>OGHK01002427.1_pt1 | contig 13040 bp, 9 predicted proteins | sample 1571411 | NCBI WGS metagenome assembly OGHK01 (sample SAMEA2582043, study PRJEB24529) | metagenome | biome: Human gut stool | place: China | collected 2011 | reverse complement strand
GACCTTCGCTCACAAAAAACACCTCGCGGGATATTACCAGTGAACAGTAACAAAATATATCAATTTCCGTAGATTGGTTTTTAATTATAACATATTCCCCTCTTACAGAAAAGACAAAAATCCGGCAAAAATCCCTCAGCCGGTATCTGTGTGATCCTATATCTTCCTGGCGAAGGAAATATCTGCATTAGCCTGGAGCTGGATATATTCTCTTTCACAAATACCCCTGAGGGATTTATAATAACTTTATGCAGTTGCCTTATTCTCAAACTGGCTGTTATACAGGTCTGCATAGAAGCCTTTCTTAGCCAGAAGCTCTTCATGATTTCCCTGCTCGATAATGTCACCGTCTTTCATAACCAGGATCAGGTCTGCATCCTTGATGGTAGAAAGTCTGTGTGCGATCACAAAGCTGGTTCTGCCCTTCATCAGATTGTCCATGGCTTTCTGGATACGCACTTCGGTTCTGGTATCTACAGAAGAGGTTGCCTCATCAAGAATCAGAATCTTATTATTTGCAAGGATTGCCCTGGCAATAGTGAGAAGCTGTTTCTGTCCCTGGGAAATATTACTGGTTTCTTCATCCAGAACCATGTCATAGCCTCCCGGCTGCTGCATGATAAAGTTGTGCACATGGGCTGCCTTTGCTGCTGCGATCACCTCTTCATCTGTTGCATCCAGACGTCCGTAACGGATATTTTCCATAATGGTTCCTGAGAACAGCCAGGTATCCTGAAGCACCATTCCAAACATCTCTCTCAGGCTGCTTCTGTTAAAGTTTTTAATGTCATAACCGTCTACCTTAATACTTCCGCCATTGAGATCATAGAATCTCATAAGCAATTTCACCATCGTTGTCTTTCCTGCACCTGTGGGACCTACAATGGCAATCTTCTGACCATCCTTCACATCTGCAGAGAAGTCATTGATAATGATCTTATCCGGATTGTAGCCGAATTTTACATGTTCAAACTGAACATCTCCTGTAAGTGTATCAATATCTACAGGGTTCTTCTCATTCTGGCTCTCTTCCGGCTCCTCCAGGAATTCAAATACACGCTCGGAAGCTGCAGCAGAGGACTGTAACAGGTTGGTGACCTGTGCGATCTGCTGGATTGGCTGTGTAAAGTTACGGATGTACTGGAAGAAGGACTGGATATCACCGACCTCAATACTTTTTTTGATTACAAACACACCGCCCAGAAGAGCTACCATTACGTATCCAAGGTTACCTACAAACTGCATGATCGGCATCATCATTCCTGAGAAGAACTGAGATTTCCATGCAGATTCATAAAGCTTCTGATTGTCTTTTTCAAATTCCTCTACTACATCATTCTCTTTGTTGAAAACTCTGACCACATTATGACCACCGAAGTTTTCTTCGATCTGACCGTTTACTTTACCCAGATAGCTCTGCTGATCCTGGAAGTATTTCTGGGAATGCTTCATGACAGTCTGGATGATGAACATGGAAACCGGCAGGATCAGAAGTGCTGCCAGAGTCATCCACACATTAATGGAAAGCATCATAATAAATACACCAATCAGGGTTGTCACTGATGTGATCAGCTGTGTCAGACTCTGGTTCAGACTCATCTGTAGAGTATCAACATCGTTTGTCACTCTTGAGAGGATCTCACCGTTTGTTCTGCTCTCATAATAATTCAGAGGCAGTCTGTTGATTTTCTTTGAAATATCTTTTCTCAGATTATAGGTGACATCATTGGAGATTCCTGACATTACAAATCCCTGTACAAAGGAAAAGCATGCACTTAACACATATAATCCAAGTGTCCATAACAGGATCATCCCGATCTTTCCAAAGTCGATTTCACCGGTTCCGTTTACCTTGGCAACCAGGCCGTTAAACAGCTCTGTTGTCGCCTTACCTAAAATCTTAGGCCCTACAATACTAAACACAGTTCCCGCTACTGCAAAGATAAACATCAGTATAAAGCGGAATTTATATCGTCCCATATAGCGGAAAAGCTTAGCCATGGAGCCTTTGAAGTCTTTCGCCTTTTCGCCGGACATCATACGTCCATGTCCTCCCATAGGACCTCTTCTTCTCTGTTCGCTCATGCCAGTTCCTCCTCTGATAACTGAGATCTTGCAATCTGCTGATATACCTCACAATTTGCCATCAGTTCCTTATGAGTTCCAATGCCTGCCATATGTCCGTCGTCCAGTACAATGATCTGGTCTGCACCAAGGATAGTACTGATCCTCTGGGCAACGATTACGGTAGTTGCGTCCTTGGTGTACTCCTTCAATGCCTTTCTTAACTGACTGTCAGTCTTAAAGTCAAGGGCAGAGAAGCTGTCATCAAAGATAAAGATTTCCGGATCCTTTGCAATGGCTCTGGCAATGGACAGACGCTGTTTCTGTCCGCCCGAAACATTGGTACCTCCCTGTGATACAGGGGATTCATATTTCTCCGGTTTGGTATCAATAAATTCTGTAGCCTGTGCAACCTCTGCTGCTTCTTTCACCTGTGCATCAATGATCTCCGGCTTACCATAACGGATATTGGAATCAATAGTACCTGAGAAAAGTACACCCTTCTGCGGCACATATCCCAGCTTATCACGAAGCTCTTTCTGAGTCATGTCGCGGACATCCACACCATCCACTTTAACAGAACCCTTTGTCACATCATAGTATCTTGGGATCAGGTTAATCAGGGTACTTTTACCACTTCCTGTACTTCCGATCACTGCAATCGTCTGACCTTTCTTTGCTTTAAAGGAAATGTCTGTCAGTACATTCTCACCTGCTTCCGGGTAAGCAAAGGATACATGTTCAAATTCGATCTCGCCTTTCACACTTTCTGACGGATGTACCGGAGTTTCCGGATCCTGAATGGAAACCTCTGTTTTCAGAACCTCATCAATACGAAGCGCTGCAACATTTGCTCTCGGGAGCATAATAGACATTGCAGTGATCATCAGGAAGGACATAATGATCTGCATTGCATACTGGATAAATGCCATAACATTACCAACCTGCATGGTTCCGTTGTCTACGGCATGGGCACCACTGTAAATAATGAGTACAGATACTCCGTTCATGATCAGCATCATAAGGGGCATCATAAAAGTCATACATCTGTTGACAAACAGGTTTGTTTTTGTCAGATTCAGGTTTGCTTTCTCGAAGCGCTCTTCTTCATGTTTCTCACGGCTGAATGCACGGATAACAGGAATACCTGTAAGGATCTCACGGGATACCAGATTCAGTCTGTCGATCAGGGTCTGCAGGATAGTGAATTTGGGCATTGCCACCTGGAACAGCACAAAGATCACAACCAGGATCAGTGCAACTGCCACCCCAAGGATCCATGTCATAGAAGAATCTGTGTTTAATACCTTGATCACGCCACCAATACCAAGGATTGGTGCGTACAGAACAATACGGAACATCATTGCCATAACCTGCTGTACCTGCTGCACATCATTGGTGCTTCGGGTGATCAGGGATGCTGTGGAGAATTTGTGGTATTCTCTGCTGGAGAAGCTCATAACCTTACGGTAAATGCTGTTTCTCAGGTCATGACCAAGTCTGCCTGCCACTCTGGCTGAAATAAATGTAACACTGATGGCTGCCAGCATGATTACCAATGCCATAACAAGCATTCTGATACCTGACATCAGGATGTAACGCATCTGGATGGCATCCACATCTGTTCCCAGTGCTTCATATTCTGAAGCAACAAAAGAAACACCAGCCTGTGTCACAATAGACTCCGGCATATCTTTCAGCTTCTCATCCACCTGACCCATAATCTGCTGTACTGCTTCTTCCGGCATCTGCGCCAGTGCTGTCAGTGGATCTGTTCCCTCTGGAAGACCCATCTGTGCAACCATTGCCTGCCCCTGCTCACTGTCTTCGGAAAAGGCAGATACCATCATCATTGCCTTGGAGAAATCCTCATTTAAATTCTCTCTGGTTTCTTTGGAAATATCATCATTTAATACCCAGGTATCATCTTTCTGTGTATAATTCTGTGAAACTTCCTTTTTCTGATCCTCATCCATAAAAATCTGAAGATTCTGCAAGGTTGAATCCCGAAGCTTATCCGGCACACTGTCTTCAATACCTTTCTGCTGGATACCTACATTAATGATCTTGGAGGTATAATCCGGCAGGGAAAGATCACAGTACGCCTGCAGAAACAGAAGTGCTATGATCAGGACAATGTATCCCGCTGATTTCTTCAGATATTTCATCAGTTTAATCATTGCTTGATTCCCTCTTTTCCTATTTTTAATATGTATGTCTGTTTAAACTCACGTGTCAGTTCTTTCACAGACAATATTATTTTTTATCTGAACATGCTGATACAGTTTTCTCAATCTGCTCCATCATGTATTTTTCAGTTTCTACCTGTTGACAGGTATCTCCGAAATATTATCCAGAATCTGCCCAAAAAACCTTCGTAAAAGACATAGCTCCGCTTCGCTGAAATTGCTGAACATCACTTTCTCCACAGCTTTGCTTTCCTGCTGGAGCTCCTCCACGATTTTTCTTCCGTTTTCTGTCAGATATACACGCATGATGCGTTGATCTTTATCATCACGTTTCCTGCAGACAATGTCTGCTTTCTCCAGACGCTGGATACTTACATTTACAGTGGGCGGCGTTACACCCATACATTCTGCGATTTTCTTCTGGCTGCAGCCGTTATTTCTGTATACGATCATAATGATCGGCATCTGTCCCTGTTGGATACCGATTTCCCGTATACGCTGCATACATCTCATACCATATTGGCGGTTGATCTCCATAAAGAGCGCAGGCATGCTTTTCTCTTCTCGTTTTTCTTTCTTCTCCTCTTCCGGGCACCACATAACTTCACTCCTTTCCGGCCTCTGTCCTCTTTCAGGTCTGATATTATTCTTTAATTAGCCTGACTAATCATATATAATATACTTTTAGACAAAAAATGCAAGTGTTTTTTGTGCAGTTTATAATTATTTTAGATTTATCTTTGATATTTCCAATTTGTAAATATTCAATTTTATTTTGCCTGGCTAATTTTTTTCATCTCAGGTCGAATAAAATTTCCAATATTCTTCAAGCTCTATCTTTGCATAACTTCTTTATAAAATTCTATAAACACATTAATTGCCGGAGACCGCCATTTATTTTTGTGGAGCAGCAACTGTGTCCATACAGTTACCGGGCAGCCGGCAACATCCAGTCTTTTAATCTGTCCGTCTTTCACATATTTCTCCGAAATGAAATCCGGAAGGAAGGAAAGCAGGCTGCTGTTTTTTACCAGTTCACATATCTGGAGCGGATTTCCGATTTCAAGAACCGGACGGATTTCCAGTGATTGGGATGCAAGGATTTCATTCAGTATTTTTCTGTAGCTCATGGCTTGTTCTGTTAACACAAACTCATTCTGAGAAATTTCACTTAATTTCCATGAACAGCCTGCAACAGGATTATCAGCCGCTACAATAAAATGTACCTGTTCTTCCTGTTCCGCACAAATAATAAAATCCGAATCATAAATATGCCTGTCCAGAGTAAAAACCAGATCTGTTTCGTTCTTCCGCAATTTATCAAACATCTGCTCTGTACCGTTTTCTGTTATCTCCACTTTTATTTCCGGATACTGATGATGAAAACGCAGAAAATCATTTTTAAAATATCTGCTGCAGACAGAACTGGACATAGACAACCGTATCTCGCCTTCAATGCTTTCAGCCGAATTCAGCGAATCAAGCATTTTCGCCTGTGCCTTCAGAATATTTCGAGCCTGCTGCAAAACTAAAACTCCCTTTTCCGTAAGATTGATTTTATGATAATAACGGTCAAACAGCCTGACATCAAGTTCCTTTTCCAGTTGTTTAATCTGTGAAGAAACTGTAGACTGGGTATATCCCAGTTCTTTTGCAGCAGCCGAAAATCCGGAATATTCACATACTGCAATAAAAGTTTTTAACACATTTGTATCCATAGTTCATTCCTTCCCATAACTTTCCAGTATTTTTCCATTGAAACATTGAATCGTTATTTTTTATAAACGATATTTTCAATAATATACAACAAAACAATCAATTTTACAAATATTGTTTTTTATCTTATAATATCCCTTATATGAACTTCTGAAGGGAGCGTTATCTTATGAAACGTGAACAGCTTGGAAGCCGGCTTGGCTTCATTATGCTTTCCGCCGGCTGCGCCATTGGCTGCGGAAATGTGTGGAAATTCCCGTGGATGTGCGGGCAAAATGGCGGCGGCAGCTTTATGCTGATCTATCTTCTGTGTCTGGTCATCCTGGGAATCCCGGCTCTTGTGTTGGAATTTTCCATCGGAAGAGCGGCTCAGACAAGTCCCCTTTTCATGTACCGTAAGCTGGAAAAGCCAGGACAGAAATGGGGGATTTTCGGCTGGTTCTGTCTGCTTGGCAACATTGCCCTGATGGCATTTTACACTGTTGTCTGCGGCTGGATCATTTATTATTTTGTACAGTTTCTCAGAGGTAAAAATGGTTCACTGGGATTTTCAGCCATGATCTCCTCTCCCTCTGTGAATGTATTCTTCTTACTGGTCACTGTAGTCATTGCATTTTTCATCCTTTCCTTCAATCTTCAGGGAGGACTGGAGCGTGTGACAAAATATATGATGTCTGCACTGCTGGTGCTAATGCTTGCTCTCGCTGTACACAGTCTTTTTCTGAAAGGCTCTGGTGAGGGAATGACCTTTTATCTGAAACCGGATTTCTCAAAGATTGATGGTTCGGTGATCGTAGGGGCAATGAACCAGGCATTCTTTACTTTGTCTACAGGTATGGGCGGTATGGCTATCTTTGGCAGCTATATTGGCAAAGAGCATTCTCTAATGGGGGAAGCTATTCATGTGATCACACTGGACACATTAGTTGCTTTTCTGGCAGGAGTTATTATTTTCCCTGCATGCTTTACCTTTAATCTGGAAGTAAATGCAGGTCCGAGCCTTCTGTTTGATACAATGGCAGCAGTTTTTAACAACATGTCCGGAGGTCGCATCTGGGGTTCCTTATTCTTCCTGTTCATGGTATTTGCAGCTATGTCAACAGTTCTGGGAGTGTGCGAAAACATCCTGGCAATGATACGTGAGCTTACCGGCTGGTCTCGTCCAAAAGGCAGCGTGGTCTGCGGCACAGGTGTCTTTCTTCTGGCACTTACCACAGCCCTTGGTTTCAGCGTTTTCCACTTCCAGCCATTTGCCGAAGGAACTACCTGGCTTGATTTCTGGGATTTTATTGTTTCCAACAATATTTTACCCCTTGGCTCTCTCATCCTTGCACTCTTCTGCTGTAATAAGTTCGGCTGGGGATGGGATAACTTTATCAAAGAGAGCAATACCGGTAAGGGCTTAAAGGTACAGAGCTGGATGAAACCGCTCTTCCGGTTTGTACTTCCGATTATAATTGCCTTTATCTATGTTTATGGTATGAGTACATTCAACTGGCGTTAAAATCAAAGTCGTTTACAGCAAGCGCCGGACATTCCCAGATTGCTTTGCTGCTTATAAATATCTGCCTGGACTTGGCAACAAAAAAATAAGCTCCGTGGATTTTTCTTTTATCCACAGAGCTTATTTTCTTTGTCAGGCGGATATTCGCAATCCGCTCCGCTATTTACTTGATTCGGTTAAATCAGACAGATAAATCTCCCTCTGATCAGTGAACCTTCTGATCCAGCATTCTCCGGATCAGCTCAATTGTATCCTTCAGTCCATAGTTGGCACTGTTGATACACAAATCATAATTCTCCGGTTTTCCCCATTTCTCACCGGTATAAAATTCATAATATTTCTTATGCTGCTTATCCATCTGCTTCAGAAAACGTACTGCCTGCTTCAGATTCATATTACGGATATCCATAACATGCTGCACACGAACCTGGAAGGGAGCACTGATAAACAGACTGATATGAGGAATATGATTATTCTTAAGAATCGCATCTGCGCAACGTCCCATGATCACGCAGTCTTCACTCTTTGCCAGTTCACAGATCAGATCACTCATATTGAAAAATACTGCGTCCTGCTTCGGAAGTCCATGATAACGATTGAATTCCCTGAACCAGGTTTTCAGATCTGTGTGTTTTTTCTTTCTGTATTTATCAAACCCTTCAAAATTACCAGTATCACTGACTGCATTTTTGTCTGCCTGCAGACGCTTCATAACCTGATCAAAGATCTCTGCATCATAATAGTTGATCTGAAGCTGATCCGCCAGTTCAAATCCGATATCATTACCGCCACTTCCCTGTGTACGGCTGATACAGATGATCAGATGATCATTTTCGGAAATCTCATTCTGGCGTCTTGCGATCAGATTATTCAGACTGATACGTTCTTTATCTACAATATCTGTCTGTCCAAATGTATCCGGAAGACTTTCAATCTCTTTCAGAATACTGTCATACTCTATCATAAGACGTCTTCTCTCGCTCTTATCCCTGATGGTACGGGCCATGTTACTGATCAGCGCCAGTTCACTTCTGAGCAGATGTCCGTCCGGCTTGGTATACATCAGTGCTGCCAGATGACGGAGAGTTGTTTCTTTTTGTCCTGTAAATGTACGTCCCAGAGAGGAACCCACACATTTATAAACTTCTTCGTCCAGGTTATAAATGCGTATTGCAAGTTCTTTACATTTTTCCTGATTATCCTGCATAATGATCCTCCCTCCTTATAAAAAGAATACAAACATATCAATAACAAACACCGGAATCAGAAATGCCACAGACCAGAGCATATATCCGAAGAATGACGGCATCTTCACACCATTCTCATCAGAGATTGCCTTTACCATAAAGTTCGGGGCATTTCCGATATAAGTGTTGGCACCCATGAATACTGCACCACAGGAAATGGCAGACAGAATCTTGGTAGGTACAGTTCCCAGTGTAGTTGTGATTCCATTGGTAAATGCCAGCGTTCCTGCTGTTGTAAGGAATACCAGATAAGTAGGTGTGTTATCCAGGAAACTGGAAAGCGCACCGGTTGCCCAGAACATCTCTGCCGGTTCAGTAACTCCCAGATTCGGTCCTACAGCTTTCAGAAGCATCAATGCAGGCTGCATGGTGATAAAAATACCGATGAATAAAACCGCAACCTCCTGGATCGCACCCCAGGTAAAATGGTTCCTGATACGGATCTGCTTATCTGTTGTCTTAAAGGAAAGAAAAGCAGCAAGCAGAATGATTACAATTTCAATCAGTGCCGGGAATGTCAGGGTTACTTCTCCAAAGAGATGAATGCCTCTTACATTGCCTGCAGCATCCTGGAATGCGGACATTCCCGGAAGTACACCGCTTAAGATTACCGCGCCAACGATCATCACAAGGAAAATGATATTGTGCAGTCCATCCAGACGAAACTGAGTACCCGGTTTACGGATATCCGGTTTACGGCCATTTGCAATATCTTTTCTGTAGGAACGTTTATCAATCTGATAAAATACAAACAGCAGAATGACCATATTAAAGATCAGTACAGGGAACAGATGCAGGCTCCAGAAGAATGGAACACCTCGCATAAATCCCATTAACAGCGGCGGATCTCCAATCGGGGTAAGACATCCACCCATATTGGAAACCATGAAGATAAAGAAGATCATAATATGTCCTTTTCTCTTTCTCCATGAATTCATTTTAATTACCGGACGTACCATCAGCATACTGGCACCGGTGGTACCGATACAGCTTGCCAGAAGAGTTCCCAGTGCAAGCAGACCTACATTAACACGGGGGGAACCTGCGAAATCACCCTCCATGGTAATATTACCTGATACGCAGAACAGGCCGAATAACAGAATGATGAATGTAAGATAATCATTCACAATACAGTCCAGAACTGTCTCTGCAGTCTTTCCGGCTCCATAAACGAAAGCAAATGGAACCACCATCAGAATGATCCATAAGGCAACAACCAGTGGCTGATGAGACTCCCACCACTCCGCTTTCACCAGAGGCATCACTGCAATACATAACAAAAGCCCTGCAAAGGGAATGCAAAGCCATACAGGTACTGTAGATGGTGCTTTACTGCCTTCTGCCGCAAATACACTCAATGGACAAGCCAGAAGAACTGCAAAAAAAGCACCCAGTACGGTCACCAACTTTTTCAAAACTGCCACCTCCATATTGTATTTTCGTACAGCGCGATTATCATTCAGGAGATTTTTTTCATATACGTGTTTCTTCCTATTTAATATGCGCTTGTTTTTTACAGATGCAATTATATCATACAGCATACAAAAATCAATTGTGTGGATAGTGAATATTTATACTTTATTTCCTGTTTGTTTATAGTTATTACAGTTGTTACGAGATTTTTTTTGTTTATATTTTAACGATTTAATCTTTATTACTGACATTTTTTTGTACTGCCTTATCTATTTTTTAAGATTGTACTGATTTTGAAACACATGACCCAATAACTGCTCCGCAGTTTATCACTTTTGGGCAATTAAAGCAGGGAGCTTTCTTATATGCAATACGAAAAATGCTCCCCAACAGCAATTCCCGCTGTCAGAGAGCATTTCGCATATTTCTTATATGAACTGATTGGTTGCCTCATCATACTCATAATCGATGGAATGCATCTTCGCCACCAGTTCGTCTTTCTTCAATCCTCTGCATGTGCAGAGTGCTTCCAGGGAATCATAGTAATCCCTGAGCTGAGTATTCACATAACTCAGCAGAATCATTGGATCTTTGGGTATCATTTAGTTTCCGTCCTTTACCGTAACAATGAATTCCCCATTCTGAACATCCAGCACCAGAGTATCACCTGCGTGAACATCTCCGGACAAAATCTTTCTCGCCGCAAGAGTCTCTACATATTTCTGCAGATAACGTTTCAGCGGACGTGCACCATATACCGGGTCATAGCCATTCTCGATAACCTGATCCTTGGCTGCATCTGTCAGTTCCAGGGAAAGCTCCTGGTCTGCAAGACGTTTGTCAAGCTCGCCGACCATCAAGTCTACTATCTTACCAATATTGGATTTTGTCAAGGGCTTGAACATAATTATTTCATCCAGACGGTTCAGAAATTCCGGACGGAAATGGCCTCTCAGGTCATCCATAACCTGACTCTGAGCCTCAGGTTTGATCTCACCATTCTCATCAATACCATCACATTTCAGCATAAAGAACTGACCTACCGGGCGACCTTCTTCAATTACATGCGAAGTCACACCCGAAGCACCTCTGATCCAAGGATCTCCTGTATAAATACGGCTTGTTGAATACAAGTCATTAGACAGCTTCGTGATCTTGTTCTTGTTATGAGATAGATTAATAGAAGTATTCCAATTGAAAGTCTTATTACGAATAACATCCAAATTCAACATAACTTCAATACCCTTATTGCTCATGTCACCCACATTCGCTTGAATTGTACTATATACGTACGTTGGAGTAGGTACTTTATAACGATACAACATATCAGAAGTTTTCTTGTCATAGTATTCTATCGTACCACCAAGACGTCCATTAAATAATTGAAAATCGATACCAACATTAAACATCGCAGTAGACTCCCATTTCAAGTCAGGATTAGGCATATTGTCCAGATAAGATACAACGTGCAAAGCATCACCAATAATCGTATTTGACTGGCTTACCGTGGCCAATGACTTATAAGTACCGATTTCCGAGTTACCTGTCACACCGTAAGAAGTATGCAATTTTAATTTGCTAATCAATGAGTTGTCTTTCAAGAAGTCTTCATTAGAAATCATCCAGCCCAAACCTACTGACGGAAAAAATGCATATTTATTGTTCTGTCCGAATTTGGAAGAGCCATCATAACGACCGGTTACGGTAGCCATATACTTGTTGTCATAAGAATATGCCAGACGCAAGAAATAAGAGTTCATCGCCCACTTGTCGTAATCATTGCCTACAGAAGGACGGTTCGTTCCGGAACCTAAATTATAATATCCGTAGAAGTCATCAATATACTTACTGTCGGAAGCTTCGAATTTGGTATAATTATACTCTTGCCAAGACATACCCGCCATTGCATTAATGTGATGTTTGTTTATATCTTTCACATAAGTCAAATAGGTTTCTTCCTGCCAATACAAAGAGTTGGAGTTATTTGCAGAAGCTGCTCCCTCGGAACTTTGATTAATCATCGGACGCGGAGTGAACGGCGTATAGTTAGCATCACGATTATTGTGGTAGTCGATACCGAACTGGGTCTTCAAATCCAATCCTTTCATGAGATGGAAAGTCAAAGCAGCATTACCAAAAATCTGCGTACGATATTGCATAGCCTGCATCCGTTCGAGCAACTCAACGGGATTACCTACACCTTCCGGGCTGAATCCTTGTTTTCCGCTATTAGGATCAGTCTGATTATTGAGAATAGAGCTTGTATTAATAATGTTCGTCTGCGTATATTCACCATCCAGCTTAACCGGTAAGAAAGGCAACTGTTCGATCATTGTACGCAATGCGCCTTGTCCGTAAGGGTTATCAGAAGTTCTATTACCCCAAGTATGATTTACTAATAAATTAACGGAAGTAGACAGCCAATCAGTCGGTTTGTCATCATACGCCAATTTTGCATTGATACGTTTAAAGTAAGAATTCAACAAAATACCCTGTTGATCGGTATAATTGATGAATGCTCCGATAGAAGATCCTTCTCCTGTACGTTGGATACTGATCTGATGGTTATGAGAGATGGCAGTGCGGGATGCTTCATCCTGCCAGTTGGTATTATATTTCGGAGAACCGTCTGCATTGAACAAACGTTCGTCTGTGAATATCTGTGACAGATCAGTTGTGAAGTTCTTGCCTTGAAATTCGTTGGCATTTTCCAATCCCTGCTTGAAGGTAGACATCCATTCGTTAGCATCCATTACGTCTATTTTTCTAGCCATCTTACCGATAGACAATGAACCATCATAGGAAACATGGACTCCTTTTCCTGCATTACCGCGCTTGGTAGTCACCATGATAACACCATTCGCACCACGGGCACCATAGATGGCAGCAGAGGAAGCATCTTTCAAT
>OGHK01002424.1_pt1 | contig 13061 bp, 5 predicted proteins | sample 1571411 | NCBI WGS metagenome assembly OGHK01 (sample SAMEA2582043, study PRJEB24529) | metagenome | biome: Human gut stool | place: China | collected 2011 | reverse complement strand
TGGTAGCAGGTGACAGAATCCACACAACTATGTATGGATTTGCAGGAATCGTCCTGATCAGTGCAATTGCCGGAACAAGAATGATTATGTTACAGAAAAAACACGGCGTTGGACAGATGTAAGCAGGAGGAGAGAACATGGCATTTACATTTCAGATCAATAATGATGTAAAATTCAAACATGATGAAAAACTGTTGGCAAAAGCAGAAAGCTTCCGCCCGGAGATCAAAAAAGAAAGAATCCATCCAACACGTATTGTCGAAGTGATCGAAGATCCGTTGAAATTAAATGGTGTCGGCGTAGCAGAAAGTGATAAGAACATTGATAAGATTGAAGAATACGGACTGAAAAGAAATGATAAAATGATTCTTGACTTTGGAGATCACAGAGTCGGAACATTTAAGATTCATATCGACCAGACCGGATCCCCGATGGATGCACCTCTTTATATGCGTATTAAGTTTGCAGAACTTCCGGCAGAGCTTGCGGCAGAGTCCAAAGACTATGAAGGATGGCTCAGCCGTTCGTGGATACAGGAAGAGTTCATTCATATCGATGAGCTTCCGGCAACACTGGAACTTCCGAGAAGATACAGCTTCCGTTATGTGGAATTGAAGGTTCTGGATACATCTCCGAAGTGGCAGGCAGTATTCTCGGATCCGATGGTTGTGACAGAGACATCTGCAGATTACAGTGGCTTCGAACCGATGCGATTCGAAGATCCGGAACTGCAGAAGATTTATGATATCGGTGTGAAGACGCTGGCGGACTGTACACAGGACGTGTTCGAGGACGGACCAAAGCGTGACAGAAGATTATGGCTTGGAGATCTCAGACTGCAGGCGCTTGCAAACTACGCAACATTTGATCAGACGGATCTGGTAAAGAGATGCCTGTATCTGTTCGCAGCTATGACGACAGAAGAAGGTAAGATCTCTGCAAATGTATTCGTAAAGCCGGAGAATGTACCGGATGATACATTCCTGTTCGAATACAGCCTGTTCTTCATCTCGACCTTATATGATCTTCATCAGGCACACCCGGATGAGGAGCTGATAAGAGAACTGTATCCGATTGCCAAGAAGCAGATGAACATTACATTAAAGATGTTCGATGAGAATGGCAAACTGAATCCGGACGAGAACTATCCGGTATTCGTAGACTGGTCCAATGACTTTAATAAAGACACAGCAGGACAGGCAGAGATGATCTATGTCATGAAGCAGTTCATCGAGCTTGTCAAAGTCGTAAGAGACTCTGAGATCAGCATGTACGAAAAGAAACTGGAGCTGATCACAGACTATGCAAAGAACGTGCTTTTCCGTCCGGAAAAGAACCTCTTTGCAACAGCCTGGGATGAATACAACATTGCAAGTCAGGTGTGGATGGTGCTGGCACATGTAATGTCAGACGAAGAGAATAAATCCATCATGCAGACCACGATCCAGGAGTTATTCCCGGTGAAGAATATCGCAACACCATATATGTATCATCACATTGTGGAAGCATTATTCGAGGCAGGACTGGATGAAGAGGCCATCCATCTGATGAAGAGCTACTGGGGCAAGATGATCTCGCTCGGTGCGGATACCTACTGGGAAGCATTCAATCCGGATCAGCCGGAGTATTCTCCGTATGGTTCACCGATCGTGAACAGCTACTGCCATGCATGGAGTTGTACGCCGGTGTATCTGCTTAAGAAGTATGTGAAGAATAAGTAGGCAGATGTGCTGACTGTAAAAGGGACGGAATAAAATATTACTGCAAAAGGAGCCTCTGCCAGCGCAATGGTATATAGTATTTCTGAAACCGCAAAGCTGAATAATCTGCGACCGTATTATTACTTTAAATATATCCTTACAGAGTTGCCTAAACTCTGTGATGAAAGAGGAAATATAGATCCTACAAAATTGGATTATCTCATGCCATGGTCAGAAAGCCTTCCGGATGAATGCCGGAAACCACGCCGCTCATAATAGGCGGCGTTGATTTTAACAACCTGCGTATGATTTAACGTTTACGTTTGAGTAGTTAATTAGTGGTTGAATAAGTAAAGTCAGGGTGGACATGAGTTTACTCTGTTTTTTATATAAAATTTATATTTTACTTTCATATTATTGTAAATAGTGGTAATCTGTTATTAGTACTAAAGGCGTATGATATTGTATTTTTAAAGGAGCGTTGATATGACAAAACATGTATTAAAGAGAATGATAGGAGTTGTCCTTTGCTTATGTCTATTGCTTCAATTACTGCCCCAGGCTCAAAATGTACTTGCAGCATCTAGTAAGGTTGAGACGGCGCTGGACTGGGCACAGAAAATTGCAGATGATAATAGTCATGGGTATTCACAACAACATAGAAATGGACCAGATTATGATTGTTCTTCATATGTGAGTACTGCACTTGTAAAAGCCGGATTAAATGATAATGGTAGTCTTACAACTTATACTATGAAGAAGTATTTGTGCTCAAAAGGATTTACATGGATTCCTTGGAGCTCAATTGGAGGTCAGAGTGGTTTAAAAAGAGGTGATATTCTATTAGATGAAGATACACATACGGAATTCTATATTGGAAATGGAAAGATGATTGGAGCCCATAGGGATTATGGATATCCAGCAACGGGAGATCAAACTGGAAAAGAAATATCTGTTCAAAATTTTTATAATAATCAATATGGTATTTCATGGAACGGAGTATTACGATATGAGGAAACAAATCCTGTCACAACTACACCATCCATCTGGAAAAACAGTGACAGCTATACGGTAGGAAATTCGGCAACACTAACCTGGAACAGTGTAGATAATGCAACAGGATATTGGTTTTCAGTCTGGTATAAGGGGGAACAAATTGTTACAACTCAGGTTTCAGGAAGCTCGGAGTATACATTAAATAATCTGGGAGAGGGAGAGTATACTGCCTATATAACGGCTTATAATGATAGCAGCAGTAAGCAGGGCTCTGTGACCTTTAGGGTAAATTATGTTTCTGGTGAGCAGACGATTCCAAATGGTAGGTATCAGATTTGCTCTGCTTTGGACAATTCATCTGTTATATCTATTTCAGGCGCATCAACGGATGATGAGGCAAATGTATTGTTATATGCAAACGAGAGACACGATAGTCAGTATTTTGATTTTGAATATTTGGGAGATGGATATTATAAAATAACTGCAAAACATAGCGGAAAGGTACTGGATGTTTATTGGGAAAAGATGGAAGCAGGAGCAAACGTTCAGCAGTACTATTGGAATAATGGTGATAATCAGCAGTGGGTAGTAAAAGATGCAGGTGATGGATATTTTTACATTATATCAAAATCGAATAGTTTGTATATGGATGTGTATGGAGGTGTAGCGTCGAATGATGTCAATATTGATACATATACGGGACATGGAGGAACCAGCGAAAAATGGAAACTGATTCCAGCAGGTGAGCAGTCTGTTGCTGATGGAAAATATCAGATATGTACTGCTTTGGACGATTCAAGTGTTATTTCAATTTCTGAAGCATCAAAAGATGCATGTGCTAATGCATTGCTTTATGCAAATGAAAATCATAAGAACCAGGTGTTTAATTTTGAATATCAAGGGGATGGATATTATAAAATCATCGCAAGACACAGTGGAATGGTGCTTGATGTTTATAATTCAGAACAGTCAAGTGGTGCGAATGTAGAACAGTATCCTTGGAAAAACTGTGATAATCAGAAATGGGTTGTTAAGCCTGCTGGAGATGGATATTATTATATCGTTTCAAAAGGAAATGGATTATATCTGGATGTGTACGGCGGAGTGGCTGTGAATGATGCCAATATAGATACATATTTTGGACATGGAGGAGCCAGTGAAAAATGGCGTTTAATACCTGTAAATGAACCAGAGAATCTGCTTACAGTAAAAGGATGTTCGGTATCATTGAAGGAAAACATAGGAGTTAACATGTATGCTTCCTTTTCAGATGATATATTAGAAGATGATGGGGCAAAAGTCAGATTTACATATGCCGATAATTCTTATATAGAAGTGCCTCTTTCAAATTATATGTCAACAACCTATAATAATGAGAATGTAAAGAAAATTACATTTGATACAGTACCTGCAAAATTGACTGAGAAAATCAAGGTAAGTGTAATAAAGAGTGACGATACTCAGACTAATATGTTTTCATTTTCAACAAGTGATTATTTGTATGCGCTTATAAATAGTACTGATAAATCAATTGATGCAAACCAGAAGAATATTGCCAAGGCTCTATTAAATTATGGGGCATATTCACAGATTTACTTCGGGGTAGACACAGCAGACCTGGCGAATAAAAAACTAACTGATAATACCGTAGAAAAGACAGATAGCGATACAGTGATTAAGTCTATTCAAGGTCAAGAAAATGGGCTGTTCAGTAACAAAGATTTTGAATATATAGGTTCATCACTGGTGTGTGATTCTAGTACTGATTTAAAACTGTATTTTGTCAATAAGAGCCGACTTACGATGAAGCAGATAGAAAATCAATATGATATATCTGTGGCAAACAAGAATACGCATGGATTTGATGTAGGAACGGATGGCAATATTTTATGGATTAAGGTAAAAGATTTAAGACCAAAAGAACTGGAGGAGATGTATTCAGTAAGAATTTTATCGGATGATGGTTCAGTTATTGTTGAAACAAGTCCGAGTGCATATATAAAAAAGGCATTGTTATCGGAAGATGTAAAATTGGAAAATTTATGTAAGGCCATGTGGGCTTATGGACAGGCTGCAAGGGAGTATGAAAAGTAGTGTTTAAGGAAGGAATTGCTTATGAAGAGAATATTTAGTGTATTAATGTCAATAGTGGTTGTTTTGAGCTGTGTTGTATTTATTATGCCACCAAACATAGTGTTAGCTGCAAATAATGCTGACGATATAGTTTCTATAGCAAGAGGAGAATTAGGAAGTACAAATTATAGTAAATATTATGGTGGAAATAAAGGTGCCTGGTGTGCAGATTTTGTCTCATGGTGTGCTCAGCAGGCTGGGGTTGACAGTATAGCCAAGAGTTCTTCTTGTTACAATATGTATATCGGTATGAAGAATAATGGTTGCCAAGAAGTTAGTTCTCCTCAAAAGGGGGATATTGTATTTTTCTATTGTACAAAATGCAGTTCAACAGCTGGAAAATGGTGTCATGTTGGAATTATGGAGGATTCCACATACTCTATTGAAGGAAACAGATGGAGTAATGGTGTATCAAAGGTAGAAAGAGGAAACTCATATTCTCATAATGGAGATTTAGGCTATAAGCACAGAGATGGAATTGTTAGAAAATATTTGAGACCTAAATATAGTTCTCCAAATCCCCCAACCTACTCCAACTTCTGGGTAGACCATTCCTTATTTGATACATCTGAGAATGTTTCATTTACAGTAGTTGCCTCAGGCGCAGATAATTATACTATTGGTATTGACAAAATTGGAGCTGGTCGTGTAGTTACGGAAGATTGTGAAAGTACATATACCATTGCTGCAAGCAGGCTTGGAACTGGAGAGTATAGTGCTTATATGACTGTAGCGAATAGTGCAGGATATGTTGATACTTATAGTGTTGAGTTTGTGATAGCGGAGAAATATAATCTTGGGGATAAGTTTTCAGCAAGAATTCAGAATGTAGGAACCGGAGGGTATGTAACAAATAAAAATAACAGTATAGTTGGCGCAGCGGAAAGTGGCAATAATGACCAAATATGGTATTTTAATAGACAGTCTGATGGTTCGTATACGGTTATGAGTCAGCTAAATGGCTTATATATGGATGTTTCGTATGTTGATAATCCACCGGCAGGTGCAGAAGTACATGCGTGGGAATTTACGGATAAATGGAATCAAAAATTTGATATTTTCTATTTGTATAACGCATTTTATATTAGACCGTCAAATACAAAGGTTATGGTTGTAGATATTGGTGGAGATAATGTAGCATGCTATGCTTTTGCAAAGAACTGGGGACCGCAGAAATTCAAGTTTGATATGGTTGGATTGGGAGATTACATACCATATGATTTGGGAGATGAGTTCTACGCGCAGATTCGTTGTCAGGGAACAAATCTGTATGTCACAAATAAGTGCGGAAATGTAGCAGGTTCTACGGCAACAGCTGATGGTAGTCAGATATGGAAATTTACGCGTCAATCCAATGGGGCATATGCCATTCAAAGTACTTTGGATGGATCATATATAGACGTTGAACATTCACATGATGCAAATGAGACCAATTTCCTTGCATGGAACGAGTATACAGGAAATCGAAACCAGCAGTTTTATTTTTATGAGATGGATAAAGCTTTTTATATAAAGCCTCTGATAAGCAGCACCCGTGTTATGGATATGGTGTCAGTTGAACCATACAATGTAGCTTTGTGGGATAAGGGAAACGACTGGGGACCGCAAAAGTTTGATGTGATAAAAGTCAGCCATAGTGATGACAACATGAGTAAACCGGTTGAGACGTCGTATTTTAAAGGACATAAATATGAGCTCTATAATGAATCAATGACCTGGGAGTCGGCTAAGCTCTTTTGTGAGAAAAAGGGTGGACATCTTGTTACTATTTCAGATGAGAAAGAGAATGAATTTGTTAATGGCATGAGATGCCGTAACCTATCAACTGATTATCAGCAGAGTATATGGCTTGGAGGTTCTGATACAGCAAATGAGGGAACATGGTCTTGGATTACAGGTGAACCGTTTACGTACAGTAACTGGGAACTAAATGAGCCTAATGGTGGAACCACGCAGAATTATCTTCAGATGTATTCATCAGGTAACTGGGATGATGTGCAGAATGAAGCTGGCAGATTTGTGGTATGTGAATATGATTCGGTACAACCAAAGCTGACACCTGTTGCCAGTTCGCTCAGTCTGAGTGATAATATTGGATTTAATATTTACATGCAGATATCCGATGATGTGCTGAGTGATGATGGTGCATTTATGATTATTACAAATTCGGATGGAAATGTAATTAAGAAGCCGATTTCATCATATGAGACAACAACATATCAAGACAAATCAGTAAAAAAGATAGTCAGTATGGTACCTGCAGCAAAGATGTCTGGAAAGCTTTCATTTAAAATTTTAAAATCAGATGGCACAGAAAGCGGTACTTATATATGTTCAGTTATGGATTACGCAAATGAAATGATTAAGAAAGCCGATACTGATGCTGAGTGTAAAAAGGCACTTCCTCTAGTAATGGCAATGCTGAACTATGGAGCCTATTCTCAGATATATTTCGGTGAGGACAAAACAAATCTTGCAAATGCCATATTAAAAGATGATAATACTGCAACGATAAAGAGTGAGGATATAATAAAATCTATAACATACAGTGAGCAGGGGCTTTTTAGCAATAAAGATTTAGAGTATATGGGCTCATCACTTATATGTGGATCAGATACCTCATTAAAGCTGTATTTTAACAATAAGAATAAGCTAACAGAGAAGCAGATAAAGGATAGATATGATATCAGCACACTTGACAAAAACAAGCATGATTATGATACCGGTGTTGACGGAAGCATTTTCTGGATAAAAATAAAAGGGATAAAACCCGCAGAACTCGGTAATGTTTATGGAGTAAACCTGGTATCTGAGGATGGTTCAGTTATTGTGGAGACGAGTCCATATGTGTATGTGAAAAAGGCATTGGGGGCTGGTGATAGCAGGCTGCAGAATCTGTGCAAAGCAATGTGGGCTTATGGACAGGCTGCAAAAGAGTATTTATAGGAAATATATTGAAGGTGAGTTGAATGTCTAGAATGAGAAATAATTATTTGAAAATAGTATCAATTTTGTTAGCATTATTGATGATAGTCCAAATAATGCCATCGACAGAGGTTTGGGCTGTATCAGAATCACAGTTTGATAGCAAAATGAGTGAATTAAAGGGACAGTATCCTAATTATTCATGTTGGAATGATAGATTTGATAATGGAAGCGAATGCTGGGGATTTGCAAATATGCTGGGATATAAAGTTTTTGGAACAAAACCATCAACTTGGAAAAAGGTGTACAGCATAAATAATGTAAAAAAAGGTGATTTGATTCAATACGGAAGCACGAATGGTAGTGGTCATACCATTTTTGTAACAAGTGTTTCAGGCGATACGATTACATTTGTTGACTGTAATGGTAACGGAAATTATAGTGGCGCAAATAAGGTGCGTCACAATGGCGTGTTATGGGGAAATACTATAAAAAAGGGAAATAAGATGTATGGGAGAATTAACTTTAGCTATATATGTGTTTCGCCTGGTTTTGATAATCCAAATCCTGTCACAACTACGCCATCCATCTGGAAAAACAGTGATAGCTATACGGTAGGAAATTCGGCAACACTAACATGGAACAGTGTAGATAATGCAACAGGATATTGGTTTTCAGTCTGGTATAAGGGGGAACAAATTGTTACAACTCAGGTTTCAGGAAGCTCGGAGTATACATTAAATAATCTGGGAGAGGGAGAGTATACTGCTTTCATAACCGCTTATAATGATATCAGCAGTAAGCAGGGCTCTGTGACCTTTAGGGTAAATTATCTTGATATAGGTACAAATTTTATAGCTAACATAATTAAAGTTGATTCATGGAGTCATGTGGTTAATGATAATACAAATGCCTGCATAGGTAAGGAAGAGGGAAATGCAAATGAGTATTATGAATTTACAAGACAGAGTGATGGCGCATATATAATTAAATCACTTGAGGATGGAAAATATCTCGAGGTTTCTGATGGTGGAAATAAAAATGGTCAGAATGTGGGCTTTGGCGATTATACAGGAGAAAATAACCAAAGATGGTATATAAAGAATGGCTCTAGTGGAAAAATATTAATTCCTAAAAACGCAACAGAATCATGCCTAGATATATCTAATAATGGCTCAGCAGTAGGAACAAATGCACAAATATGGGCTCAGGCGGGAGTGGCAGCCCAGGAATTTAGTATATATACACAGTCGAATATTCCAAACTTCATTAATTTTGGAGATGATTTTTACGCAAATATAATCAAAGCAAGTACATGGAGTACTCTTGTAAATAAGAATCCTAATTTGGAAGTTGGTGGAGAGGGGGAAGCAGAAGGAAGCGATATATGGCATTTCAGACGAATGAAAGATGGTACATATATCATACAGTCTCTATTTGATGGAAAATATCTTGATGTTGAGAAATTTAGCGATCAAAAAGGAGCTAACGTATATTGCTATGATTATACAGGTGATAGTAATCAGAGATGGTATTTGACCTTGGGAAAAAATGGAAAGGTCTTAATTCCAAAGAATGCTACTAGATTATGTTTAGATGTTTCTAATGATGGTTCGGACGCTGGTACTAATGCACAGCTGTGGGAGCCAAACGGAACTACTGCTCAGGAGTTTAATGTTTATAAAGAGGACACAATAAAGTTAGGCACGGCAAATGTTACTTTATCAAATAATAACTATATATATGATGGCAAAGAGAAGAAACCGGATGTAACAGTAAAATATGGATATGCTACGTTACAACAAGGCACAGATTATACGGTGGAGTATTCAAATAACGTAAAAGCAGGTACAGCTACCGTTACAATAAAAGGCACCGGAATATATTCAGGTACGGTTTCTAAAAACTTTGAAATAAAGGAAGCTTTATATACGGTGTATGGATATCAGGTTGTTATCAATGGAAATTTCGATTTGAAATATTATATTGATTTGTCAAAAGAAGCTGCAAATGATACAGATGCGTATATTGAGTTTAAAGTCGGTGATAGAGTACAAAAGGTAAAACAGAGAGAAACATCGAATGGACACTATGTTTATACATGTGAAGTGCCTGTAGCTCAGATTGGTGACAAAGTGACGGCAACATTACATTATAAGGATAAATTATATGCTCTTTCACAGTATTCGGTCAAAGATTATCTGAATACTATAGTTCAAAACAAAGATAAAAAAGAAGAGTATGGCAAGGCTGGAGACATTGCATCAGCCATACTGAATTATGGGGCAAGGGCACAGATATATTTTGGATATAAGACAGATTCATTAGTTAACAGTGCTTTATCGGATGCTGAGATAAAAAAAGTGGATTCTATTTTGGCACAGGATATTAAGAATGCTATAACCAATAAGGAAAGCGGCAACCTTGAAAACAATGATTTCAAATACTATGGAGATTCATTAGTATGCAAGTCCGATACAGGAATGAAACTGTATTTTGAAAATAAAAATAGTCTTTCTCTTAAAGAGATTGAGAAGAAATATGATATTTCGGTTAAAGATTGTAAGAAGCAGGTTAGTAAATCCATAAACGGAAATATGATTTGTATTACTATTAATGACTTAAATGCTACTGAACTGGATGATAATTTTGTGGTGCAGATAACGAATAAGCAAAACAGCAGTCAGAGTATGTCTGTTTCAATAAGCCCGTATATGTATATAAAGAAATCTATGGATTCAAGAAATGCAAAGCTTATAAATCTCAGCAAAGCGATGTATTGGTATAGTCAGAAGGCTATGGAGTATTCAATGACAGAAAATAGATAAGTTTTATAATTATCTTTTCGAATTAATAGATTTAAGGAATACAGTTGCAGCAATTGCTTGGGAAATTGAATAATAACACTAGGAGATAGAGGACAGAGATGTCCTCTATCTTAATTTATATTGCATTGTTTAAAGAAAAATAGTAATATAGAACTATAAGGAAAGAAGTGCATAAAAATGGATGTTATTCTAAGTCAATTTTGATAATATGAGGAGGACCAAAAATATGAAAAGAAAATTTAAAGTTTTATCTGTTATATTGGCAATGACATTATTTATTACGTCTTATTGTATATTTCGTTGCAAATGAACCGCTTGCACGGAGACTGAGCCAATGTAATATTTTGTTAATCATCAGACTTCTGCCTGTTGATTATATACCAACTGAATAATTAATCTACGGATTCATCAGGAATGGAGATTCCATGATCTACAAGTAATTGCTCCAGCTGAGCAACACGTTTTCGTAGAGAAGTCAACTCCAGCTGATTGCAATGGCATAATTCATCGGCTTCCTCAAGCTCATACCGCGTGACCTTATAATCAGTCCATTTGAGATACTGATGGTTAGTTGTAAAATTTCTGGAAGTTCACATGTCTGCTATTTTTTCTAAGACTGTAAAATGAAGGCGTGTACTCAATAGAATATAGAATTTTACAAAAAATGTAAAATAACGACAAAAAACATTGACTATTGAGGTGACAAACTATAAACAGTCAAGAGAATTTTGAAATTTTTTAAATTGTTAAAATGGGTAATTTTAATAAGCCATCTGAATACATCGTATTTCAGATGGGAGAAATTAGTATTAATCCACTAGAGATTAACGAAGTTTTTGATCATTAAAGTCGATATCTTGGCTCTCCAATGCGTAGATGACTCTAATAAGTTTTTTGGCTACATGAGTAATGGCTACTCGATGTGGTTTGCCTTCTCCGCGTTTCTTGGCATAGTAAGTTGCAAATGTCATGTCAAAGCGGATTAACGGTAGACAACAATTGATAAGTGTGTAGCGGAGCTGGGATGATCCACGCTTAACCATCTTGCCTCCGTGAGATTCAGTACCAGATTCGTTGATTCCCGGTTCTATTCCGGCAAATGCAAGCATTTGTCCTGGATTAGTGAAGTTAGATATATCGCCGTATTCAGAATAGATTACAGCTGCTGATAATGGTCCAATTCCAGGAACTGACATATAGTGAGGATGTACTTCTTCAATTAGTTTGTTGATTTCTTTTTCAATGGTATCAATCTCTTTTACAAGAGATTTGTATAAAGATAAAAGACTGTTCAGCTCTACATCAAAAATAGAGTTATTTACACCAACAGTATTGGCAGCAAGTTCTTTTAGTCGTAGGAATTGCTGTGGTGAAAACTTCCCCCGGGATACGGAACGTAGCTTTTCATAAGAGGCTGAGTTCATACGAGCCATCTTTTCAGCAGAACCATAGTTCTCAAGCAGATAGAGAGCAGTTTTGGATAAGCGTTCATTAAAGAATGGTTTAAACTCAGGGAATGTATGATCTAACACATTTGTGATTTTAACAAGATAGAAAGAACGCTGTCGGATAAGTTTATCGCGTAAACGAGTTAATGACTTTAAAGAGTAAGCGTGGTAAAATCCTTTTGAATGGGGTTTGTATTCAACAGTCATTAACCAACGAGCTATTGATTCACAGTCAACAGAGTCGGTTTTTGTACGCCTAAGTGTTTTTGATTTCTTGTATTCACTGATGAGAACAGGATTTACTTCCATGAAGGTTAGGAGAGAATTTTCAAGGAAGAGTTCAAGATTGAGAGCATAATGGGCAGTTGATTCAAACCCTATTCTTATGTCCGCAGGATTTGCGAGAGAATGAATGATTGTAAGCAGTTCATTAAAACCAGCTTTATTGTTTTTGATTGTGACTTTAGAAACTACTTTTTGATCAGCTGCAGAAATGATGCAGCAATCATGTTTGTACTTGGAAATATCAATTCCAATAAAGTACATTGACATAGGCTTATACCTCCTGATAAATATTTTGAGCACTGCTGTCTTCCACAGAGAATTCGGCTGTGTAATCACGTAAATAAAAACGTCGATGCGTTAACAAACTGATTAACAGTAATAGACGAAAAGCTGTGGTCTGAGTCACCTCATACCAGTCAAAGCTGTAAAGTTATAGGTACAGATCCACAGTGCCTTTTCAAAATATAACAGAGATGGAAATAAATACCCAGTGTTAACTGGGAGAAAGGAAAAATCCAATTACCATCTAAGATAATTGGATTATACGTGACTATATGATATTCTAAGAATAGAAATAGAAAAGGATCACGTTTGACGTGACCCTAATCTAAATTCATATAAAATTTGTTTGCATCTTATTTTACTATGAATTTTTTTAGTTGTCAAATGTGCGCCTTTTCTGTTTTTAGTACCAAAAATGAAATTTTAAATTCCACCACCACATTTGGTGGTGGAATTTACTCCCG
>OGHK01002419.1_pt1 | contig 13091 bp, 6 predicted proteins | sample 1571411 | NCBI WGS metagenome assembly OGHK01 (sample SAMEA2582043, study PRJEB24529) | metagenome | biome: Human gut stool | place: China | collected 2011 | reverse complement strand
ATAATTGACTTTGACATTATTAGCTTTGACATCCGAAATCGTCACCCAATTAGCTGAGTCATTTTTTATCACCAAACCATTGCCACTGCGATTTACCAGCAATTTTTTAAATGTCGCTTTATTTACCGGAGCAATACCCGCTGGCCGGTAAAACAACTTAATTCTGTTTTGCATCGCAAACTTCAGTGCATTCTTACCTTCTTGCTCTGGACTATTTGGTGGAATATCCAGAACATTCAGATAAAAAATGCTTTCTTTATTAGTGGGCAGTTTATTCGGCATAATTTTGATTTTTACTTGCTGCCCGGAATTTGCCCCTATTTTTGCCACTGGTGGCGTTAACATGAAAGGAACCTGAATTTTTTCTGGTGGTAACGACGTATCGCCATCATCAATCCACGCCTGCAGCAGCGAAGAACGGTTTCCCTGGTTCATCAACTGCACCATAACTTCTTTATTTTCTGCCGGGTAAATAATGCGCGTCCCGTAGATAACAATTCCGGCATGTGCAGGAAGGACCATAGAAGAAATGAGTAAAGCTAATAATCCTTTCATCTTAATGCCTCTTAAATTAAAAAGCCGCCATGGGGATAGCGGCCATGTTTATTACCTGGAGAAACTTGCAATTTTATTTATTAATCCTGCGCCACACGCATAACCAGAGAAGATAACACATCACCTGATTGCACTGAGTTATCTGTTAGTTTCAGGTATTTTGCTTTAAACGGAATAGCATATTGACCTTCCGCTGTTTTATAACTCTCAATGTTAAAAGGTGCAGAAACATCCAGGACATCGCTGTTATCACCTAAATAGAGATAGTAACCCACGGTATCGTTGCTACTGGCTATCGCCTTATCGTTACCGGTTATTTTATCGTTGGTAATCAACGAGAGTTTTACACCAGCAACTTCTTTCGGGCAGCTAATTTTTAACATGCTGCTGGTTACACCGACTGCATCATCATAGGTAGAATATTTAGCTTTACCTTCAAAGACAGTGGTTGGTACAGTCGGCATATTAATACTTACTGAATCACCACCCGCTTCGAATTTACACGGAGATTCTGCAATATTCCCCTTAATAGTTAATGTTCCGGTATCAACGTCTGCAGCAAATACTCCAGCGCTCATAAAAAAAGAAGAAAAGACAGCGGCAGCAATAATTGAACGTTTCATAATATGTTCCTTAATAAAATTTATTTTTGGTTGTTAAGAGTCTGTATCTCTTGGAAACAAATTTCTCACATCAAAAAGTTGCCGCAATGTAAACACATTGTTTTATTGATTTAAAACAAATTAACCATTGCAATATAAATACAACAAATATTTAAGAGTATTAACTATTTATCGCATCTATCAATTAATGTAGATTTATGTAAATGGTATTGTTGATATCAATAAAAAAGCCGAAATCATTTATATAAATGATTTCGGCTTTCTAAATGCAATTAAAATCAGGTTGCCAAATTAATCGTAGCGATTTAACACGATTCGACGTTTGCTATCGCTACCTGCAACAACCACTTCTGTCGTTACACCTTTGACGGGCGAAGAAAACAGATGACGGGTGTCAACATTATACGTTAACTGACCACAATGCTGTTGAGGTTGACCATTAACCATAGCCATACTGCATGTTGGGGGACTGATCCTGCCATTAATCGCTAATGTGGCAGTCTCTGAAGAGAATGCGGGAGAAGCCAATCCATAGGCAAGAAAAATAATTCCTGACAGCCAATACTTATTCATTGAACGTTATCCCTGTAGTAAAGGTTATGCCTGGATAGAATGAGTGCATAACAAACTATAGCTGTACATCCACTACACAGCCACGAAGGATGATAATGAAGCATTGCCTGTATGATCAATCGACTTTGTAGAGTTTCGGACGAAGGTCCGCAGAATATTCGCAGTATTAAATAAGTGTTCATTAATGCGGCAAAAACTAATACACCGCATCAATGTAACATCTCTGCGGTGTATGAAGAATAACCAGAATGGTTAATAGGCGTTAGACCGCGCGGAAGGAAATCTCGCCTGGAATGACTTCACCCTGCCAGTAGAGCTGAGCTGCAACGCGGTCAGCCAGCTGGCGGTAGATAGCGGTAAATTCGCTCTCCGGACGGCTGATAACCGTTGGCGTGCCTTTATCGAGATCCTCACGTAAGGAGATGTGTAACGGCATCTGCCCCAGCAGCTGTGTGTGGTATTTTTCAGCCAGTTTCTCTGCACCACCGGTACCGAAAATCGGTTCATGGTGACCACAGTTACTGCAAATATGCACACTCATGTTCTCGACAATACCAAGCACCGGAACCTCGACTTTCTCGAACATCACAATGCCTTTTTTCGCATCGATCAACGCGATGTCCTGCGGGGTGGTGACCACGACTGCACCAGTTACTGGAATGTTTTGCGCCAGCGTCAATTGAATGTCACCGGTGCCTGGCGGCATATCAAGCACCAGATAGTCGAGATCCGGCCACAAGGTTTCCTGCAACATCTGCATTAACGCCTTGCTCGCCATCGGTCCACGCCACACCATCGCATTGTCGTCAGTGACCAGATAACCAATTGAATTGGTTGCCAGGCCATGAGACATAATCGGTGCCATATGGGTACCGTCCGGCGAAGTTGGACGCTGATTTTCTGCGCCCAGCATGGTGGGAATTGATGGGCCGTAGATATCGGCGTCCAGAATGCCGACTTTCGCCCCTTCCGCCGCCAGTGCCAGCGCCAGGTTTACCGCCGTGGAGGATTTACCCACGCCGCCTTTACCGGAACTGACCGCAATGATGTTCTTCACACCATTAATACCCGGCTGATTCTTCACGCGTTTTAAGGTGGCGATATTGTGCGACAGTTTCCAGTCGATAGCTTTCGCCCCGGTGATACGCAGCAGTTCGGCGCTACATTGCTCTTTTAACTCTTCAAACGCGCTATGCCAGACGAATGGCATAACCAGTTCCACATGCAACGTGTCGTCCATCCAGGCGACATGGTGCAACGCTTTCAGCGTGGTGAGGTTATGCTTCAGGGTTGGGTGCTGAAAATTGGCCAGTGTCCCGGCGACCATTGCGCGCAAGGCTTCTGGTGATTTGGCCTGGGATTGTTCGTTCATCCCGACTCCTTTTTTGTATAGATAAACCATCAGCTGATAGTTTACCTGAAGAATATAGAGAAGTACTTACTTAACATTTTCCCATTTGGTACTATCTAACCCCTTTTCACTATTAAGAAGTAATGCCTACTATGACTCAAGTCGCGAAGAAAATTCTGGTGACGTGCGCACTGCCGTACGCTAACGGCTCAATCCACCTCGGCCATATGCTGGAGCACATCCAGGCTGATGTCTGGGTCCGTTACCAGCGAATGCGCGGCCACGAGGTCAACTTCATCTGCGCCGACGATGCCCACGGTACACCGATCATGCTGAAAGCTCAGCAGCTCGGTATCACCCCGGAGCAGATGATTGGCGAAATGAGTCAGGAGCATCAGACTGATTTCGCAGGCTTTAACATCAGCTATGACAACTATCACTCGACGCACAGCGAAGAGAACCGCCAGTTGTCAGAACTTATCTACTCTCGCCTGAAAGAAAACGGTTTTATTAAAAACCGCACCATCTCTCAGCTGTACGATCCGGAAAAAGGCATGTTCCTGCCGGACCGTTTTGTGAAAGGCACCTGCCCGAAATGTAAATCCCCGGATCAATACGGCGATAACTGCGAAGTCTGCGGCGCGACCTACAGCCCGACTGAATTGATCGAGCCGAAATCGGTGGTTTCTGGCGCTACGCCGGTAATGCGTGATTCTGAACACTTCTTCTTTGATCTGCCCTCTTTCAGCGAAATGTTGCAGGCATGGACCCGCAGCGGTGCGTTGCAGGAGCAGGTGGCAAATAAAATGCAGGAGTGGTTTGAATCCGGCCTGCAACAGTGGGATATCTCCCGCGACGCGCCATACTTTGGTTTTGAAATTCCGAACGCGCCGGGCAAATATTTCTACGTCTGGCTGGACGCACCGATTGGCTACATGGGTTCTTTCAAGAATCTGTGCGACAAGCGCGGCGACAGCGTAAGCTTCGATGAATACTGGAAGAAAGACTCCACCGCCGAGCTGTACCACTTCATCGGTAAAGATATTGTTTACTTCCACAGCCTGTTCTGGCCTGCCATGCTGGAAGGCAGCAACTTCCGCAAGCCGACCAACCTGTTTGTTCATGGCTATGTGACGGTGAACGGCGCAAAGATGTCCAAGTCTCGCGGCACCTTTATTAAAGCCAGCACCTGGCTGAATCATTTTGACGCTGACAGCCTGCGTTACTACTACACTGCGAAACTCTCTTCGCGCATTGATGATATCGATCTCAACCTGGAGGATTTCGTTCAGCGTGTGAATGCCGATATCGTGAACAAAGTGGTTAACCTGGCCTCTCGTAATGCGGGCTTTATCAACAAGCGTTTTGACGGCGTGCTGGCAAGCGAACTGGCTGACCCGCAGTTGTACAAAACCTTCACTGATGCCGCTGAAGTGATTGGTGAAGCGTGGGAAAGCCGCGAATTTGGTAAAGCAGTGCGCGAAATCATGGCGCTGGCTGATCTGGCTAACCGCTATGTCGACGAGCAGGCTCCGTGGGTGGTGGCAAAACAGGAAGGCCGCGATGCCGACCTGCAGACAATTTGCTCAATGGGCATAAACCTGTTCCGCGTGCTGATGACTTACCTGAAGCCGGTACTGCCGAAACTGACCGAGCGCGCAGAAGCATTCCTCAATACAGAACTGACCTGGGATGGTATCCAGCAACCGCTGCTGGGCCACAAAGTGAATCCGTTCAAAGCGCTGTATAACCGCATCGATATGAAGCAGGTTGAAGCACTGGTGGAAGCGTCTAAAGAAGAAGTGAAAGCAGCTGCCGCGCCAGTTACTGGCCCACTGGCAGATGATCCGATTCAGGAAACCATCACCTTTGACGACTTCGCAAAAGTTGACCTGCGCGTGGCGCTGATCGAAAACGCAGAGTTTGTTGAAGGTTCTGACAAACTGCTGCGCCTGACACTGGATCTCGGCGGTGAAAAACGCAATGTCTTCTCCGGTATTCGTTCTGCCTACCCGGATCCGCAGGCACTGATCGGGCGTCACACCATTATGGTGGCCAACCTGGCACCGCGTAAAATGCGCTTTGGTATCTCCGAAGGCATGGTAATGGCTGCTGGTCCTGGCGGGAAAGATATCTTCCTGTTAAGCCCGGATGCTGGTGCTAAACCAGGCCATCAGGTGAAATAATCCCCCTTCAAGGCGCTGCATCGACAGCGCCTTTTCTTTATAAATTCCTAAAGTTGTTTTCTTGCGATTTTGTCTCTCTCTAACCCGCATAAATACTGGTAGCATCTGCATTCAACTGGATAAAATTACAGGGATGCAGAATGAGACACTTTATCTATCAGGACGAAAAATCACATAAATTCTGGGCAGTTGAGCAACAGGGAAACGAGTTGCATATCAGTTGGGGAAAAGTTGGCACCAAAGGGCAAAGCCAGATAAAAAGTTTTTCAGATGCTGCGGCAGCGGCAAAAGCGGAGCTTAAGCTGATTGCGGAGAAGGTGAAGAAGGGGTATGTGGAGCAAGCGAAGGATAATTCTTTGCAACCTTCCCAAACGGTAACGGGCTCTCTCAAGGTAGCGGACTTATCCACCATTATTCAGGAACAACCCTCTTTCGTAGCAGAAACCCGTGCGCCTGACAAAAATACAGATGCTGTTTTACCGTGGCTGGCGAAAGATATTGCTGTCGTTTTTCCGCCCGAAGTTGTACACACCACGTTAAGTCATCGCCGCTTTCCCGGAGTTCCTGTTCAGCAAGCAGACAAATTGACCCAATTACGTCGCTTAGCCTGTAGTGTGTCGCAACGGGATAATAAAACAGCCACATTTGACTTCAGCGCCTGTTCTTTAGAATGGCAAAACACCGTCGCCCAGGCGATCAGTCAGATCGACGGCCTGAAAACAACACAGTTACCATCACCAGTAATGGCTGTACTCACGGCACTTGAAATGAAATGCACAAGATATAAAGTGCGTGAGGATGTTATGGATCAGATCGTCCAGGAAGGCGGTCTGGAATATGCTACTGATGTAATAATACACCTTCAACAGATTGATATTGAATGGGATTATGCGAATAATGTCATTATTATTCTGCCGTCTGGCATTGCACCTAGCTACTTGGAGCAATATTCCAGATTTGAATTACGCCTACGTAAACATTTATCACTGACGGAAGAGTCTCTCTGGCAAAAATGTGCACAAAAACTTATTGCCGCAATTCCACATATTCCAGAATGGCGGCAACCATTAATTGCTTTGTTATTACCCGAAAAACCAGAAATTGCACATGAAATTGCCCAGCGTCTACTGGGGCAAAAAAAATTACCCTCGCTTGAGTGGTTAAAAATAGTGGCGACTGATGAGCACATTCTTGCCTCATTAGAAAAATATCACGAACCATATGCCATTTTTGATGATTACTATTGTGGTGCGATATGGTCAGCCACCGTATTACAGGAGCAAGGTGTTGCAGCCCTGCCCCGATTTGCTCCCTATGCCGCAAGTGACTACTGCGCCGATGTGTTGCGTCATATCAATCATCCGTTCGCATTGACACTGCTTATACGTGTAGCCGGGCATACTAAACGCTGTCACGATCGGATGACGAAAGCCTGCGCTGCGTTCCCACATGCAGCAATGGCGGCACTGACGGAACTTCTTGGGCAAAAAGAAGAGAACAGTTGGCGCATTATGCTAATGACAATGCTTATCTCACAACCAGCACTGGCAGAACAGGTCATTCCCTGGCTCTCGACACCCGCAGTTGCCGTACTGAAATCATGCCAGCAACAACTGACACAGCCCTCAAACCATGCCAGCGCCGATCTACTGCCAGCCGTAGTAGTCTCCCCTCCCTGGCTTTCGAAAAAGAAAAAATCGCCGATTCCGGTGCTGGATTTAGCGCCATTAGGCATTGAGCCAATCTGTTATCTGACAGAAGAAATCAGTAATCAACTTTTGGCGAAATATATCTGGTATTCAAAACACATCACGGTTAGCCATGAAGAAAGTACTACCAACCTGTTGGCAAGGATGGGTTTTCAACGACGGATCGCTGGTACATATATTAAAGCTCCCGAAGCGGTAGTTGAGGCATGGCTAAATGAAGATTATTCAACCTTACTAAGTGAATTTAAGGTGTTTCATTCACCTACCGGGCATTATTGGCAGTTGGGGATTTTGACAACATTGCCGCTGGAGAAAGCAGTAAAAGCATGGAATGCCCTTACCCTATCTCCACATACCGATACCGAATACGCCATGTTACATTTTGGACTCAAAGGGTTACCTGGGTTAGTAAACTCACTTGCACGCTATCCACAAGAAGCCTTGCCCATCACGAATTACTTCGCAGCGAGTGAGCTGGCTCCTGCCGTCGCCCGTGCCTTCAACAAACTGAAAACGCTACGCGAAAACGCCCGTAGCTGGCTGTTGAAATACCCGGAACATGCCCTTACCGGCCTGCTGCCTGCGGCGCTCGGCAAAGCCGGTGAAGCACAGGATAACGCCCGCGCTGCCTTGCGTATGCTTACCGAAAACGGTCATCAGCCATTACTGCAAGAAATCGCCCGACGTTATAACCAGCCGGAAGTAACCGATGCGGTGAACGCTCTGCTTGCGCTCGATCCCTTAGATAATCACCCGACAAAAATCCCCACTCTTCCGGCCTTTTATCAACCATCGCTCTGGACGCGCCCGGTATTAAAAGCAAACGCCCAATCACTGCCAGATAGAGCCCTCCTCCACCTCGGTGAAATGCTCCGCTTCCCTCAGGAAGAGGTTCTGTATCCGGGAATATTACAGGTGAAAGACGCCTGTACCGCCGACTCACTGGCTGAATTTGCCTGGGATCTGTTTACCGCCTGGCAGACCGCTGGCGCGCCGTCGAAAGAGAGTTGGGCGTTCACTGCGTTAGGCGTTCTCGGTAACGATGACACCGCCCGCAAACTGACGCCATTAATCCGCGCCTGGCCTGGCGAATCCCAGCATAAACGCGCCACCGTCGGGCTTGATATCCTCGCCGCTATCGGTAGTGATATTGCTCTGATGCAGCTTAACGGCATTGCTCAGAAACTGAAATTCAAAGCTTTACAGGAGCGGGCAAAAGAGAAAATTGCCGATATTGCCGAGAGCCGCGAACTCACGGTGGCGGAGCTTGAAGATCGGTTAGCACCAGATCTCGGTCTGGATGATAACGGTTCGTTGCTGCTGGATTTCGGCCCACGCCAGTTCACCGTCAGCTTTGATGAAACCTTAAAACCGTTTGTGCGTGACGCTTCCGGCAGCCGTCTGAAAGACCTGCCCAAACCAAACAAAAGCGATGATGAATCACAGGCGAACGATGCTGTTAACCGCTACAAACTGCTGAAAAAAGATGCGCGTACCGTCGCCGCCCAGCAGGTAGCAAGGCTGGAATCCGCCATATGCCTGCGCCGCCGCTGGTCGCTGGAAAACTTCCAGCTCTTCCTGGTTGAGCATCCGCTGGTTCGTCACTTAACCCGCCGTCTGATTTGGGGCGTTTATAGCGCCGAAAACCAGCTACTGGCTTGCTTTCGCGTAGCAGAAGATAACAGCTACAGCACCGCTGACGATGATCTTTTCACCCTGCCGGAAGGCGATATCTCTATCGGCACTCCTCACGTTCTGGAAATATCACCAACGGATGCTGCCGCCTTTGGTCAGCTTTTTGCCGACTACGAACTGCTACCACCGTTCCGCCAGCTCGACCGTAACAGCTACGCCCTGACAGAAGCCGAGCGCAATGCCAGTGAACTGACCCGCTGGGCAGGCAGAAAATGCCCGAGTGGTCGGGTCATGGGGCTGGCGAATAAAGGCTGGATAAAGGGCGAACCACAGGATGGAGGCTGGATCGGATGGATGATCAAACCTTTGGGTCGCTGGTCGTTAATCATGGAAATCGACGAAGGTTTTGCGGTGGGTATGTCACCAGCCGAACTTAGCGCTGAGCAGCTCTTAAGCAAGCTGTGGTTATGGGAAGGCAAAGCGGAAAGCTATGGCTGGGGGAGTAATTCAACACAGGAAGCGCAGTTCTCCGTACTCGATGCCATCACCGCCAGCGAGCTAATTAACGATATTGAAGCCCTGTTTGAATAAGGAAAGAGCATGGACAAGGAATTACCGTGGCTGGCGGATAACGCCCAACTGGAACTGAAATATAAAAAAGGCAAAACACCACTCAGTCATCGCAAATGGCCGGGCGAACCGGTGCCTGTTATCACTGAAAGCATCATTCAGACACTGGGTGATGAATTGCTACAAAAAGCTGAGAAGAAAAAAAACATTGTCTGGCGTTATGAAAATTTTTCACTGGAGTGGCAGTCCGCCATTACGCAGGCCATCAACTTGATCGGCGAACACAAACCCTCAGTCCCGGCCCGCACAATGGCGGCACTAGCCTGTATCGCGCAAAATGACAGCCAACAGTTGCTCGACGAAATCGTCCAACAAGAGGGACTGGAATATGCGACTGAGGTGGTGATTGCACGCCAGTTTATTACACGATGTTATGAAAGTGATCCTCTGCTAGTGACATTGCAGTATCAGGACGAGGATTATGGCTATGGTTATCGCTCAGAAACCTATAACGAATTCGATCTCCGACTGCGTAAGCATCTCTCTCTGGCAGAGGAAAGCAGCTGGCAGCGTTGCGCCGACAAACTCATTGCCGCACTACCAGGAATAACCAAAGTTCGCCGCCCTTTTATTGCGCTGATCCTCCCGGAAAAACCAGAAATCGCCAATGAGTTGGTAAGCCTTGAATGCCCGCGGACTCATTTTCATTCTAAGGAGTGGTTAAAAGTTGTTGCTACTGACCCCAGAGAGGTGAGAAAACTCGAACGCTACTGGAGCCAGGATATATTTAGCGATCGAGAAGCCAGCTACATGTCGCATGAAAACCGCTTCGGCTACGCGGCCTGCGCCGCCCTTTTGCGCGAACAAGGACTGGCAGCCGTTCCGCTCCTCGCGATGTATGCCCATAAAGAAGATTGCGGCAGTCTGCTGGTACAAATTAACCATCCGCAAGTCATCCGCACCTTGCTGTTAGTTGCTGATAAAAACAAACCCAGCCTGCAACGTGTGGCTAAATACAGTAAAAACTTCCCCCATGCGACACTCGCCGCACTGGCAGAACTGCTGGCGTTAAAAGAACCACCAGCCCGCCCAGGTTATCCAATCATCGAAGACAAAAAGCTGCCTGCACAGCAAAAAGGACGTGATGAATACTGGCGTACACTGTTACAAACGCTGATGGCATCGCAGCCACAACTGGCAGCAGAAGTGATGCCGTGGTTAAGTACTCAAGCCCGGGCAGTGCTGAATAGTTATTTATCGGCGCCGCCCAAACCGGTTATTGATAGCACCGATAACAGCAGTCTGCCTGAAATGCTCGTTTCACCACCGTGGCGTAGTAAGAAAAAAATGACAGCTCCACGTCTTGATTTGGCACCGCTCGAATTAACTCCGCAAGTTTACTGGCAACCAGGCGAACAAGAGAGGCTTGCCGCCACTGAGTCTGCCCGTTATTTCAGCACGGAATCTCTTGCGGAACGCATGGAACAAAAAAGTGGACGAGTTGTATTACAGGAACTGGGTTTTGGGGATGATGTATGGCTGTTTCTGAATTATATACTTCCCGGAAAACTGGATGCTGCACGCAATTCACTCATTGTTCAGTGGCATTACTACCAGGGGCGGGTTGAAGAGATCCTGAATGGCTGGAACTCCCCGCAAGCACAATTAGCAGAACAGGCGCTCCGCAGCGGTCACATAGAAGCGTTAATTAACATATGGGAAAATGACAACTACTCACGTTATCGTCCGGATAAGAGTGTCTGGAACCTGTATTTATTGGCACAGTTGCCGCGTGAGATGGCTTTGACCTTCTGGCTGCGTATCAATGAGAAAAAGCATCTGTTCGCGGGTGAGGACTATTTTCTCAGTATCCTCGGATTAGATGCGCTACCAGGTCTGCTGTTGGCTTTTTCACATCGTCCAAAAGAAACATTTCCGTTAATTTTAAATTTTGGCGCAACAGAACTGGCGCTGCCTGTTGCCCGCGTCTGGCGACGTTTCGCGGCGCAGCGTAATCTGGCTCGCCAGTGGATTTTACAATGGCCGGAACATACGGCTACTGCACTTATCCCTCTCGTTTTCACGAAGCCCAGCGACAACCACGAAGCCGCATTACTTGCCCTGCGTTTACTGTATGAACAGGGACATGGCGTATTACTACAAACCGTGGCAAACCGCTGGGATCGCGCTGATGTATGGCCTGCCCTGGAACAATTAATTAAACAGAGTCCAATAGAGATTTACCCGGCACGCATTCCAAAAGCCCCTGATTTCTGGCATCCGGCAATGTGGTCCAGGCCGCGCCTTATCACTAATAATCAACCTGTTACCGATGATGCTCTGGAAATTATCGGCGAAATGCTGCGCTTTACCCAGGGCGGACGTTTTTATAGCGGACTGGAACAACTGAAATCGTTCTGCCAGCCGCAAACGCTGGCAGCTTTTGCCTGGGATCTCTTCACCGCCTGGCAACAAGCTGGTGCCCCCGCAAAAGACAACTGGGCATTTCTGGCGTTGAGTCTCTTTGGTGACGAAAGCACGGCACGGGATCTAACGACACAGATCCTCGCCTGGCCACAAGAAGGCAAATCTGCCCGTGCGGTCAGTGGCCTGAACATCCTTACCCTGATGAATAATGATATGGCGCTGATACAGCTGCATCATATATCGCAACGGGCGAAATCCTCTTCATTACGTGAAAACGCAGCGGAATTTCTTCAAGTGGTCGCAGAAAATCGCGGGCTAAGCCAGGAAGAGTTAGCGGACAGATTAGTCCCAACCCTGGGCCTTGATGATCCGCAGGCGTTGATTTTTGATTTTGGTCCCCGGCAGTTTACCGTTCGCTTCGATGGAAACCTCAATCCGGTTATCTTTGATCAGCAAAACGTTCGCCAGAAAAGCGTTCCCCGGTTGCGCGCCGATGACGATCAACTGAAAGCGCCCGAGGCACTGGCCCGACTAAAAGGGTTAAAAAAAGATGCTACTCAGGTGAGCAAAAACCTGCTCCCGCGTCTTGAAGCTGCCCTACGTACCATCCGACGCTGGTCGCTGGCAGATTTTCATACTCTGTTTGTTAATCATCCCTTTACCCGCCTGGTTACCCAGCGATTAATATGGGGCGTGTATCCGGCAAATGAACCGCGTTGTTTACTCAACGCCTTTCGTGTGGCCGCAGAGGGGGAGTTCTGCAATGCGCAAGATGAGCCAATTGGCCTGCCTGCGGATGCTCTGATTGGCATTGCCCACCCGTTAGAAATGACAGCAGAAATGCGCAGTGAATTTGCACAGCTTTTTGCCGATTACGAAATTATGCCGCCTTTTCGCCAGTTGTCGCGCCGCACGGTGCTGCTCACACCTGACGAGTTAACCAGTAACAGCCTGACTCGCTGGGAAGGTAAATCCGCTACCGTTGGGCAGCTTATGGGAATGCGATACAAAGGCTGGGAGTCAGGCTATGAGGACGCATTTGTCTATGACTTAGGTGAGTACCGGCTGGTCCTTAAGTTTTCACCCGGTTTTAACCACTACAATGTTGATAGCAAAGCGCTAATGAGCTTCCGTTCTCTTCGAGTGTACCGTGACAATAAATCCGTCACTTTTGCCGAACTTGATGTGTTTGATTTGAGTGAGGCGTTAAGCGCACCTGACGTCATTTTCCATTAAAACACAGCGGGCAGTGATGCAACTGCCCGTTATCAACACGACTTACCAGCGGGGAAAGCGATGATCGTGCAAAAAGAGCTGGTTGCTATTTACGATTATGAGGTCCCTGTACCTGAAGATCCGTTTTCCTTCAGACTTGAGATCCATAAATGCTCTGAATTATTTACAGGTTCCGGTGATGCTGCCAACTTACTGATTTAGTGTATGATGGTGTTTTTGAGGTGCT
>OGHK01002416.1_pt1 | contig 13115 bp, 6 predicted proteins | sample 1571411 | NCBI WGS metagenome assembly OGHK01 (sample SAMEA2582043, study PRJEB24529) | metagenome | biome: Human gut stool | place: China | collected 2011 | reverse complement strand
TGCGGCATTTGACAATCAGTTTAAACCGGAGTATTATGAACGTGCGACAGAGCTTGGGTTGACGGTTGATGAAGTTATAACTATGGCGTCAATCGTTGAACGTGAAACGGACAGCGGAACGGAAAGAGCAAAAGTTGCGGGAGTATTTTATAATAGAAGAAACTCGGGTATGAAGTTCCAATCGTGTGCGACGGTACAGTATATTTTAGGTGAAAGAAAGCCTGTACTTTCTATTGCCGACACGCAGATAGATTCGCCGTATAACACATATATGTATGCGGGATTCCCAATAGGCCCTATATGCAATCCGGGAACGGAATGTATAGAGGCGGCACTTTATCCGGAGGCAACCGATGCGTATTACTTTGTACTTGGCAAGGATGGCTCGCATGTCTTTTCAAAGACATATGAAGAACACCTTGCGGCAATGCAGAGTACCGAACAAAATATTTCGGTCGATGACAGTGCAATTGAAAATCAAGACAGTTTAAAACAATAAAGAGGTTTGATAAATGATAGAATATGATAAAGACGCGATTGTTCCGCCGTATATAACGGAATATTTGCGTGCGAAAACAGTGCATAATGATGAATTTATGCACTCGCTTGAAAAATATGCGGAAGAAAACAGTGTTCCGATAGTAGAGCCTGAAACGGCAAGGTTTTTGTCGGTGATGTGCAGAACGGTTAAACCGAAAAAAATACTTGAAGTAGGTTGTGCGATTGGGTATTCTTCTATATTAATGGCACAGGCTACAGATGATGACTGCGAAATAGCAACACTTGAATGTAACGAAGATATGGTGCGTATTGCAAGGGAGAATATTAAAACTTCGGGATATGCGGAAAAAATATCGGTTATTGAGGCAGATGCAAAGGATTATCTTTCGTATATTGACGATGATGAAGTTTTTGATATGATATTCCTTGACGGTCCGAAAGCACATTATATTTATATGCTTGACGAGTGCGTGAGATTGCTGAAAAAAGGCGGTGTGCTTATTTCCGACAATGTGCTTTACAAGGGAATGACAGCGGATGATAACCACGTTGTGAGAAGAAAAATCACGATTGTAAAACGTCTTAGAAAATATATTGATATGCTTATGGAGCATAAGGAGCTTGAAACATCGCTTTTACCGCTCGGTGACGGTGTTACAATATCGGTAAAGAAATAATAAAGGGTAGGAATATATTTATGAAGAAACCAGAACTTTTAGCTCCCGGCGGCAGCTTGGAGAAATTGAAAACAGCGATAGATTACGGTGCGGACGCGGTGTATATCGGCGGTGAAATGTTTTCACTACGTGTTGCGGCGGAAAATTTTTCAAAGGAAGATATGCAGGAGGGTATAAAGTACGCTCACGACAGAGGCAAAAAAGTGTACCTTACCGCGAATATTCTTCCGCACAATGATGATATTGAAGAATTTGAGGAGTTTGTCAAAGATATAAAGAATTACGGCTTTGACGCAGTACTTGTGGCAGATTTGGGATTGTTTGATATGATGCAGGAACTTGCACCGGAAATACCTATTCATGTAAGTACACAGGCGAATAACATTAATTATCGCTCGGCAATAAAGTGGTACAAGATGGGCGCAACGCGTGTCGTGCTTGCAAGAGAAATGTCGTTTAAAGAAATTGCGGAATTTCAAAAGAAAATTCCTGAAGATTTGGAGCTTGAAGCATTTATACACGGCGCTATGTGTATATCGTATTCGGGCAGATGTCTTTTGTCAAACTATATGACAGGACGTGACTCAAACATGGGTGCTTGCGCACATCCGTGCAGATGGAATTACAAACTTGTCGAGGAAACAAGACCGGGTGAATATATGGACGTGTTTGAAAACGAAAGAGGTACGTTTATATTTAATTCAAAGGACCTGTGTACAATCCGTCATATACCTGAGCTTGTGCAAAGCGGTATTGCGAGCCTTAAAATCGAGGGCAGAGTAAAAACTTCTTATTATGTTGCAACGGTTGTCGGAGCATACAGACGTGAGATTGACAGATATTGTGCCGATCCCGAAAATTATGTGTTTAATGAAGCGGAATACGAAGAGCTTTGCAAGGTCAGTCACAGACCGTATACAACAGGTTTTTATTTCGGCAAGCCCGATGAAAATTCACAAGTTTACACATCAAGTTCGTATATCAGAGATTACGACCTTATCGGTATAGTCAAGTCGTATGACGCGGAAACGGGCATTGCAACGATTACACAGAGAAACCGTTTCTTTAAGGGGGACGAAATAGAGATAATTCAGCCTATGAAACCGTTTTTTGTACAGACGGTTAACAGTATGTGCGACGAAAACGGTAATGAAATCGAAGTTGCAAATCACGCGGAGCAGATAGTTAAGTTTAAAACGGCACAGCCTGTTTGCGAGGGCGCAATGCTTAGAAAGAAAAAGTAAAAAAACAGAGCAGATTTAATAAAAAAACTACTTTTTTTATTAATCTGCTTTTCTTTTTTGAGAGAATATGATAATATAATTTATAACGGCAAATTTGAGAGAGGAAATTTATAAAAAAGGAGAAGGTTTTATGAAAAACAATCTAAAAAAATTGCTTTGTGCGGCATTGTCAACGGCAATGATTGCGGGAAGTATCGTATTGCCTATGACGGCAAGTGCGGAAACAACACCTATTTTTGACGGTGATACCGTTGAGCAAGAGTGGAAATTCGACTTCGGTGCGGCAGGAACAGATGCAGAAGACGGTTATACACTTGTAACACCGGACACAAATTATGTTACTAATAAGGAGTATGGTTTTCTTGGTATTGACGAAGACTCATACAAGCTTGGAAACCGTTTGGACGGCTTCGGCAACCAAAAAGGACAGGTTATAAAACTTCAAGCCGGCGGCGGTACAGGTCTTAATGACGCAATCGGTTCAGTGGGAGAGGATAGCTTCGGAAATGCCGGTGACGTATATTATCCTACACGTTTTGCGTTGAAAGCAGATGATGAGGCATATTACAGAGTTCGTGCAACAGTAACAACTCTTGATACAACTAAAGATGCTGAAATTTCACTTTACACAGAAAGAAAGCACCCTATATTCACAGATACAAAGGTTGAGGCAGGTCAGACAAAGACAGTCGAGTTTTCTGTAAGACCTACTCCGATTTACTACGAAAAGTCTGAGCCTAAGGGCACTATAGCAGACGGAATGGTAAATGTGTGCGTAGCGGGTAAAAACTCTGCAATCGCATCTATCGAAATTCAAAAAGTACAAGAATACCCTGTATTTTGGGTACTTGGTGACTCAACAGTTACAGACGGTAACTGTTCATTGCCATTCTTCAGACTTCAAAACTACACAGGTGTAGGTACAGGTTTGACAAAATATTTGCCGAGAAATTATGCAATGGTAAACGAAGGCGAGGGCGGTCTTAATGCTGCCGATAACTACCACTTTAATATGGTAAAGGATCGTATTAAAGCTGGCGACTACCTATACGTTGAATACGGTCACAACCATAAGAGTGACGGACCTGCAGGTTATGTATCAAACCTTGATAAGTATTACAATGCTTGTCACAGCGTAGGTGCAACGCTTGTTATCGTCAGCCCGATCGAAAGAATTAACACATTCACAGACGGTGCATATCAGCACACATTGGACGGTTTTGCGACAGCCGGTGCAAAGTATGTTGCAGATAAGGTGACAGCAGGTGCAACAGATATTGCATATGTTGATTTGAATTCATACAGTTTGGATTTCTATAATAAGATTACAACTGATAACGGCGGTGATTCGGGTGCTATTAAGTTCTATTTCCAAACAGCTAAGGGCGGCGGAACAGACCAAACTCACCCTAACGATGCAGGTGCTGAAAATCTTGCATATGAATTCGTTAAAGCTGCGAAGGCTGTAACGGACGAAACACAAAAGGCTGCTTTGGCACCTGTTGTAAATAACTTTACAGACGAAACACCAAACCTTGTTTCAACAGAAATCACAAGTCTTGGCAGTGCACCTAACTCTGCTTGGCCACAATACGTTGTTCCGACAGATAACGAATATCCTGTTGTAATTAAAGATATTAAATTCAACGAAGCCGGTGAGGCGAATTATGCTAAGGTACTTGTACAAGACGCAAAAATAGACTTTGGCGCTTACGGTATTATCGTTATTACGGTAAAAGATGAGAACGGTAAAGAAAAGGGTAAGATTTATGCTATAGACCAGGTTGATAACTCAACAGGCAACGGTACACAGGAAATTACACACTTTACGACAGACGTAAAACTTGAAGAAGGCGATACATACACAGCAACAGTATGGAAAGCTAAGGACAACGGCGGTGACGCAGGTCTTACCGTTGACCCGGAAAATGTACAATATTCGGCTGAATATATTCCGACAGATGTAGAAGAACAGTATCTGTTGAATGAAGATAAAGACGGAAACGAACAATTCGGATTTTACGGTGCAACATATGACGGTAAAACATCATCATTGAAAGAATTTAATGATTGGACACAAATCGGCAGTGCCGGAATAACAGCATATCTTAACCAAACAAGTGATGAAACAAAATATGTTGAAATCACATCAGACGGTGCTAAAAACGGCAGTGCCAACCAAGGTTCGTTCTACTATTCAAAAGACCTTTCAACTGAAATCGGTACAACAGGCAGATACCTTGTTTCAGCTGATGTTCAGTATGTATCGGGCGGCGGTATGACATTCAATCTTGTAACGGGTCATAACGATAAACATTTGGGCGGTACAGAAGGTATTAGCTTGTTCACAATCGGTTCAGGCGGTGTGATAACTGCCGGAGATAAGACAGTTGGCACAATATCGGCAACTGCACTTACAAACGTACAATATATTCTTGATATGGATTTAGGTACAGCAACTGTATCGGTAGGTGGCGGAACACCTGTTGAAATTGCACTTAACAATTATCAAACAACAGAATTGACAGTTACGCCGACAAAGATTACTCAATTTCTATTCGGCGGAAGTAAGGTTGCATTTGATAATAAAGTAGCAAACCTTTCAGTTGCAAAATTAAAAGATCAAAAACTTCCAAGCTATACTATCGGCGTAAGAAGTAGTGATACGGCAAAGGGTAGCGTTACACTTTCATATGCAACACCTGAACCTACAGCGACAACAGAACCTACAGCGACAACTGCAACAGTAGCTTCGACAGCAACTGCAGAGGCTAAAAATAATGAAACAGCAACAGTAAATACTTTGGCAGACGGTGACGTTACATTGACTGTTACTGCCGATAAAGCTGTTGTAACTGCAACAAAGGCATTGACAGCAGTTCTTGTTGAGGCACAATATGCAGAAAACGGAACAATTAAAAAGGTTACAACAACTCCTGTAACATTTGAAGAGGCAGGTGTACAAGATTACACAGTTACAACAGGAAGTAAGGTAATGCTTTGGGATTCACTTCAAAAAATGACTCCGTTGACAGCAAGCAGTGTGGCACCTGCTCCGACAGCTGCACCGACTGCAACACCGATTCCGGACAGTGAGTATACAATGGAAACACTTCCTCTAAACAATGTTGTAACATTAAAGGCGACAGCAAATGAAGGATATGTATTCCGTGGTTGGAAGACTGAAAGCGGAACAACACTTTCAATGGATGATGAATATACATTCAGACTTCGCGGTGACTCAAGAATTGTAGCTAATTTTGTAGACGCACCAACAGTTGCGGACATTACAGATTTTGAACTTTCACTATCACCTGCAAGTGTTAAGTCAACATCGGGTTCAACATCGACTGTTTCGATTAAAAATGCCAAAGACGCGGCAGGAACACCTATGGACGCTGTTAAAAATACAGATGTTACATGGTCTTGCGATGAGGCGGGTGTGACAATAGCCGCAGACGGTACTGTTACAATCGGTGACGGTTTCTCAATGGGCGATTCATTGACAAAGAACGTTACAATTAAGGGTACGCTAAACGGCGTAACAAAGACAGCAATATTGACAGTATTCGGTTATGAATATTACGAAGATATGGCAGAGGGTTCGACTAATTATACAGGTCAGTTTATGACTATCAGCGGTAAAACAGCAATAGTTTTCCCTGGCTCATCACAGACAAAGACATTTACATTCGGCTCACCTGTAACCCTTGATAAGACAACAACAGTTAAGTTTGATCATGTGTGGTCAAAGAGTAAGACTTGCGGTCAGCTTAGAACTCTTAACTTCAAGAATTCATCAGGCACAACAATATTCTCAATGACCTATAAATGGGCGGCTTTGTATGCCGGAAGTACCGCAACAGACGGACTTGAAGCGGCGGCTGTTGAACAAAATAAATATACCACAGTAACTGTTACAGTTGATCCTGAAACAAAGGTTGTAACAGTAACAGATGGTACAAAATCTGCAACAACAACTCTTGCAGACAATGCAGGAGATATTGCGAGTGTTGATTTTGCGTCAGCAAGCTCAGTTCCGAATCCGGAGGACAGAGCAATCGGTATCAGCAATTTCACAGTTATAAAATAATAACGCTTAAAAGACCGCGAAAGCGGTCTTTTTTTGGTAAAAATAATCTACAAAAATAAAAAATGTACAACTTGAATTTTGCATTTTGAATAAAAAATGATGTGCTTTTTTGTGCAATATTTTCATTCAAAGTTTCTTAATAATATTGCACATACAAAAAAAATATGATACAATATATACCATATAGATGGGTTGAGTTTGTGCAGATTTACTTAAATCGACATACGATACCTGTTAAATTAAACAGAACTTGGAAACAAGTTAAGGAAAGAAAGGGAGAGAAGAAATGAAAAGTAAAAAACTAATTTCATTACTTTGCGCCGCTGCTATGTCAGCATCTGCTTTCGCAGGCTTGACAGTAACAGCAAGCGCGGCAACAGATTTAGTCACTCTTGATGGCTCAACAGCAAGCGGTTGGGTTGCTCCGGATGGAGCAGACAAAGGTGATATTGTTCCTACAGTTACCACTGATGACGGTGAAACTGACCAATATTTAAAATTCCAAGGTAGCGGCGGCGGTAACCGTAAGTCGACATATTCTTTGGGTCAAACTATTTCAGGTCAATATACTATTGAGTATGATACAATGATGACTCGTGGTAATGGTATGAGCAGAATCATGCATTCAAACCAACTTGCATTTACAAATGATACAAGCACTAAGGATACAAGAGATGGTGCAGGTATTATAGATACAGTAAATGCACAGCAAGGTACAAAGTATAATTCAGGTTCAGGTGCGTCAGTAGCTAACGCTGCTATGAAAACTGACCTTAGACCATATCTTACAGATAAATGGATAATTAATGATGATTCAACATCAGAATTAGTAGCTTATCCTGAAGGTGCAGTCGAGGTTGCAGATACTAAATGGGTAAGAGTACAAGCTGCAGTTAATGATGATAAGACTACTGTAACAGTAATCGATAAGTCAGGTAATAAACTTGTTGACGGTGTAGAATATACAAACTCAACAAATGAAATTAATTCAATATATGTTTGCTCAAACAGAGGTGATGGTGGTAGTGGTATAGTTGCACTTGACAACTTACATATTTACCAAGGTGCTCCGGAAACACTTACAACAGATGGTCTTAGAGGTGATGCAACTGTTGTAGTTCCAACAGTTATGCCGGTTCCGGACGTTAAGACACAGGCTCCTGGCCTTTCAGCTCCAGATGGAGTTACACCGGTAGTTAATAATACTTTCAGCAAAGCACTTGCATCAACAGCGATGGGCGAAACTGCTACAACAATTACAGATGTAGACGGTCTATCTATTGCTATGGGTAATAGAACAGGCGGCGATACAGCAACAACTGTTTCAGTAGAAGATTGGGCAGCTGGCGATAAAGTTCTTACACTTGCAGGTGGTCCTTATTCAGGTGCCGGTAGAGGTCCTGTAGTTTCTGCTGCAAATACTTTGGCATTAGCAGACGGAAAATCATCTGTAATGACATTCGCTGTTAATCTTGGCTCAAACAAGGCAGGCGGTGCCGGTAGACTTTATATTCTAAAGGATAACAGCCAAGCTGGTACTGACAAGAACGGTGCATACAACAATGTTATGGGTGTACTTACAACTGATGACACAGCCTCAAGCTACACAATCGGTAGCGGTAGCAATGTTATAACAATCGGTCAACAAGTTGAGGCTTATCAATGGTACAAAGTTGCAATTATAGTTTCAAGCGATAAATTTAGAATTTGGGTTGCAAAAGCTGATGAAGATTTCACAGAAAAACCACAAGTTGATTGCGACCACGTTGGAACAGGCAATACAGCAACATCAGTTACAGAACTTCCATTGTTAGCAGTAACATCTGAAAAAGGTGGTTCTTACACAGGTTCAGTTGCAAGAATTGATAATATGCTAACATATTCAGGAACAGCTGATCAACCAAGAAAACTTCTTCCAACAACACAAGCAGCTCCGACACCTGCTCCGATACCTGCAAAGGTTACAATGAGCGTTGATGAAACTGCTAACACAGTTACATTGACATCAGATAAGGATACAGATGCAGTTCTTGTTCAAGCATCATACAGAACTGATAATACATTGGATTCAGTTAAGAAAGTTGTAAATCTTAAATTAGAAGCAAACAAGGCTACAACAGTTCCTGCAACAGATTTAGATGCATTCACAACGAATGATAAGATAATGGTTTGGGATAGTCTAAAGACTATGACACCGCTTGCAAGTGCTTATACAATAAAGAACGGTGCCGCTCAAGCTACAGCTAAACCGGCTCCGACAGCTGAACCGACAGAAGCTCCGGCAGAAACAGTTGCTCCGACAACTGAGCCGACAGAAGCTCCTGCAGAAACAGGTGCTCCGACAGTTGAGCCGACAGAAGCTCCGGCAGAAACAGCTGCTCCGACAGATACACCGGCTCCGACAGCTACACCTGTTCCTACTTATGCAGTATCAGGTACTGTAGACGCAGGTGTTAAATCTGTAACTCTTACAGATAAAGCAGAAGCTGAAAATACAATTACAGGTACAATCGAAGATACAGCTGTAACATTTACAGGTGTTAAAGCCGGTACATATACAGTATCAGCTGTAGCTAAAGATGATTACAAAGATTTAACAGTAACTCCTCAAGAAATTACAGTTAGCGGCAATCTAGCAGGTGTATTCACAGTAACAACAACTGCTAAAGTTAAGAGTGCTGTAACTACTACAGTAACAGGCGGTACTGCTACAGTAACAGGCGCAACAGACTTGTCAAGCGTTGCTGAAGGTACAGAACTTATAATAACAGCTAAAACACCTGCTTTGGGTTACCTTGCTGCTGATCCGACAATTACAGTAACAAAGACAGACGATGCCGAAACAACAGTAGCTGTAGCAGAAGGCAAGTTCACAATGCCTGCATACCCTGTAACAGTAACAGTTGCATACGCAGCAGACCCGACAATGAAAGTCATTGATGCAGAAGCATCAACATGGGTAAAAGGTGATGACACAACAGCTCATGGCAGTGATGAATTGCTAAAATTAGGTCAATGGACAAAGGGTAAAGATGATACACTTAGCACAAATGAAGCAACACTTCTTAGATATGCAGGTCTATCAGATGTAGATAAAGATAGAATTATTTCAGCTAATTTGAACCTTGATGTTGCATCAACAAGCTATGATGCAAATCAAAAACGTTGGGTAGATTCTTACTTCCTTGTAGGTGCACTTTCAAGTAATGATTGGGATGCATCAACAGCGGTATATACGGATTATCAAAGCATAAGAAGTGATAGTTTGACAGATACAAAGGTATGGACAGGAACAAAGGATGCAACTACAGCTTCTACTGAAGATCATGGTGCATTCGCCACAGCAAATGTTCCTGTTACATCATTAGTAAAGTCTGCAACAACAGATAAACTTTCTTTAGAATTAGCTGTAGGAACAGCAAGAACACAGGTTGTTAAGAAAGCTCCAAAGTTAGTTCTTACAATAGGTCAAGCGGTAACTTTTAATGTTGCAAGTGGCGAAACAAAAGTTGAAAAAGCAACTGTTGAAATTAAGAATGGCGATGCAGTTGTAGCAACAGAAACAACTGATACTGATGGTGTAGCAAAAGTTGCTCTACCATCAGGTGATTACACATATACAGTAACAAGTGCTGATTATGCAATTAAAACAGGTTCTATAAAAGTTGCAGATTCAGCTGTAGCAGAAAATGTTGCTGTAGTTGCAAATGAAGCAAAGAAAGTTGAAATTACGTCTCCTGAAAATAACATTGTTGTAGTTGGAAGCCCTATTACATTTACAGCAACAGTTAAAGACCAAGATGGTCGTGTAATGACAGGCAAGACTGTAAATTGGACTGTTGTTGATACACCGGCTAATATTGCAGTAGAAAATGGTGTTGTATCAGTAACAAACGGAGTTATAGGCGGAAAATACAAAGTACAGGCTACAATCGCTGATACAGAAATATCTGCAACAGCAGACTTTGAAGTTGTTGCAAAGAGCAAAGGTACTTTAAAGGCAATATATACAACAGGTGATGAAACAACAGGTGTAGTTGAAACTGTTGACGTATATACTGAAGACGATAACAAATTTGAAGCAGATGAAGTTACTGTTCCTGAATCATATCTTTCAGAAAGAGTAGTAACAAATTCAGACACAGGACTATATGATGTATATAGTTATGTATCAGGTGGTACTGATAAAATTACTTTGGCAGCAGGAGAAAATAAAGTTGTAATTGTTGTCAAGAAAGACGCATCATATAATGTATATGAAAAGTTTGAAGATGAAAAGCCATTATTCAAAGCAGATTCAAGAATTACAGTAAAAATTGAAGATGATGCTACATTAAATTCAAAAGTTGTCGGATTCACTTGTGCAGGTAATGCAGGTAATGGATATTCATTTGCACATTATGCATTACCAGATACAGTAACAAAAGATATAGTAACATTTGATTTTGATTATTATAATACAAACGGTGGTAGAGCAATATTGAGCATTGGTGATGCAACAACAAGAGGAACTACTGGTGGTAGTACAAAAGTTACTTACAATTCAACAGGTGCTATATTTAATTTAGGATCGAATAAAACTAATGCATTAGTTCAAGGTGACAGCTCTAAAGCTATAGGTGACTATACAAATAAATGGATGCATGTCAATGTAGTTGTTAATCAATCAACAAAGAAAGTAAGCTATACTATCACAAATAAAGCAGATGGTGCAGAAATAGCAAAAGCAACAGATGTGGCTTTTGTTGATGCAACAACAGAAAACTTAAAAGCAACACAAATTGATATTTTTGGTTATATAAACAACAGCCATTGTGCAATGCTTGATAATATCAAGGTATCAGAAAGTGATGCAACAACATCTGCAACTGAATAATTTATAAAGCAATAAAAGAACGGTCGTATGACCGTTCTTTTTGCTTGACAAATTTAGCGTTGTGTGATAATATAATAAAAGAAATGGTAAACAAACCATGCTGCAGTTGATATGTTGTAGGAAGAAATACTTTCTACGAAATAGTTATCTATTTGGTCGATAGGTAACTATTTTTTTATTATCACTATACAAAGCAGTAAAACCAAAGTTAAATAAACAATAGCTTCACTCATATGCACACCCCCTTTAAGGTGGTGTCAGCATGGTTTGCAACCATTTCAGAATATTATTATATCATAGAGGGAAGAATTTGTCGATAAATGTAAATGATATGATAATTTCTTATAATAAAAATATGGAATTTTGCGTTTAAATAACAAATATTTCAAAAATATTTCGTATTTTGCGTTTAATGTGTAATCTATATGTAATAAAATTACGAAAATTACTTGCATTTATATACAATATATAGTATAATAGTTTAGATAGCAAAAAAGTAATTTCGGAGGGGTTTTATGTACTGCAAAAATTGTGGCAGACAACTGAAAGAGGGAACACGTTTTTGTGACAGATGTGGTCAATCAGTAAGAAAAAACAACCAGAACAGCCAAACTACAAAACGCAAAGAAATCGAGGAACTGAAGGCTGAACGTCTTAATCGTAAACGTCGTTTACAGGAAAAAGAGGCAAAACAAGCCCGTAATAAAAAACGTAGAAAAAGTAAGGGAAGTGTTATGATTTTCATAATCGTAGCACTGCTTATCGCAATAGTAAGTGCGATTATCGGCTATAATATGATGGCTCCGAGCGATAACGGATTAGGCACTGCTCCTACTTCAACAAATTCGCCTGCAAGTGCAACGAATACGCCGACAGATACAGCAAACAACGTATCATCAACATCATCGCCGTCAAATTCAGCAAGCAAAAACGGTTATTCAAAAATGACAATAAGCGGTGTAACGTGCGTTTATCCGTCTACTTTTAATTCAAATCCGACAACAGGCAATCAAAAACTTAACTTAACTGACGCACTTGGCGGTGCAACTATGACTGTTTCGCAAGAGGGAAAGAGCGGTGCTCCGTCTGACCTTATGCGTGACTATGCACGTCAAACGGGCGGCGAAGTTTCATATTCTCGTGCCGGTGACGATTGGTATGCAGTTACTGTGACAACAGATGATACTGTTTACCACAGAAAATGCGTATTGAAAAACGGAATTGCGGTATATTATGATTTCTCATATTCTTCGATGACATCAACAGCTCAAAAATATACTGAATACATTGACTATATGGACAGCAATTTCAAATAATTTAAGAAAGATATTTGATTGCAAAACATATTGACGCAATCAAAATTAAGCAAATCAATATTTTTAATATTTTAGATTTCGAGCGGACAGCCTTTGTTGGTTGTCCGTTTTTTTGTATTCGTTCGATGTAGCGACTGACTATTGTTTCCGCGTCCGCTATTGCTCTGCTTTCAAGTTTTGGATTATAGTCTTTGAGAATTATTATTGCTTGGCTCACATACGGTGATGAAAAATTATTTAAAATAACTACTTTCTTTGTCAATTCTTTCATTACTAATCTCCAATCATTTCAATTTGTTTTATTTCCATTATTTCCGACTATGAAAAAGTATATACCTGCTTTATTTTTGTAACATTAATCAAAAATAAATGTAATAATATGTAAATATCGTGCATATAAATAGTAAT
>OGHK01002413.1_pt1 | contig 13137 bp, 19 predicted proteins | sample 1571411 | NCBI WGS metagenome assembly OGHK01 (sample SAMEA2582043, study PRJEB24529) | metagenome | biome: Human gut stool | place: China | collected 2011 | reverse complement strand
CAAGACTTCCAAAAGATGTAAAAGTTGAAATAGAAGTTATCGCTGTTAAATAGTTTTAACTAATATTTCACTAAGGACAACCAATTAGGTTGTCCTTTTTTTTGTCTAAAATAATTGCATAAAAATATAAATATGATATAATTATAAGTGTAATATATAAATTAAATAGAAGGAGAGCTTATGAAATTAATATCATGGAATGTAAATGGATTAAGAGCTTGTGTAGGTAAAGGATTTCTAGATTACTTCAAAGAACAACAAGCAGATATATTTTGTCTACAAGAAACAAAATTACAAGAGGGGCAAATTGAATTAGAGTTAGATGGATATCATCAATATTGGAATTATGCTGAGAAAAAAGGATATTCTGGAACAGCTATTTTTACAAAGGAAAAACCTATCTCTGTTCATTATGGAATAGGAATAGAAGAGCATGATAAAGAGGGAAGAGTAATCACATTAGAATTTGAAAAATTTTATATGATAACTGTATATACTCCTAACTCTCAAGAAAAATTAGCTAGATTAGATTATAGAATGAAATGGGAAGAGGATTTTAAAAATTATCTTTTAGAATTAGATAAGAAAAAACCTGTAATAGTTTGTGGAGATTTAAATGTTGCTCACAAAGAGATAGATTTAAAAAATCCAAAAACTAATAGAAAAAATGCTGGTTTCTCTGATGAGGAAAGAGAAAAAATGACGAAGCTTTTAGAAAGTGGCTTTGTAGATAGCTTTAGATATTTTTATCCAAATAAGACAGATATTTATTCGTGGTGGTCTTATAGATTTAGTGCCAGAGCTAAAAACGCTGGGTGGAGAATAGATTATTTCTTAGTTTCTGATAGAATAAAAGAAAATATGAAAGGGGCAGAGATACATACAGAGATATTAGGTTCTGACCACTGTCCTGTTCTTTTAAATATAGATTTATAAAAATTAAAATATGAAGGGAAGGAGAAATTAAAATTGACATTAGAAGAGATTAGAGAGGCTATCAAAGGAAGTAAAAAACTTCCTAAGTGTGTTGCTGTATATGATAAACTTTTTAAATTAATAAAAGATGGAGAGTTTGATGAAGCTGGAAAACTACCAACTGAACCAGAATTAGCTAAAATAATGGAAGTTAGTAGAATGACATTAAGACAGGCATTAGCTCTTTTACAAGAAGATGGAGTAATAAAAAATTATCATGGAAAGGGAAACTTTATAACTCAACCACAAAATCGTTATGGAAAGGGATTAGAAACTCTTAAACATCCTGTTTATTCAGCATTGGATTTAGCTGTAGATGAAGTGGAAATAGAGTTCAGAATAGAACCTCCAACTGATTATACTACAAAGGTTTTAGGTAGAAAATCTCCAGTGGTAGTTTTTGTGGATAGATGGTATAAATCAAAAGGAGAGGGGGTAGCTTATACACTTTCATTCATTCCTATCGAAACAATAACAGAGGAAAAAATAGATTTATCTGATAAAAATGCACTATTAAAATTTTTAGAGGAAACTTCTTATCAAAAAGCTAGACACTCTACTATTAATATAAATTTCTCAGTAGCTGGAAACTTTACCTCTATGAAATATACAATAGCTAAAAATAGCAAGAGCTGGTTATTAGAAGAGAAGGTTTTTACTAAAGGAGATTTTCCATTAGTACATCACAAACACTATTTACCTATGGAAAATTCACATATATGTATAGAAAGAAAATAGGGGTTATACACCCCTATTTTATTGAATTAAGAGCTCTTTCAAACTCTTCTTTTGTTATTCCATATCTATTTAACTTAGAAAGAAATTGCTTCCCATTAGAATATCCTATTCCTAACTTTCCACCAACTTTTTCTCTTCTCTCACTAGCTTCTGCTCCACCTACTAAGCCACACTCCATTAGATAGCTCATAGTGAAATTCTCTTGTAAATCATCAGACACTGTACATCTAGCTTTTTCAAGAGCATTGATGATAGCTTCTGGAGAGGCATTTTCCACTCCTATATCTCCATCTTTAGTTCCTTCACATCTTCTAATATAAGCATCTTTAGCTTCTGGAAAAAATTTATGTATATATTTTCTAATCTCATTTCCAGCATAGTCAGGGTCAGTTAAAATTATTATTCCTCTATTTTTTTCAGCTACTCTAATTCTTTCAATATTCTCTTTTTTTCTTACAGCAAAACCATTTACTTGAATTATTTCAGCGTCTACAGCAGCTTTTACAGCAGATATATCATCTCTACCCTCTACTACTATTATCTCTTTTATTATTTTTTTCATTACACATTCCTTATTTTTTCATCAAAATATACTAAAAAATTTTTTAAATCTCTTGCTACATACTCCCAAGTATGAGTTTCATCTTTACAAAGATAACCTATAAAATTATAATTATGTTTTTTCATTCTTCCAACAGTATCTAGCCATTGCTGTAACATCAGATGAGTTTCAACATCTTTTTCTCCCACACTTGTATAAAAATATCTATCACTATACTTCTCCTTAGCCAAGCTTTTTATAAGTGTGTATGGGTCTTCCTTTAAAATTTTATATCCCCATGAACCAAAAACTTTTAAAAAGTGTAGTTTATCTTCGTTACTAAATAAAAATTTTGGAATATAGAGAAGATTAAATATTCTAATAACCCTTCTATTTACGCTCATTCTGACAATACTTGTAGCCCCTGAAAAACTTCCTACTACTTTGAATAAGTTTAGATGTTTAAGCCCAAGTTTGAAAGCTCCATATCCTCCCATGGAAAATCCAGCTATTCCAAATTGAGAGTGAGGAAATTCCTCTTTTAATTGTGGAATAATCTCCTTTATAATACAATTTTCATATTGATGGGATTTATCATTATAAAAATTAGTATACCATCCCATTCCTTCATAACCAGAATTCAATAAAATAATATTCATCTTGTCTATTTTATTTTCTTTTAAAAGAGTCAAATAATTCTCTCTTATTCTACCTCTTCCTAGCCAATCTTCAGCACAATCTCTAAGTCCATGAAGTAAGATAAGACAAGGTAAGTTATCTCTTACCTCATCTCTATTTTTTATGACAATATATTCTAACTTCTCGTCAATATAACCTTTTGATTTTAAGATTCTTTTTTCAACTATCAATTTTTTTTCAAAATCTTGAAGTGATATCTTATCATAATCAAAATCTTTATTCTCAATATAAGTTATCTCATCAAATGTCATTACTCTTCGTATTTTTCTTAAAAGTTTAAAAGGATAAGGATAAGTCAATATGTAAAATAATATCCCTAAACTTATCAAGATTATAAAAATTTTTATCATAGATCCCTCTTAATTAGAATTCAGCATTATTTGGTGTTCTAGGGAAAGGAATTACATCACGGATATTAGTCATTCCTGTTATATACATTATAATTCTCTCAAATCCTAGTCCATATCCAGAGTGTGGGAAACTTCCAAATCTTCTTAAATCTAGATAGAATTCATAATCCTCTGGTTTCATTCCTAATTCAGTTATTCTATTTTCTAGTATCTCTAAGCTATCCTCTCTTTGAGAACCTCCTATTATCTCTCCAATTCCTGGTGCTAATAGATCCATAGCTCTTACAGTTTTTCCATCTGGATTAAGTTTCATATAGAAAGCTTTGATATCTTTAGGATAATCAGTTAAGAATACCGGCTTTTTGAAATACTCTTCAGCTAAATATCTCTCATGTTCACTTTGTAAGTCAATTCCCCATTCAACTGGATAGTCAAATTTCTTACCAGATTTTAATAGTATATCTATTGCTTCTGTATATGTTAATCTTCCAAAGTCACTATTTAATACATTATTTAATTTGTCAAATAATCCTTTTTCAATGAAGTTATTGAAGAATTCCATCTCTTCTGGACACTCGTCCATTACAAATTTGATTATATACTTAACCATTGATTCAGCTAGTTCCATATTTGCCTCTAAATCAGCAAAAGCAATTTCAGGCTCTATCATCCAGAACTCAGAAGCGTGTCTAGCTGTATTAGAGTTCTCTGCTCTAAATGTAGGTCCAAATGTATATATATTTCTAAATGCTGAACAGAAAGTTTCTCCACTTAATTGCCCACTTACAGTTAAATTAGTTTCTTTTCCAAAGAAGTCTTTAGAGTTATCTACTGTTCCATCTTCTTTTTTAGGTAGATTGTTTAAATCTAGAGTAGTTACTCTAAACATCTCTCCTGCTCCCTCACAGTCAGAACCTGTTATGATTGGAGTATGTACATAAACAAATCCATTCTCTTGGAAGAATTTGTGTATAGCATAAGCTACTACTGACCTTACTCTAAATACTGCTGAGAAAGTGTTTGTTCTTGGTCTTAAGTGAGCTTTTGTTCTTAAATATTCAAAAGTATGTCTTTTATTTTGTAAAGGATATTCTAAGTCAGCCTTTTGGAATACATTTATCTCTTCAGCCATTATTTCAAAAGCTTGTCCAGCTCCTTGTGATTTTACTAATTTTCCTTTTACCTCTATTGAAGATATTATAGATAGACGAGAGATCTCTTCAAAGTTACTAAGTCTTGTATCAAATACAACTTGTACTCCTTTGAAAAAAGAACCATCATTTACTTCAATAAATCCAAAGTTCTTTTGGTCTCTTATCTTTTTTACCCAACCATTTATTATAACTTCTTGGTCTAGGTATTTTTCTGTCTCTCTGTATAGAGATTTTACTGTAACTTTTTTCATAGTATATGCCCCCATAAAATTATATTATCTTAAATTTACTATCGTTTTTAACTTCTCCATCTACTATTTTAATATTATCTAGATGTCCTCTAACTTGAGCTTTAAATTGCTCTAAATACATCTGTCTGTATTTTTGTCTCTCTTCTTTTTCAGCCTCTGTCAACTCTCTTTCTCTAGCAATTTTTGAAAAATAATTAACTTTAGCTATGATATCTTTCATTTCCATTTTGCTACTCCTATTTCTTTAATATATACAGAGTATTATATCATTTTTTGTACATATAAATCAACTATTTTTAAATCTAATTAAAAATTTAAATATTTTTTTATATCTTTTTTATTGAATTTAAATACAGGCATACCACTTGAATATGGTGTTAGATCATATTCTGTAAAAGTAAATACAATATAATCTCCCTCAAAAGATAAAATAGCATTATTTATATCAGCTTCAGCATTGTCAAAGAATATAACTTCTACTCCTTGAGTGTTTAAAACTCTATCTTTATTTTTAATCATATCATTTATTCTCATATTAAAATACTCTATAGCTTCATCTTTAAAAATCTTATCTAAACTTAAAATAGTTTTATCTTTTAAATTAAAATTATAACTTTCTAAACTATTAATAAAGTGAGCTCCACCAGTATAAATATTAGTTAAAATTGAAATAGACAGTATTCCAAAGCTATTCTCATTATTTTTAAAAGAGATATAAGCTTCTTGAATTCCACCATCATCTTTTTTACCAGAAAGATTTTCTATTATATATCTCATATTCTCCTGCATAGTAAGATTAAAATATGTAAAATCTTCACTTGTTTCATCTTTGATTTGAGGAATATTTATATCATAGCTATAAAACTCCCCTTTATTTTTAGAATTAGAAGATACTACTTCCACACTAGAACTAGATAGAGTTGTGCCTTTTTCACAACCTGTTACAAATATTGCTAAAGAAAGAGCTAAAATATAAAAAAACTTTTTCATTATAAATACCTCCATTACTTATTTAATTCCAACTATTTCGTATTTTTTTAATAAAAAAACAGGATGATATGACTCCTTTGCTTCTCTCAATCCTTCATCCCCAAAATCATCTTCACGATTTATATATTTACATTTAGAAAACTCATTTTGAGCAAACAAATAATTTATCATCTGATAACTTCCTATATAATTATTTAATCCCTTTTCTATGTGAATAACGGCATACTCATCATTCAATACTTCTCCTAAAGAATAAGCTATAACTTTTTCATCTATTTTTATCATTGCACCTATTAAGTCTAGCTTATCAAAGTTATGTAAAATATGCATAATTCCTATATTCTCATTATTTAAAACAGGAATAGAATAACACTCTCTATTTTGACACCACTCTTCTTGAAATTTAATAACCTCACATATATTCTTCTCATCAATAGTTTCATAAGTATAACTGTAAAGTTTATTAAAATTATTAATTCTATTTTTTTTCTTTGAATACTTTCTTCCCTTTAAAGTTCCTAAATCTTGTGAATTATATATATAATCAAAGCTCTCTCTTCTCTCCTCAAGAATAAAAGTATCCTCTAATAGATTTTTCCAATACTCAGGAACTAATATTATTCTTTTATTTTCATTAATAATATTTTTTATTTTCTCTTTCCAAGTATTTAAAACCTCCACACTTTCATCTTTTGGTATCGGCATATAATAATACTCTTCATTCTCATAGATTCCTTTTATTAAAAGAATATTGTCCTCTACCTTATACTTTGTCTTTTCTCCTATACTCCATAGTATTTGATTTGAAAAATTATAATCACAAGTTATAAATTTTCCTTTGGTATATTCGTCTACAATCTCTTTGTCTTGAATTTCAAGATTTTTCCATTCCATTTTGTTTCTCCTTTGAAGTTCTTAAATAATTATATTTTATTTTTATTTAAATTTATATTTTGTTTGTTTTCTTCTTTTTTTTGTGACTTTACTTAATAAAATAACGCAAATCAATGGAATTATTCCTATTAATAATACAGTTAATCCCATTGCTAAATTTTTTGATACTCCTATTTTATATGTAAGAGTTTGTGATAATGATAATAAAATCTCTAATGGGTCAACATAGTACAATTGACCAAAAGGTGGCATAAGAAATTCTATTCCATAAGTTAGCCCTAAAAATATTCCTACAAATAAAATCAATTTAAAAAGTAACATACCCATTCCTCCAAATACCTTTTTGTATATTATACCTAAAAAAAGCTTAATTGCCTAATAGATTTTTTTGTTAAGTTACCAAAAGAAACTCCAAGTAATTTAATAGGAGAGTTTATATTAATATTTTCAAAAAGATTTTCAATACTCTCATAAAGAATTTGCTTATCATCAGTTGGGATTGTAAATGTTTTAGAACGAGTAATCAACTCTCCATTTGCAAATTTTATTTTTAAAATAATAGTTTTAGTGATAAATTCCTTTTTAACTAATCTTTCATAAGAATAATTAAATATCTCCTCTAATTCCTTTAAAATATTTCCCTCTGAACTTAGTGGAAACCTATAAGTATTTTCATTTCCAATTGAATGAGTAGCTCTTTGATATTCTATCTCACTATAATCTATCCCACGACAGGAAAGATATAGTAATTCTCCTCTTGATTTTCCATATTTATTTATTAATTCATTTAAAGAATAATTATACAAATCTTCTACTTTATTTATTCCCTCTTTATTTAGTAGTTCTTTTAATTTATTTCCTACTCCTTGAATAATCTTTATATCTTTATTTTTTAAAAAATTAACAAATTCTATCTGTGAGTTAAAAATATATTTTCCTCCTGGTTTATTTATTCCACTAGCTATTTTTGCACTTAATTTATTTATTCCTATTCCCACAGAACAAGTTAAACCTGTATGATATTTTATCCTTTCTTTAAATTTTTCAGCAAACTCTTCTAATGAAGAAAATTTTGGTGCAATTTCTGAAATATCTACATACCCTTCATCTAAAGCAATAAACTCTACTTTTTCTGTTATTTTTAAAACTAAGTTTTGAATCTTTTGAGAAACTCTAATATATTTATCTTTATTAACAGGGACAATAAGAAGATTAGGACACAACTTCTTTGCTTCAAATGTACTCATAGCAGAATAAATACCATATTTTCTTGCTTCATAACTAGCTGTCGTAACTACTCCGCCACCTACTACTAGAGGGAGTCCTTGATATTTTGGATTATCTCTTATCTCAATAGAAGCATAAAAACAGTCCATATCATAGTGCATAATTAATTTGTTCATTTATCCCTCCTTATTTTTCAAAAACCCGCTAAAATTAAGGGTTTCTATTTTTTCCATATTATTTTTATTATCCAAATTTTCCATATTTTTTCTATATAGCTAGCAAGTAGCTAGCAAAATTTATATTAAATTTATTGCTTTTTCTAGCTCCTCAATATCTTTGTGAGTATAGATATTTTCAGTAGTAGAGTAATTAGTATGCCCTATTAATTTTACTATTGTTGTTGGATTTGCATTAGCATTGCTTAGTAGGGTAGCAAACGTATGCCTTGTATCATGAATCGTATGCTCCAATCCCAACTCTTTCATCAGCTTGATAAATCTCGGTTTAAAAGTAGAATAACTTAATTGGGTAGTTGTATCTCCTTTAACAAAATACTCTTGTCCCACTACTATATTTTCTTTTATTAAAGGATATATTTTGGGATTTATTGGTATATTTCTCATTCCAGCATTAGTTTTGCTAATTTTTATTTTAAGAATTCGATTTTCTAAATCAATATCTTCATTTTTTAAATTAATAAGTTCTCCTATTCTCATTCCTGTATAAATGAGAATTAAAATAATATAAGTATATTTTCCATGATAAGTGTTAGAATTGAGATTCTCCCATAAAATTTCAATTTCTTTTTGAGTAAATACCTTTCTATCAATTACTTTCTCTTTTTTCCCTATTTCAACAAATTTTACTTTATTTGAAGAGATAAACTCATTTTTAAAAGCATACTCAAATATCATATTCAATATACTTTTACAAGCATTTTTAAAACTCCAAGAAGTCGTCATAGTATCAAATAATTGTTGTAAGTCAAATAATTTTATATCTGATATATAAAAGTCATCTAAAGGTTCCAAAGCTCTCAATCTATAAATATTAGTATTAATAGTATTAGGATTATCTATTTTTTTCTTATAGCTTTCCCACCAAAGTTCTCTTATCTCCTTAAAAGTCTTTTTAGAAAATAACTTTGGATTTTTTAAATATAATAGCAATAGTTCTTGAGCTTCTCTTTTAGTTGAGGCAGTTCCAACAGATTTTTTTATTTGCTTCCCCTCTTCATTATAACCTAAAGTAACAACAGCAATCCAAGGTTTTCTTCTTTTTCCTTTTTGTTTAAAAACACTTCCACTTCCATTTTGATTTTTCATATTAAATTCCTCCTATAAAAAAGAGGATACTCCCTATTAAAATAATATCCTCTTTTTGTATATTATTCAATTAAATTTTCATTATTTCGTGAAAAAATTTTTTACTAATCTTTCCAGCTATTATACTTTCTGCTGGAGTTCCATTTTGAATAAGCTTATTATTTAAGGCTCTTATTATTTTATAAGCCTTTGAAATAGAACATTCACATATACTTGCCACATCTTCAGTATCATATACTTTTTTATCTTCTGGTTTCATTATTTCCTCCATATATTTTCCCAATTTTATTAAAAATGGGAAATTTTAAAATAATGCTTCACATTTATTGTTTTCTCTATATTTATCTGCTAATTTCTTAAAATTCCTATAAAACTCTGTCTTTGATATACCTAATCTTTCTATTAAAGTTTTATTATCTATTTTATAATTAACTCTACATAGTTCTTGGAGAAGAGAGATTCTTTTTTCTCTCTTTTTCTCACAAATTTTATATTTTATTCCAGACTTTCTAGTTCTCATACCAATCTAGCCTGTTGATGTGTGATGTGTAGATATTTTCCTCCAACTTTCTTTTTTATCTCCAATCTCTCTCCCCACTCTACTATCAAACTTGGAATCATAGCTCTAAATCTTCCTTTGCTATAAAATAGCTCTCTCATCAATATGTTTATGCAAGGCTCTCCCTTATACTCTCCTAGCTCTCTTACTTCTGCTATATATTGGATTATATATCCTGTATTTTCTTGGTTAAAAAATTGTTTTTGTATTCTATTTCCCATCTATTCCACCTATCCCTTAAACTAATTATTATATTCAGTTACTCTAAATTCATCAGGTTTTATATCTTCAACTTCTTTCATATCAATTTCAAATGTTCTACTCCAAGCTTTCGTATATATTTTTACAATCTCATTACATTCCTCTTCAGTTAATTTAACATTAGTATTGATACAAAAACCAACTCCTCCTGTTTTTTCAACAATTATTAATTCTAACACTATGTTATTATCTTTCATTTATTCCACCTCTTTATCAAATTTAATTTATTTTGGGGTCGCCCTATCCCTACTCTCATTGATAGCGAGATGAGGAAGTGAGAGCAGATTTAGACCTCCCCCCTTTTTTAAAACTCTGATTTTTAGCTGAAAGAGTGCCGTTTAAAAAACGAGCTATTTACTTCATCTTCTACCTAATTTTTCTAGCTCTCGGCATACTTATCAAAAAGATATGGCGACTTCGTCGTGTAATAAGGTGTGGTGCTAGGGGTGTATTATTTCCCCCACTCTTCCGTATATTTCAAAATAAATTCTATAAAATCAGATGCTCTCTCCTGTAAGCAATTAGAAAGAGAGAATGACGGCACACTGTTTTGATGACAATATATTATTGTGAGAATCTCTCTTGCTTCCTCGGGGGTATATTTAGTTAAATCTGCATAGTTTCTAACTAGTACAAAAATATATCTTCTTTGCTTGTCCGTTATTCTCTCCATTCTCTCTACTCCTTTAGCTATTTAATATCTTTTTGATTTTCTTGTATTCTCTCTTGGTTAGTTCCTCCAGCTTCTTTTTATAGTTTTTCTCTACATATCTCTCTATATTATTTCCCAGAGTATCAGCTATTTTTTTCAAATCCTGTATATCTTTTTTAGTTACTATCTGGTTAGAAGTTACTATTCTATCGTGTAGATATATAAGGTCTTTTAAATCTAAGTTTCCTAGATTATTTGTCCTATATTTTTTTAGTATCTCTCCTATGTCCTCTTGGGTACACATTTCAACTATTGATTTACAGATTTTATTTTTTTCTTGTATCTGGAGTTGTTTTTCTATCTCTTCTAACTCTTCCAAGCTCATCAGCGAGAAGTCAACCTCGTCAAACTCATCTCTATTTTTCTCATCTATCATATTATTGATTGAGTTTATAATCTGTTGTTTCTTGGCTCTCAATACTTCCTCATAGCTCGCAACCTCTCCCCCAGCTATTCCAATTCCTAATATCCCTAAGGCTCTACCGATTGCAGAGGTTTCACAGTTTTCCACGTGTGAGGTTTCATTTACTTTTACTTTCTCCCCCTCTTTTCTCTCCTCTCTCTTCTCCATAGCTGTCCCCATACTTTTTACTATTCCATTTTCATTTTTTATTATTGCCCTTGCTATTGCTATATCTTCATCTATTCTTAGCCATTCCACCTCTATTGCCCAGCCCTTGTAATCCTCACTGGTGCGAAAGTGTCGGATTCTCTCCGACACCTGCACATAATCTTGACCTTTTATTTTTATAGTTTTTAAATCCATAGACCACCACCCCATCTTTCACTATATGAGCTGATAGAGTTAGTGATATGTTTGTAGACTTCCTTATATTCTGACACTTTTACTTTTCCACCATATCCAACATTTTTATATTTCCCACAATAACTTATTAGAGTATTATCTTCTACTAACTTCCACTCATTTATTAGACCTTTAGATTTTAAATAGTCCATCTCTCTTATTAACTCTTCAAAATTTCTATCAGATTTTTTATATAGTCTTAGTTGTGTCATAGGATTTCCCCCTTTACAGCTTCATTTATATTTCTAATTATCTTCCAATACTCCTCATCTTTTACAGTTCCACAATATTTTATTCCCTCAGTTTCTCCAACAAAATATATCATTCTATTTGAGATACTCCACTTTCTAATCAATCCAAAATCTTTTAGAGTTTCTAACTCAGCAAACATTTTTTCTACAAAATTATATTTTTTCATTTTACCACCTCGCCTTTAGTTTTTAGCAAGTCCCCCAAGCTCGTGGGGGATATGCTCAAGACTAAATTCTAAGTTGTCTTTCCCAATAGATTCTTTCTTGGTGTTCTCTCTCTGCTATGGCTTCTCTTTCCTCTTCGTCTTTTTCTCTGATAGCTTCCTCCAAATCTTTTATAACTTCATCAAGTGCAAGTTCTAAAGTTTCTCCATAATATTCCCAATCAAATGGTTTAAGATTTACTACCATTTCACAACCATATACAGATACCACCACTTTGAAATAATCCTGTAAAGGCTCATACTCTTTCATCAACTTTAATATCTCTCTTATTTTTTCATCTATTGTCATATCCACCACTCCTTTCCTTTGTAACCTTATTATATTACACATTAGGTAAAAAAATATATACTATCTATCCTTTTTCTTTATTGTAACATACTTATATTACAAAGTCAAGCTTTCTTTTTACTTTTATTTTTGCTAAAAATGTAGTATAATAAAATATAAATAAAAAAATCTACTTGAGAGAAGAGGGGGAAAAATGACATTTGGAGAAGTATTAAAAAAAATTAGAACTGATAAACAGATGAGCTTGAGAGATTTAGGAAAAGAATTAGACTTGAGTTTTACTTTTGTTGATAAAGTAGAAAAAGGAATATCTCCAGCAAGTGAAAATTTTCTTGAAAAAGTTTTAGAGTGTTTCCCTCTACACAGAAAAGAATTAATTGAAGCATATACAAAAGATTATATCCCAGCTGTTGTTATTGACGAATTAAAGAAAAAAGATGAAGTTGTAACTCAAGCTATTAAAAATATAGATGCTGAAATAGTTTTTAAATTATTTTTTGAAAAATTAAGTGTAGAAGATAGAAAAGAATTATTAACAAATATCTTAGATAAATTTGAAATAAAAAGTTACAAACAAGGAACTATTGAAGAGGATAGAGAAGAGATAGAGTTAATAAGAGAAAAGATAAAAGAATTGAAATAGCTATGTTAGTTTAGAGAGTGGAAAATCACTCTCTTTTTTTATTGCTAACTTGAGAAAAATTCAGTTCACAAAAAAAGAAACCTAAGAGGAACACCACCTTATTCCACGACGAAGTCGCCATATCTTTTTGATGAGTATGCCGAGAGCTAGGCAACCTATGGAGAAAATAAAGTGAATAGCTCGTTTTTTTAAACGGCACTCTTTCAGCTAGAGGTCAGAGTTTTAAATCCCTCTCTTTTCCCTTGCTAG
>OGHK01002410.1_pt1 | contig 13162 bp, 15 predicted proteins | sample 1571411 | NCBI WGS metagenome assembly OGHK01 (sample SAMEA2582043, study PRJEB24529) | metagenome | biome: Human gut stool | place: China | collected 2011 | reverse complement strand
GTTGGTAACCAGCCTATGATATTAAGCCTTCCATGCCAAAATAAGTGGAAATTGTTTTAACAGATATTTAAATGGAAAGTAGGCGGTCATATGGGAAAATATTGATTATTTTACTTTCAGAAAAATACAGCTCACTTAAATAATTTTATCAGTTAAAAATATAACCCTTTATTGTAAATATGTAAGGTATAAATTACATTTATAAAGGCTGTGTTTACCTTCCTCCAACTCTCCGCTTGCAATACAATGTCATTTAGATAAGAATGGTTTAGCAGTTAAGGCTTCTTTCACAGCGAGTAAACATTTTGTTTATCCCGTCAAGTGTTTTATGGAAATTTCACAAAAAAAGAACAGGGTACACATTTCTATATACACTGTTCTTTGTGTCATTCTTATCTAAATGACATTGGTCGAAACATCCCCAGATTTCCAAACCATGTATCATGGTTCAAGGGCTGGCAAAACGCATTCCTCCGAAAAACTCACTCATATGGATTTCTTCTGTCATTGCCAGTGCCTCCTCTGTCTTTTTATTTTATTACACGTTTCTATGCCTGGTTTTACAACAAAAGCAATGGGTCACATTGAACTGATAATCCCGAAAGAACTTATGAAATGCCTACATCAAAATAGTAAAGCACCAGCATCCCGCAAACTAACGAAATTCTAGTGCTTTTTTATGGTCACTTATGCTTTCTGAACGGCTGCCGTGTCAATATTCAATTATAAGGATTACGTTTTTTAGGCATACGTCAGATTAACCATAAAGAAACCACATTTATTTTATATACAAGTAATTATTTTTCAACTAATTCAAATATAACGAACACTTTCCTACTAATAAATTTAAATTCAAGAAATCTTCTGTTGTAAAAGCAATATAATCTAATTCAATAGAAAATTGTTTTTCTATATGCTTTAATAAACAAAAACAATCTTCACTTTGGACTTTCATTTGATTTTGTATCCCATATTTTTCTAAACAGAACATCTCAATAAATTGTTTTAGCTCATCATTATGGTAATTATATATATATTCTTTTTCACGATATGTTTTTAATTGTTTCAATCCATTGGCATTTAGTGTTGTTAATATTCCACTAATTTGTGGGGCTGCACAACTATTTCCTTTATAAAAACAATACTCACCAGATTTATGTGGCATCATATGAAATGGACTATGTAAAACAAAACATGACAATTCATAATCATATGATATATAAGTTTTTTCACTATATTCATGTTTTACAGATATCACTTCATTAAAAAGTGCTGGAAAGCTGATTTTTTCTCCTCTATCATTATTTAGAGAACTAACAATTTTTTTACCTGATTTTACTATTTTTTTTATCAGAATATGCAAATACTCTATTACTTCATGGTCATATATTGTACAAGAAAGGCTTAAATTTATTATATTTATATCGTCTCTTTTTGAACAATATTCTAAAGCATTTACTAATGATGATAAAGATGTTTTCCCCATATCATCTAGTATTTTTATTGACAAAATTTGTATATTTTTATTCACCCTTACAATTTCACCTATTGTAGCTGTACCATGCCCATTTCTATCCTCAGTGTCAACATTTGAATTATCGATATTCACTGGGGTAATATCTAGGTTATTGAATTCTTTAAACTGTAGATTAATCCCCGTATCTATTACTGCAATTACCATTACAACTATTTCACTCCTTAAATTACTGTTTAATACAATACTTCTAAATTCTCAGGCTTGAATCTCTGATAAATACTCCGCTGTTCCAACGACCAATTTATTGCTAAACCAATATTTTTCTTTCAATTTGTATTTATATTTTTTAACTGAAATTCTACAATGATAGCAGATATTACGAAATTGACCAAAAGCATCATAATATCAAAAACAAGATAACTGATAATTAATTTTGTATCTATGCTCACCTGATTAAACAAATAATAATTCGCCAATACAAGTATTGCTTCTATCGGAATAATAAAAAGTAACGCCAAAAATGAATAAATCAAATTTTCTAAAACCAAAGACAATTTTATGTTACTATTTTTTATTCCTATTAAGTGCAGAACAGACAACTCCTCCTTACGATTCATAAGCCCTGTATAGATGATATCAATACAGCATATGCCCATCAGAAAACAACACAAAATACAAACGGTTCTTTTCAGCAAGTTCTCAGCAGAATCATCAGTCTTTTGCGACGTATAATATTCCTGATAATCGGTCACATTCACAACATAAGAAGGGAGTGTAATATTTCTAAGCTCACCTAGCACCTGCGACCTCTCATAATTATTTTTGAATATAACGTCAAGTCGATTTACCCCCATACTTTCTGTCAGATTCTGCAATTCGGACAACTCAAAATAAACATGGGGAAGAACCCCTTCGCTTTCCAGTGCAATCGCCGGATTTTCCTCTGCAATATTGACTACAATTACATCCGCCACATTCTGCACCCATCGGTCATCTGCCGATTGATATGCAAACTCAATAGCCATATGCTCCCCAACATTCACATTTGCAAATTCTGCCAGCTGCGGTGATATCACACAGTGCAGAACAGAAAATTCTTTTTTATTAGGAAAATTCAGATGCCTCTTTACATCCCCGCTATAGCCTTCCGAATCCTCTATTTCATATTTGCACCCATTAAAATGCTTCTCTAGCGAATCCACTCCGAACGCCACGAAATTGGCTGCAAAATATCCTGTCCTGCCATTATTGTCAAATTCCTCCTTATATAATCCGCTCCTCTTATCAATCTGACCAGTCGGAAGATAAAGATTACACTCTTTTATTAATGCTTCCTCCACCGTTTTTATACCTTCCATTTTTTTAATAATGTCCACAATATCTTTATTAAACACTTCAGATGGCATAGCCATCGATTCCATTCCCTGATCCGTTAAAACCGCATCACCCGGAATATAATTATGAATCCACTCATAACTTCTCTCTGTTCCAAAATAAGCGTATATGCCACAAATAAGTGACATGCTGAAAATAAGCATAAGAACCGTCAGGAAAGTCTTAATCGGCTGTCTTCCTATATTTCTTAATGCGTACTTTACCATTACTGGTATTTTTGTGGAACAAAATCGTTTTTTTTAAGAAAGCTTATTAACACTGGTTCTTATATCCCGAATCATATCAACCGGGTTCTCTCTTCTTATCAAAAATATAAAGCGCAAGATACCTGGAATGACTGCAAAACACATTGCCAGTGCTATAAGTGCCATATTTTTCCTATAAAGAGCTTTCGATTTTATGAGGCATTTTGCTACAAAACTCCCTAAAATAATCGAAAAAAATATATAACAGAATCCTTCTAATAAAATCGCTAAATAAATAGCCCTCCTTTCAATTCCAATGCTTCTCATAATACCAATGTCGATTCTTCGCTTATTCAAAATTCCATTTAACAAATATGTACTGAGAAAAATTGTAAAAAGCATAAGAATCCACTGAATCAAAAAATTATTTTTATAAATTTCTTTTTTATATTCCATTGCATTTTCAATGGACTCATTGATGCGAATCCGTCCTGTTATATGATATTGATGCACAAAAGATTGAACCATACCTTCAATATTTGAGTTGTCAACAAGTATCACTGCTGTCTGATCTGGCTTCTTTTTATTTTCCTGAAAAAATTTATCGGAAACAATAACCCTGTTTTCCGGTATGTTATTAACCTTTCCTACAATCACAAAACTCTGTTTCCAATCACTTAACACTATTTCACCATCTGCATCCTTTTTGGATAAGTTCACTTCCATCGTATCCCCAATTTGGCATCTGTGTTTTTTATAATATGTTTCCGAAAGGATTATTTCATTTACATTTTTTGAATCACCATATTTATGATGAAAACACCCCTGATACTTTTTATCTTCATAGATGAATTCCAATCCCGTTTGGGCGTCTACGCCGTAAGAATACATACTGCCAATAGCATGTACATTTTTATCCTTACTTAAATTCATTATATTTTCCTCTGTCGGCGATATAATAAGGAATGACTGTTTTCCCTCCCGTTGATAAGCCATATTCAATTTCATTGCCGGGATATCTTCTGAAATTTGATTTATGACAAAGAAGACCGTGACCAGTAAGGATAAAATACCATATATCATGAAAGTCTTCCATTTGTTTTTTGTCTGGTATCGATAGGTAATCTTACAAATTTTATTATATCTCATCTGCCACACCATCCTTTATATGAATGACCCGATCTGTTTGTAATGCTATTTTTTCATTATGTGTTACCATCAAAATAGCAGCACCAAATTCTTCTGCACACCTTTGAAAGATCTGGATTACATTTTTCTCCGAAACCGAATCAAGATTTCCAGTTGGTTCATCTGCAAGAACGATTTTCGGATGGTTGATCAGTGCTCTTGCAATCGCGACCCTCTGTTGCTCTCCACCAGACAATTCCGATGGAAAAGCATTTATTTTAACGGTCAAATCAAATGCTTCTAACAATTCTTCCGCATAAGATTTATCCATCAAAACTTGTGGCAGAGTTATATTCTCCCAGACAGTGAGCACAGGAATCAGATGAAATGCCTGAAAAACAAAGCCAATCTCATTTTTTCTGTAATTACACAATTCACTTTCCCTTAATTTATATATATTTTTATTATCTATGTTGACCGTTCCAAAATCCGGTTTTTCTAATCCGCCTATGATATTTAATAATGTACTTTTTCCCGAACCACTTCGACCTGTGATTGCAACAAATTCTTTCTGCTTCACAGACAATGATACTCCTTTTAAAACCTCATTGACAATTTTGTTTTTCCCAAAGCTTTTCTTAATATGATTTACTTCAAGTAACATTTTTTTCCCTCATTTCTTAATTATTTTTCTGATTCAAAATATTATTAACAAAATATTCGTTACTACAAATAGCACTATAACTTCCACTAAATATAATTTCCCCTTCATGCAAAATACTAATTTGATCTGCTTTCTGAATATAATCTAAATCATGGCTTACTATAAGGCAGATTTTATCCTTACAATCATTATATATATATTCAAAAAAACTTCTTGCACTTATCACATCCAAATTAGCTGTTGGTTCATCTCATATAAAAAACCTCCAATCAAATTTGTTGTCCACATTATTTCACATGAATCAACAGAATTCAACTGAAGGTCATTTTTTTGTATACTTAGTATTGATTTTTGCATAAAATATTCAATTATTTTCTTGTACAGGTAAAATGATAGTTGTCACATATACCCCCTTCTCATACTCCTGTTGTATATAACCACTATATTCCTCCACAAGTCGTTTTACATTTTGTAGCCCAATTCCATGCCATTCCGGATTTTCTTTTGTAGTGAGTAATTTGTTTCCCTCACTTCTTAGTTCTCCTACCATATAATTATTCTCAATCCGACATACCGAAAGGCTTCCACTATTTTCCATATATAACGCAATAGAAACCAAACCTTTCTCGCACTTCTTTGCAGCCTCCATCGCATTATCAAGTAAATTCCCCAAAATAGAAGTAACATCAATCTCTTTCATAAACTCAATATTGAATCCTGCTTCTACAAAAATATCTACCTGAACATGATTTTTTTTCGCTACACCCCTGTAGTCAACCAGAAGTGCATTTAAAAAACGGTTACTACAAATTAAATCCTTTTCCTCTTTATAAATTCCCAGTTGTAACTCAGACAAGATGTCTGCAATCTTTCTATACTGTCCACCCTCTAAATAAATACCAATTTGTTTCATATAATACTTAATATTATGGATACGTTCTTTATATTGCTCATCCAGCACCCCTGCTTTATCATAGCTATGTTTTCGTTCCTCATATCGTACCTTGCTTAATTGTTGTAGCATTCGCTCCTCCAGCATCTGACTATATCTTGTGAAAACATAAAACAGTATAATATTTCCAGTCAACAACAGCAGATAGAATAGAAGAAGAACGATATCCCAGCTGGAGAGCGTTTTCCTCACATCTCTGATATAAGGAATCAAAAACATAATACCAAATGTCGCAATCGGTATTAGGATAAATGAAGCAAACACTTTCGCAGATACCTTTTTTACATTTATCTGCGATACCTGCTTAATAATCATAAGTAATATAAACTCCAACAATTTCATTGTTATAATGCTACTAATCATTACAAACTCATTATTAAAAATCTTATTTGTTGCGTCTTCCGTGGATATCTGTAACAAACATGAAAAAATCATTTCTGCACTCATTCCAACAACTACCAGTAATAACCAATGAAAAATACGGGACAAAATATTTCCTTCCACAAAAATTATGCAGAGCAAAAGATACAAACTGGTTGTACCAAGAAAATTATACAGACTACTATTCTGTAAATTGATAAAAACATTTACCAGGACAATAATTAGCCCCAAAAAAATCTGACTCGATGTTTTACTAAAAATACTTCGTATAGAATGAAATGCTTTATAAAAATCAAAGGCAAGATAGATTTCCACAACCGTGGATACAACCATGCACAAGTTATAGAGTACTTCGTAATTCATTTAAATTTCTCCTTATACTTCTTCCTTATATACTTTGCTAAATCATTCAAAAAAGCTTCCTTTTTCCCACGCGACATCGGCAACTGCTTCCCATCCACAATAAAAAATTCTGTCTTTGGATTAAAGTTGGAAACATAACGCAAATTTACCATATAACTATTATGCGGAACAGAAAAATCTAACAGTTCTAATAATTCTAACAATTGTTCAAAATCATAAGGAACAATAATCTTTCCTTTCTGATAGTTCTTTGCTTTTTCACTGTTAAGATGTAAAACACTTCCCTTTGGATGATGCGTAAAATAGACAACATCCGCCACACGAAAATACATCTTCTCCCTTAAATAAGAACCCTCTATTTCATAACACATCTTTCTGGCTACCATTTGGGACAGAATTTCTTTCATCTCAGATACGGTCTTTTCTCTTGTATCCTGCTTCAACAAATAACGATAAGGCGATATCTTGATTGTTTCCGGCGTTGGCATAAATATGCCCGAACACTGTACCAGTACCCCCTGATATCCCTTTTGATTTAACCGGACGGCCGTCTCATTTCCATTCATCCCCCCCATCTGAATATCCAGAAAAATCACATCCATATCATCAATCTTACTATGTAACAGTTTTTCCCCACAATCAAAATCATAAAATTCGATTGCCAGCCTTTTTTCATTACTTTCCAAAATTATATCTTTTAGTTCTTTAATATAGTCTTTGTCATCGTCACAAATAGCAATTTTATACATAACAAACCCCCTCCACCAAGCGTAATTTGTTCAGTTAGACAAATAGGCTTCTATTATATCAAATAATTTTTGCCTCTCCGAATGTTCAAGTTTTTCTATCCTTTCGTCAAACTGAAACAATTTTGTCCGGTAGCTCGATATAACTACATCGCATAATAACTCATCCATTGTTACATCTAAAGCTGTGGCAATCTCTATGAATGTATCAAGTGATGCTGATCGTTCACCACGCTCCAGCATTCCTATATAGGCAGGAGTCTTTCCTATTAATTCTGCCAAATCTTCCTGACGCCAGTTCCTGCCCATCCTTGCATTTCGGATTCGCCGCCCTACTTTCTTTCGAAATTTTGTAACCATTCGAGCACCTCCAGTAGTTGTTTTTCTCAACTACCAGTATAGGGCATTTACCGTATAGGGCATTAAAAAAACAGTTTGGAGATACTATTTGTTAGTCTATCATAACTATTTGTTGCTATTCAAGAAAAAAATATTGATTTTCTCAAACAACAAAGTATCGCAAAAGCTTGAAATTATAGGATTTAAGGAGTCTGTGAAGAAATCAACTTCACGAATTCAGGAGTTATCATTTCTATTGTTATATGTGCTTATTAATTAAGCCGTATTTGTGGTAAAGACAGAAATCAAACTTTGGTCGGTTGGGATTTCTGTATTTCATTTTATAGTTACAGTTAGATATGATAACGTAAAAAGGACAGATATTAAATAATCTGATTAAAATTTAGTCAGATGAATAATGCCTGTCCTTTAATTATTTTGAATATATTTAGGCAAGTAAGATGAAGATAAAATGCGGTTCAATAATCAAGGCAGCAAATGAACTGTTTTCTGAAAAGGATGAAATCATAGAAAACACAAAGACAATGATGGATATAGTCTGCAATACGGATGACCTTGATAAGGAATTAGGTGATAAGGTCGCAGAACTGAATATTATTGTAGAGCAGATGCCGACAGCCATAGCAGAGAACAGCCGGATGGCGCTTGACCAGAATGAATATGAAAGAAGATATGCCGACCTTACAGAAAGGTACAATATCATCAAATCAGAGTATGACAAGATTTCACAACAGATTGAAAGCAAAAAGGCTCAGAGAGAATTATTTAAGGGATTCATCCATCCGTGCGTTGGAAAAGCAGGGGGCTTTGGTAGAAGAATTGATGAGGGACTTTGGAGCAGCCTTGTGCAGGAAGTGGTGGTAAATGTCAAAGATGATATACGATTCATCTTTAGGAACGGATTTGAAATAGAAACGAAATAAATTAAATCCTGATTTGACACATACTATAATAGAAGAAAAAATTCAGAAATTTGATTACAAAAGGTCAAATTCGTCAGTAACCATCGGGCTTGACGGGTTTGATCTTTTATATTGCAGAAATATGATATAAAATGGATATGTGAATTTGCCGATATAAGGTATAATAGATATATTGAATTTAACAAATTCTTTAGGTTAGAATCGATGATGGGGTAAACGAAAAAGCAGTTTTGACATTCCAGTGAACTGCCCTTTCGTTTACACCATTTTCGATTTGACCTAATTGAACAAAGTGAGCGTCCGGGTAGCCACTACCTATGGACTTTCAATCTTTTGTTCAATCGGAATTTGAGGAGGAAAATAGTAATGAAAATCGCTACATGGAGGGGCTGCTCTTCCTTGGTATGATAACAAAGTAATAAAGAGTGAAGCTGTTGATAGAGTAATGGAAGTGGATGCAGATATATTTGTAATCACTGAATTTGCTCTTGCATCTGGCTGGGATTATCTTGAAGAAAAAATGAAAGAAAATGGATATGTGTGGTTTTCTTCATTTGTTTCTGGTAGCAATGGAATTTTGATGTTGGTAAAGAAAAATCTAATTAAAGATGTTAACATAATGGCAAAGAACCTCTGGTGGGGAAAGGAAGCCTTGTATAGTGATAACGATATAGGATTAATGCGGGTTTCCTTTGTGATGAAAAATGAAAAAACATGTACGGTATGCGGATTTAGGATGCCAGTAGATAATAGTAAAAAAGAAGGTAGGGAAAAGTATAATGAGATGGGGAAAATTCTCGACGAAAAGATTTTGCCTATAGCAAAAGAGTGCTATTCGAAAAATGATGTTGTTATATTCGCAGGAGATTTTAACAACGCTAGATATTTGGAGGATTATAGTGGGAAAGATCAATTTGAATACAATTGGCAAATTCTCAAGAAGAAATTTGAAGGTATAGGATATAGAATAATTGATATAGATGACGCTGAAAGACCAATTGTTACCAGGAATAATCCTCCCTCGCCAATTGACCATTTTTTCGTTAAAGGATTTAAGAAAGATAAATGTGACACGATATATTCGGAATATTCTGACCATTATATTTTAATAGCTGAGATAAAACAACCGGTTCCGAAAATAGAAGTGTAGTTACGCTACAACTTCCAGTTTGTGTACATCTTTTGTAGAGTAATTGTGCGATTTATAAGGATTCCACCAGTATTCTACCAATGAGGGATTTTGTTTTATTTGGGAAAATAGTATCTTTGTATCATCAAATGAATGGAGGAATTCGCATGAACCAATTAGTTACAGGAAAATTTATAGCATTAAATAGAAAACAGAAAAATTTAACACAGGAACAATTAGCAGAGAAACTTGGTGTTTCCAATAAGACTATTTCAAAGTGGGAGACTGGTAAGTGTATGCCAGATTATTCTATTGTAAAATCTTTATGTGAGGAACTTGATGTTACGATAGCAGAACTGATAGATGGCGAAATGTCTGAGGAAAAGAGTGTACGAACCTATGACGATGAACAGATTTTAGATTTACTTAGAAGAACACAGGAATTAGAAAAGCAAAAAAATGTGATGCACGGAGTTTTGCTTATTGTTATGGGAATTGCTTTGCAAGCATTATCATATGGGATTTCTGGTTCTAATGTTAAAGATTTTATCTCAGGATTATTATTGGGACTATCTATTTCCGAGATGTTGGTTGGAGTTTATGTTGTTGGAAAATCAATGTCAGGAAGATAACTTCCGATTTTTGAAACTGAAAAATCTTTTATTCACTGTTGAAATAAAAGGTAGAGAATTGAGGAAAATTATATTGAGAACATACGAGAATAAAGATGAACTTAAGAACGAGATAAATAAAAGTTTTGCAAAGTACATTTCAGAATTCGATATTATTCCAGAATCATTAAAAGATAAGAGAGTTGAGGAAGTTGACAGAACTCCGGCAGAAAATCTTGCTTATCAGGTTGGCTGGACAACGCTTGTTATTAAATGGGAATCTGATGAAAGAAAGGGTCTTCATGTCAAGACTCCTTCAGATAATTTTAAGTGGAATCAGCTTGGCGAATTATATCAATGGTTTACAGATACATATGCTCATCTTTCGCTTCAGGAGTTGAAAGAAATGCTGAATGAGAATATTAATTCGATTTATGAAATCATTGACTCATTAAGCGATGAAGAGTTATTCGAGCCACATATGAGAAAGTGGGCCGATGAAGCAACCAAAACAGCGGTCTGGGAAGTATACAAGTTTATACATGTTAACACGGTTGCTCCGTTCGGAACATTTAGAACTAAGATTAGAAAATGGAAAAAGATAGCACTATAACTTCAAGTTGTCTTAATTGGATAAATCGGAATTTTATGAAATAAATTAGCACATTATAGTATTGAGTTTAATTTATAGACATGATGATGGAGAACTGATAAAAATGAAGCATATGACAATAAACGGAATAGGTGGAAAAGTACATTATTGGATTTCAAGACCAAATAATAATTCTAAGGGAGCATTAGTATTTACACATGGCTTAACAGCGAATCATACAATGTATGAAAAACAGGTTGAGTATTTTAAGAATGATTATGTTGTAATTACATGGGATGTTCCGCTTCATGGATTATCTATACCTTATAAGGAGTTTTCTTATGAAATTACTGCAAGAGATCTAAATAGCATATTATTGCAAGAATCTATTGGAAAGGTGTGTTTGATTGGTATGTCAATGGGTGGTTATCCATCCCAGATGTTGGCGTATTTATATCCGGAAAAGGTACAGTGTTTTGTTGGAATTGATACAACGCCATTTAGAACAGAATATTATTCGAGATCTGATTTGTGGTGGCTTTCTAAAGTGAAAAAAATGGCAAAATGGTTCCCTGATAAGACACTTCGTAAGAGTATGGCAAAGTCAGTAGCGGTAACAGATTATTCCTATAATAAAATGATAGAAATGCTGAAACCTATGTCAAAAGAACAGATTATCGAACAAATGGATATTGCATATGGAAAGCTTGCAAGTGAAATAAGAGATATTGACTTAAAGTGTCCTGTATTAATTTTGCTTGGAGACAAAGATAAAACGGGAAAGGTTAAGCAATATTGTACGGAATGGGCAAGAAAAACTGGTTATCCTTTACATATCATAAAAAATGCTGCTCATTTTTCAAACGGAGATAATGCAGAACAGGTTAATGCAGAAATAGAGAAGTTTATATTATCAATGTCGATTTTAACTAATCGATAACTTCCAATTTGTAGAACTAACGAGACGCAGAAAACTATATAAGAATAATCAACAGGCAGGTAGTCTTATAACGAGACAGATTGCCTTTCTTTATGCTTGCAAGTGTCATTTCTCAAGGAGTGTTCAAATGAACCCTCTTTGAACACTCCTAGGGCAAATATGGTTAAATTGTATCAAGTTCAGTGCTCCAACGAATCCATGCCCGGGTGGCATTGTTCCATATTTCTGATGATTCCAAGATCCGACTGCTCTTTGGCTTATTTCCAGCAGGACATCCGGTAATCTGTGTTCCGGCTCCGTTTACCTGAAATTCTCCAAGAATCTCGCGTGGTTTACGTCCAAGTAGTCCTGTTGTCATAAGACGAATGTTTTTCCAGGATGCCAGTTTTGTATTTTCTTCACCTGCATAGGCACCATCGGTAATGAGCATGACAGATTCTTCCGAGTTGGCAGCGTTTTCGATGTATTCTTTCACAAAGGAGGCATCACTTCGTATATTTACATCATACTGATAGTCTGTCACAACAGAACCTTTGGCATGAATGAAATATCTCCGACATAGTAAGTAGGGTTGTATTGGTTAGAATGTTTATTATATGCATACCTTTCATAGTAGCCTGCGTTTGCAGATAAATTGACTAATACATCCAATAATTCTGAAGTTTCTTATTCAAAATTGGAGTCGTTTACTACAACATTACACAAAGTGAGGAGAAAATAGATATTGGTCAAAAGCTTTAATCAATTTCACGAATGGCTTTTTAGATAAAAGGTTGTATTTGTTTGTATTTATAAAATCGTATTGTATAAATCATACAAAAATAAAAATTAAATCTGTAAAAAATTACAATAGAAATAGACTGGGTAACCTGATATTATTTCAACAAGATTAAAAAAAAGTATCAATTCTCCAATTAAATTTGATATTATAAAGTCTTATAAATCTTATTTTCAATTTCATCCCTATTAAATCTACAATATTAAGGTAGAATTTATTTAGATTTCAGAAGTATTTCAAAAAGTCAAAATCATATCAGATTTCAGAAATGTTCTCAAGGACAAAATCAAAGTAATTTTCAAACACATTCAGGATTGAAAACACCACAAAAAATAAGTATAATGGAGGAAAACAAATGGATAAAAACGATAAAGAGAAAAACTATAACAATAATAGTAATATCAGCAGTACACCGTATGATGATGTATTTCGTACAATGTTAAATGATTGTACCAGATTTATATTGCCGCTTTTAAGCAGGATGGAGCAGAAGAAAAAATAATCACAGATTCGAGTTTCAAGGTAATAAGTAAATGGG
>OGHK01002407.1_pt1 | contig 13170 bp, 10 predicted proteins | sample 1571411 | NCBI WGS metagenome assembly OGHK01 (sample SAMEA2582043, study PRJEB24529) | metagenome | biome: Human gut stool | place: China | collected 2011 | reverse complement strand
AATAAAACTACGCTTCGTTGACATATATCAAGTTCAATTGTAGCACGTTAACAGTCTTGTGAAATCATTGCATCGCCATGCTCTTTATAGTCACAATCTTTACCAGGCTCAACTAGTTGCGTGGATAAATTAATAAATACAGTGAATACAAAGCCTGAAACGATGCATCAGATGAAATTGCATTGCCCATCATATGGATAAATGGGTTCTGTTAACATACTCCTTGTCACGGCCTCCTGAGAACAGTTTAGATTTTTTTATGGGTAAGAAAACGCAATTTTAGTGATTTTTGTTGCAAATTTGTAAATTTTCACCGCGTAAAATGGGGGGCGCTGCGCCTCGATAACGCCTGAGAGAGAGAAAGAAACCGCAATGCGTTTAACGATTATTTTAGTCGGTCCTGCCCGGGCCGAGAACGTCGGCGCTGCCGCCAGGGCGATGAAAACCATGGGATTTCGCGAACTACGGATCGTCGATAGCGAAGCCCACCTGGCGCCGCCGGCACGCTGGGTGGCGCATGGCTCAGGCGACATCCTCGATGGTATCACCACCTATCCCACCCTTGCCGAGGCGCTGCATGACGTTGATTTTACCGTCGCCACCACCGCCCGCAGCCGCGCGCGTTTTCACTATTACGCCACGCCGCAGCAGCTGTTGCCGCTGCTGGAGGAGAAGGCGCAGTGGATGAACCATACTGCCCTGGTATTTGGTCGTGAGGACGCCGGATTGACCAATGAGGAGCTGGCGCTGGCTGATGTGTTGACCGGTGTGCCGATGGCTGCGGATTATCCGTCGCTGAATCTCGGCCAGTCGGTGATGGTCTACTGTTATCAATTAGCATCGCTAATGCAACAAACGGCGCCCGCCGCCGCTGCGGCAGACCATCATCAGCTGCAGGCCTTACGTACTCGTACCCTGGCGTTACTTTCGCGTTTGGGCGTGGAGGATGATGCCAAACTGGCCGACTGGTTGTCGCAACGGCTGGGCCTGCTGCAGCAGCGCGACACGGCAATGTTGCATCGTTTGCTGCATGATATTGAAAAAAACCTGCCAGAATAAAACTCTGTCATATTTTTTATTTATGGATGTGTATGCTGTTCTATGGGCTGGTTTTCCGCCGATCTGGATGTTTTTTCTCACGGCAGCGGGAAAATACGTAAGCCTGCTGAAATGGGGCAAATTGAGAAATTCATTGACTTAAGACGGCAGATACTTTAACCAATATAGGCAGGACATACAGACAGATAAAAATACAGAGTACACAACATCCATGAATCGCATCGGCATGATTACCACCATTATCACCACCACCATTACCACAGGTAACGGTGCGGGCTGACGCGTACAGGAAACACAGAAAAAAGCCCGCACCTGAACAGTGCGGGCTTTTTTTTTGACAAGAGATCAAGGGGTAAGAACCATGCGAGTGTTGAAGTTCGGCGGTACATCAGTGGCAAATGCGGAACGGTTTCTGCGGGTTGCCGATATTCTGGAGAGTAATGCCAGGCAGGGGCAGGTAGCGACGGTCCTGTCTGCCCCGGCGAAGATCACTAACCACCTGGTAGCGATGATTGAAAAGACCATTGGCGGCCAGGATGCCCTCCCCAATATTGCCGACGCCGAACGCATTTTTGCCGAACTTCTTCAGGGCCTTGCCGACGCCCAGCCCGCTTTCCCGCTTGCCCAGTTAAAAGCCTTCGTGGAGCAGGAATTTGCTCAGATTAAGCATGTTCTGCACGGCATCAGCCTGCTGGGTCAGTGCCCGGACAGCGTCAATGCCGCGCTGATCTGCCGCGGCGAAAAGCTCTCCATCGCCATCATGGCGGGTCTGCTGGAAGCCCGTGGACATAAAGTCAGTGTCATTAACCCGGTCGAAAAACTGCTTGCCGTGGGCCACTATCTGGAATCCACCGTCGATATCGCCGAATCCACCCGCCGCATTGCCGCCAGCCAGATCCCGGCAGACCATATGATCCTGATGGCCGGGTTTACCGCCGGCAATGAGAAAGGCGAGCTGGTGGTGCTGGGGCGTAACGGCTCCGACTACTCAGCTGCGGTACTGGCCGCCTGCCTGCGCGCTGACTGCTGCGAAATCTGGACCGATGTCGACGGAGTGTACACCTGCGATCCGCGTCAGGTGCCGGATGCGCGCCTGCTGAAATCGATGTCTTATCAGGAGGCGATGGAGCTCTCCTACTTTGGCGCGAAAGTGCTGCACCCGCGCACCATTGCCCCTATCGCCCAGTTCCAAATCCCATGCCTGATTAAAAATACCGGCAACCCGCAGGCGCCGGGAACGCTTATCGGCGCCAGCCGCGACGAGGACGATTTGCCGGTGAAAGGCATCTCTAACCTCAACAACATGGCGATGTTCAACGTCTCCGGGCCGGGGATGAAAGGGATGGTCGGCATGGCGGCCCGCGTCTTCGCCACCATGTCCCGCGCCGGCATCTCGGTGGTGTTGATCACTCAATCTTCTTCGGAGTACAGCATCAGTTTCTGCGTGCCGCAGAGCGACTGCGCACGTGCCAAACGGGCGATGGAAGATGAGTTTTATCTGGAGCTGAAAGAGGGGCTGCTGGAGCCGCTGGCGATTATGGAGCGTCTGGCGATCATCTCCGTGGTGGGCGACGGAATGCGTACCCTGCGCGGTATCTCGGCGAAATTCTTTGCGGCACTGGCCCGCGCCAATATCAATATCGTGGCGATTGCCCAGGGCTCTTCCGAGCGCTCAATTTCGGTAGTGGTCAGCAATGACGACGCCACCACCGGCGTGCGCGTGACCCATCAGATGCTGTTCAACACCGACCAGGTGATTGAAGTGTTTGTCATCGGCGTCGGCGGCGTCGGCGGCGCGCTGCTAGAGCAGATCAAGCGCCAGCAGGGGTGGCTGAAGAACAAACATATCGATCTGCGCGTCTGCGGTGTAGCCAATTCTCAGGCGCTGCTGACCAGCGTGCATGGCCTGAATCTGGAAAACTGGAGTGCGGAACTGGCGGAGGCGAAAGAGCCGTTTAATCTTGGCCGCCTGATCCGCCTGGTGAAAGAGTACCACCTGCTCAATCCGGTGATCGTCGACTGTACCTCCAGCCAGGCGGTCGCCGATCAGTATGCCGACTTCCTGCGCGAAGGTTTCCATGTGGTGACGCCGAACAAAAAGGCCAATACCTCTTCGCTGGATTACTATCACCAGCTGCGCCATGCGGCCAGCAGCTCGCGGCGTAAGTTCCTCTATGACACTAACGTTGGCGCGGGCCTGCCGGTGATTGAGAACCTGCAGAACCTGCTCAACGCCGGCGATGAGCTGCGCCATTTCTCCGGGATCCTGTCCGGCTCCCTGTCGTTTATCTTCGGCAAGCTGGACGAGGGGGTGAGTTTCTCCGCGGCGACGGCGATGGCCCGTGAGATGGGGTATACCGAGCCGGATCCGCGCGACGATTTATCCGGGGTGGATGTGGCGCGTAAACTGCTGATTCTGGCCCGCGAGACCGGGCGTGAACTGGAGCTGGCGGACATTATCGTCGAGTCGGCGCTGCCGCCGGACTTCGACGCCAGCGGCGATGTCGAGACCTTTATGGCCCGCCTGCCGTCGCTGGACGATGGTTTTGCCTCGCGGGTTGCTAAGGCGCGCGATGAAGGTAAAGTCTTGCGCTACGTCGGTAACATCGAAGAGGATGGTACCTGCCGGGTAAAAATAGCCGCGGTTGACGGCAACGATCCGCTGTTCAAAGTTAAGAATGGTGAGAACGCGCTGGCTTTTTATAGCCATTATTATCAGCCATTGCCGCTGGTGCTGCGCGGCTATGGCGCCGGGAACGACGTCACGGCGGCCGGCGTATTCGCCGACCTGCTGCGCACCCTGTCCTGGAAGTTAGGAGTTTAAGATGGTCAAAGTATATGCCCCGGCTTCCAGTGCCAATATGAGCGTCGGGTTTGATGTGTTGGGCGCGGCGGTCACGCCGGTCGATGGCACGCTGCTTGGCGACAACGTCACTGTCGAAGCGGCGGAGCAATTTAGCCTGCAGAATCTTGGACGCTTCGCCAGCAAACTGCCGACGGCGCCGCAGGAGAACATTGTTTACCAGTGCTGGGAAAGCTTTTGCCGGGAGATCGGCAAGACGGTGCCGGTGGCGATGACGCTGGAAAAAAACATGCCGATTGGCTCCGGGCTGGGTTCCAGCGCCTGCTCGGTGGTCGCTGCGCTGGTGGCCATGAACGAGTTCTGCGGCAAGCCGCTGAACGAGACGCGCATGCTGGCGCTGATGGGAGAGATGGAAGGGCGTATCTCCGGCAGCATTCACTACGACAACGTGGCGCCGTGCTATCTTGGCGGCATGCAGTTGATGATCGAAGAGAATGGGATTATCAGTCAGCAGGTGCCCGGGTTTGATGAGTGGCTGTGGGTGCTGGCCTATCCGGGGATTAAAGTCTCTACTGCTGAAGCGCGGGCGATTCTGCCGGCGCAGTATCGCCGCCAGGATTGTATCGCCCATGGTCGCCACCTCGCGGGCTTTATTCACGCCTGCTACACCCGCCAGCCGCAGCTGGCGGCAAAATTGATGAAAGATGTGATTGCCGAACCGTACCGAACCAAACTGCTGCCGGGCTTTAGCGAAGCGCGTCAGGCGGCCATGGAAATGGGCGCCCAGGCTTGCGGCATCTCCGGCTCTGGCCCAACGCTGTTCGCGTTGTGTGATAAACCGGATACCGCACAGCGCGTCGCCGACTGGCTTGGCGCGCACTATCTGCAGAATCAGGAAGGCTTTGTTCATATTTGCCGGCTGGACACGGCGGGCGCACGCGTAGTGGGATAACCAATGAAACTGTATAACTTAAAAGATCATAACGAGCAGGTCAGCTTTGCGCAGGCCGTCACCCAGGGACTTGGCAAGCATCAGGGCCTGTTCTTTCCGCACGATCTGCCGGAATTCAGCCTGACTGAAATCGACGACATGCTGGCGCAGGACTTTGTCACCCGTAGCGCCAAAATTTTATCCGCCTTTATCGGCGATGAGATCCCGCAGGATGTCCTGCAGCAGCGGGTGCGCGCGGCGTTTGCGTTTCCGGCGCCGGTAAGCAAGGTTCAGGAAGATGTCGGCTGTCTGGAGCTGTTCCATGGCCCTACGCTGGCGTTCAAGGATTTCGGCGGCCGCTTTATGGCGCAGATGCTGACCCACATCGCAGGCGATAAGCCGGTCACCATCCTCACCGCGACCTCTGGCGACACCGGGGCGGCGGTGGCGCATGCTTTCTACGGCCTGCCGAACGTCAAGGTAGTGATCCTCTATCCGCGCGGCAAGATCAGTCCGCTGCAGGAGAAGCTGTTCTGTACCCTCGGCGGCAATATTGAAACCGTGGCGATTGATGGCGACTTTGATGCCTGCCAGGCGCTGGTGAAGCAGGCGTTTGACGATGAAGAGCTGAAGGCGACGCTGGGTCTCAACTCGGCTAACTCCATCAACATCAGCCGCCTGCTGGCGCAGATCTGTTACTACTTCGAAGCGGCGGCGCAGCTGCCGCAGGAAGCCCGCAATCAGCTGGTGATTTCCGTGCCGAGCGGCAACTTCGGCGATCTGACCGCCGGTCTGCTGGCCAAGTCGCTGGGGCTGCCGATCAAGCGCTTTATCGCCGCCACCAACGCCAACGACACCGTTCCGCGCTATCTGCAGGGCGGCGAGTGGGCGCCAAAAGCCACCCAGGCGACGCTGTCCAACGCCATGGACGTCAGCCAGCCGAACAACTGGCCGCGCGTTGAAGAGCTGTTCCGCCGTAAAATCTGGCGTCTCAGCGAGCTGGGCTATGCCGCGGTCGATGATGAGACCACCAAAGCAGCGATGCGCGAGCTGAAGGCCATCGGCTACATCTCTGAACCGCATGCGGCGATTGCCTGGCGCGCGCTGCGCGATCAGCTGCAGCCGGGAGAGTACGGCCTGTTCCTCGGCACCGCCCATCCGGCGAAGTTCAAAGAGAGCGTGGAGGAGATCCTGCAGGAGACTCTGCCGCTGCCGAAGGAGCTGGCCGACCGCGCCGACCTGCCGCTGCTGTCTCACAACCTGCCGGCGGATTTCGCCGCGCTGCGTAAGCTGATGATGGGCTAAGCCAGGCAATAATATCGGCAACATGATCGACCAAACCGGGCAGCTATTGCCCGGTTTTTATATTTAACGCACTTTTCCATATCAGTAAAATTTCTCTCCATAAAATTCCCCACACTATTTTATTGTCAGCGCACTGCTTTTATTGCAAACTCTTTTACGGATTGTCATCTTTGCCGGATAATTCCACTGGATTATCTTTTTTATTTATTATTTCATGCTGCTTATATTTATGCTGCTGATTTTATTATGAAGCAGCTATAGATATCATTTGATATAGATGCATTGTTAATGCACAAGGTTTTCAAGGAGGAAACATGCGTATTTTATCTCTTTTTTTGGTGGTGTTCGCTTTAACAGGCTGCTCCGGGACAACGATTGGCGGTAATGAAGATAAATTAACGCCAGCCTATCTGAAACAACATCTCATTGTCGGAAAAACCACCAAGGCCGAGGTTCGTCAGTATTTTGGTGCCCCGGATTCTGGTCATACGACGGTGACGGCGTCGGGTAAAGAGAGCTGGTATTATTCAGTAGATAAAGGGATCAACCTGGTCAGCCTCGCGGGTTCCATGATCCCGGTAACCGGGGCATCGCAAGCTGCCGATGCGGTCGATAAGTCCAGCCAAAAAGATTCGAACTCGCTGATGATTTTCTTCGATGAAAAAGGCGTGGTGGAAAACTGGGTGCGTTAAAATAAGTAATAATCTGCTTAATTATATTGAAAAGGGGAATAACTCCCCTTTTTTATTACCGTAACGTGTTACTGCTCGTGGCGTTTAAACACCAGTTCGCCTTTCTCTGAGGCATCCGCATCAAAGAAATAGCCTTCGCTATTAAAGGCTTTGAGCTGCTCCGGCTGGGTTAAGCGGTTTTCAATAATGTAGCGACTCATCAGGCCGCGGGCTTTCTTCGCATAAAAACTGATCACTTTGAATTTGCCGTTCTTCTCATCGAGGAATACCGGCTTGATCAGCTGACCCTGCAATTTTGGCGTTTTCACCGATTTAAAATATTCATCGGAAGCCAGGTTGATGACGATATCGTCGCCCTGGTCGCGCAGCGCCTGATTCAGCTTCTCGGTAATGGTATCCCCCCAGAACTGGTACAGATCTTTGCCGCGCGGATTTTCCAGACGGATCCCCATCTCCAGGCGGTAGGGCTGCATCAGGTCTAACGGGCGCAGCACGCCATACAGCCCGGAGAGCATGCGCAGATGCTGCTGGGCGAAGTCAAAGTCGTCCTCGGTGAGTGTCTCTGCCTGCAGGCCAGTGTAGACATCGCCTTTAAAGGCGAGGATCGCCTGGCGGGCATTTTGCGGCGTAAAGTCAGGGTGCCAGTCGTGGAATCGGGTGGCGTTTAGATCCGCCAGCTTGTCGCTAATGCTCATCAGCTTGCCGATTTGCGGTGCGCTCAGCTTACGGGCGATGCCGATAAGCTGCTGAGAATACTCGAGGAGTTCGGGCTGGGTATAGCGAGTCGTTGCCAGCGGGCTTTGATAATCGAGCGTTTTAGCAGGTGAAATCAGAATCAGCATATCCAGTCCTTGCAGGTAATTTCGACGAATCTTAACAAAAAAAGTGCATGGTGGGATCGATAGCTGCAATTGCCGCGCTATTCGCGCGGCAATTCATTCCAGGCGCCCGGGGCCAGCTGTTGGTCAATATCCGGGTAACGAGTGGCATCGAAAGTCGGCTGGATACCCAGCCGCCGCTGACGCAGATAATCGCTGGCGATAATCCGCACCGTCGGGGAGAGCAGCAGAATGGCCGTCAGGTTGGTCATCGCCATCAGCGCCATGATGATATCCGCGCTCTGCCAGACGACAGGCAGGCTAACCATGGTCCCCAACAGCACCATCAGGACGGTGAGTATTCGCAGCCCCCAGATATAGCGGGGCTTATCCAGGCGCAGGAAGACCAGATTATTTTCCGCGTACACGTAATTGGCTACGATAGAGCTAAAGGCGAACAGCAGCACGATGAGGGCGATAAAACCCGCTCCCCAGCCGCCGACCAGCACGCTCATCGCGTGTTGCAAGTCCTGAATACCGTTGAGCGTATATTCATTGTCGGGCCGCGGCGCCAGCATGACGATAATCGCGCTTGCGGTACAGATCACGATAGTATCGATAAACACGCCAATCATCTGCACGATCCCCTGCGCCGCCGGGTGCGGCGGCCAGGAGGCGGCGGCCGCGGCGGCGTTAGGCGAAGAGCCCATCCCTGCTTCATTGGAGAACATGCCGCGCTGGAAGCCGCTGGTCAGCGCCTGGCTGATGGTGTAGCCCACCGCGCCGGCGGCGGCCTCCTGCCAGCCGAAGGCGCAGCGAAAGATGGTGGCGAAAATCGTCGGCAGGGCGGTGATGTGCCACAGGCCGATGAGCAGGCTGGTGGCGATCCACAACAGCGCCATAAAGGGAACGATCCATTGCATCAGACGCGCCACGCCGCGTAAACCACGGAGGATCGCCAGCAAAACGACAACGGCCAGCACGCCGCCGCTGACCGCCGCCGGCAGATCGAACGCATAGCGCAAGGCATGGGCCACGGAGTTAGCCTGCACGGTATTGAAGATAAAACCATAGGCCAGCAGGAGGAGGATCGAAAACAGGACGCCCATCCAACGCATGCCGAGCCCGCGCGCCATGTACCAGGCAGGGCCACCGCGAAACTGTCCGCGGCTATCGCGTTCTTTATACAGCTGAGCAAGGGAACATTCAGCAAAGCTGCTGGCCATGCCGAGCAGGGCGGAAACCCACATCCAGAATACGGCGCCGGGCCCACCGGCGGCGATCGCCAGCGTCACCCCGGCAAGATTGCCGCTGCCGACCCGGGCGGCAAGGCTGGTACAGAGCGCCTGAAAGGACGTTAAACCACCCGGCTGCGGGTGCAGGCTTTTTTTTAGACTGCGGCCGAATTTGCGCACGTAACGAAACTGAATACCCCGGGTTTGCCAGCTAAACCAGATACCGGCGCCCAGTAGCAGATAAATCATCACTGAGCCCCAGAGTATTTCATTGATAAATGAGAGAAAATCAGGCATTAAACATCCTCTTGTCCATGCCGGTACGCCAGTGTAAGCGTTACCAATTAAGTGACAATCCTTTCGCTTTCAGCAAATTAATCTGCATAGTTTATCACACTCTGCGCTCTTCTCTTGTCGGCGGTTGCGCTGACCCGGCAGCGTGTTATCATCTGGGCAGACCGGTTACATCCCCTTAACTGCTGTTTAAGAGAAATATATCATGACGGATAAATTAACTTCTCTGCGTCAGTACACCACTGTCGTCGCTGACACCGGAGATATTGCGGCAATGAAGCTGTATCAGCCTCAGGATGCCACCACTAACCCTTCCCTGATTCTCGGCGCGGCTCAGATCCCTGAGTACCGTAAGCTGATTGACGACGCTGTCGCCTGGGCTCGTAGCCAGAGCAGCGATCGCGCGCAGCAGATCCTCGATGCTTCCGATAAGCTGGCGGTGAACATCGGTCTCGAAATTCTGAAACTGATCCCGGGCCGTATCTCCACCGAAGTGGACGCACGTCTCTCCTATGACACCGAAGCGTCTATCGCGAAAGCCAAGCGCATCATCAAGCTGTACAACGACGCGGGCATCAGCAACGATCGCATTCTGATCAAACTGGCCTCCACCTGGCAGGGCATTCGCGCCGCTGAACAGCTGGAAAAAGAAGGCATTAACTGTAACCTGACGCTGCTGTTCTCCTTCGCTCAGGCTCGCGCTTGCGCCGAAGCGGGCGTCTTCCTGATTTCGCCGTTCGTTGGCCGTATCCTCGACTGGTACAAAGCCAACACCGACAAGAAAGAGTACGCACCGGCAGAAGATCCGGGCGTGGTTTCCGTCAGCGAAATCTACGAGTATTACAAGCAGCACGGCTATGAAACCGTCGTGATGGGCGCAAGCTTCCGTAACGTTGGCGAAATTCTGGAACTGGCTGGCTGTGACCGCCTGACCATCGCCCCGGCGCTGCTGAAAGAGCTGTCCGAAAGCGAAGGCGCCGTTGAGCGTAAGCTGGTATATACCGGTGAAGTGAAAGCGCGTCCGGAGCGTATTACCGAATCTGAGTTCCTGTGGCAGCATAACCAGGATCCGATGGCGGTAGACAAACTGGCGGAAGGTATCCGTAAGTTTGCGATCGACCAGGAAAAACTGGAAAAAATGATCGACGAACTGCTGTAATCGCGCAGGTGGCCGACGCCCGTCGGCCACATTACACTGTCTGTCCCGCCTCCGGCAGTGTATCATTTCGTTTAACGCCACAGTTTGAACGGAATAACCATGAATACCTTACGAATCGGCTTAGTTTCCATTTCCGATCGCGCCTCCAGCGGCGTCTATCAGGACAAAGGCATCCCGGCACTGGAAGAGTGGCTGGCACGTGCCCTGACCACCCCTTTCGAGCTGCAAACCCGTCTGATTCCGGATGAGCAGGCCATCATTGAGCAAACGCTGTGCGAACTGGTTGACGAAATGGGGTGCCATCTGGTGCTGACCACCGGCGGAACCGGCCCTGCGCGTCGCGATGTGACGCCCGACGCAACGCTGGCGATCGCCGATCGCGAGATGCCGGGCTTCGGCGAGCAAATGCGCCAGGTTAGCCTACACTTTGTGCCGACGGCTATCCTTTCCCGGCAGGTCGGTGTGATCCGCAAGCAGGCGCTGATCCTCAACCTTCCCGGGCAACCGAAAGCAATTCAGGAGACTCTGGAAGGGGTGAAAGATGCTGACGGCAACGTCCTGGTGCACGGTATTTTCGCAAGTGTACCTTATTGTGTACAGTTGCTTGAAGGGCCTTATGTGGAAACCGATGGCCGTGTAGTAGAAGCTTTTCGTCCCAAGAGCGCCAGACGCGAAACTTTATCCTGAATTTGATGCATTTTTGATATAACCTGCATCGCTAATGGTGTGCCGTTTTATTTACGATATAGTGATTTTTACTTTACACACTATAAAACACGCTGCACACCTCAGGATGAAATTGCGTTATGTCATATGCAAACCGACCGCTCAACCGCCAGGATTATAAAACGCTGACGCTGGCCGCCCTGGGCGGCGCGCTGGAGTTTTATGACTTTATCATTTTCGTTTTCTTCGCCGCCGTCGTCGGCGAGATCTTCTTCCCTGCGGATATTCCCGAATGGCTGCGCCAGGTGCAAACTTTTGGCATTTTCGCCGCCGGTTACCTGGCGCGTCCGCTGGGGGGCATCATCATGGCCCACTTTGGCGATCTGGTGGGGCGCAAGAAAATGTTCACCCTCAGCATCCTGCTGATGGCGCTGCCAACCCTGGCGATCGGTCTGCTACCGACCTATAGCTCGGTAGGTATCATCGCCCCGCTGCTATTGCTGCTGATGCGTATTCTGCAGGGAGCGGCGATCGGCGGTGAAGTTCCAGGCGCCTGGGTGTTTGTCGCTGAGCATGTCCCGGAAAAACGCATTGGTATCGCCTGCGGCACGCTGACGGCCGGCCTGACGGTTGGCATTCTGCTGGGGTCGGTGGTGGCCACGCTTATCAATACCAGTCTGACGCCGCAGGGGATCCACGACGGCGGCTGGCGGATCCCCTTCCTGCTGGGCGGCGTATTTGGTCTGATAGCGATGTATCTGCGCCGCTGGCTGCAGGAGACGCCGATTTTTCTTGAGATGCAGCAGCGCAAAGCGCTGGCGCAGGAGCTGCCGGTAAAAGCGGTGGCGCTCAAGCACCAGAAGGCGGTGGTGATCTCTATGCTGCTGACCTGGCTGCTGTCGGCTGGCGTGGTGGTGGTGATCCTGATGTCGCCGGTCTGGCTGCAGAAGCACTATGGTTTTGCGCCGGCCATTACCCTGCAGGCCAACAGCATCGCCACCATTATGTTGTGCATCGGCTGTCTGCTCGCCGGGCTGGCGGCGGACCGCTTCGGCGCCAGCCGCACTTTTATCGTCGGCAGCCTGCTGCTGGCGGTTGCCAGCTGGGCATTTTACCATCTTGCCGGCGCCAGCCCGCAGCGGCTGTTTCTGCTCTACGGTACGGTGGGGCTGTGCGTCGGCGTGGTGGGGGCGGTGCCCTATGTGATGGTGCGGGCCTTCCCGGCGGAAGTACGCTTCACCGGCATCTCTTTCTCCTACAACCTGTCGTACGCGATCTTTGGCGGCCTGACGCCGATTGCGGTCACCATGCTGATGGGGGTGTCGCCGATGGCGCCGGCCTGGTATGTGCTGGCCCTGTCGCTGATGGGGCTGGGATTAGGTATCTGGCTGCGTCAGGAGCTGACGGCGCCGACGGGGATGCCGGAAGGGGAGCTGCAGCGTTAACGATGGCTAGCTGATGCTGATAATGACCTGCCGCCGCCCTGTGACCGGACGGCGGCGGAAGATTAGCGCGGTTCGCCGATCGGCAGCACGGTGCGGCCGAACTGTTCGTTCAGCACTTCACCCATCGCCAGGTAAATAGCGCTGGCGCCACAAATCAGGCCGACCCAGCCGGCTACCTTCACAATGCCTTCGTTATCGGCCAAATGGCCAATCGCCAGCAGCGCGAACAGTACGGTCAGGCTCAGGAAGACAAACTGCAGCATGCGGGCTGCCTTCAGGGTGCCAAAGAACATAAACAGGGTAAAGACGCCCCACAGGCCGAGGTACATACCGAGGAAGTGCGCGTTTGGCGCGTCTGCCAGGCCCATTTTCGGCATCAGAAGAATCGCCACCAGCGTCAGCCAGAAGCGCAGGAAGTGGGAACGCGAGCTGGCCACCGACGACACCCGCCGCGAAGTCCAGGCAGCCAAAGATGCCGCAGGCACCCTGCACGAAAACTTCATGAAGCGGGCCACGCAGACTTACGTCATCAGCCACTACGCCAAGACCAGCCCCTATCCCGTGCTGCTATGCGGCGACTTCAACTCAATACCTTCCTCCTACACCTACCATCATTTGAGGAAAACCCTCAAAGACGGATTCCGCACTGCCGGAAACGGATACATGTACACCTACCGCTATGCCAAACGCATGTTGCGTATTGACTACATCTTCCACTCCCCCAGCCTGAAGGGGATTGCATACTACTCTCCGGACCTGGATT
>OGHK01002397.1_pt1 | contig 13229 bp, 8 predicted proteins | sample 1571411 | NCBI WGS metagenome assembly OGHK01 (sample SAMEA2582043, study PRJEB24529) | metagenome | biome: Human gut stool | place: China | collected 2011 | reverse complement strand
ATGCTTACGCAGCAGCATACAGAAATTCGGGGCAGTCATAGGACCGGTCTTGTTCTGATCTGTCAGATAGACCAGCGGAAGGCTCGCACTGGCAGAAACAAGGAGACGGTATTGTTTACGGTTATTTTTTATAGTAAGCATCAGCTCATCTTTTTCTGGCTGTGCGATTTTGTTGATTTTTCCGCCCGCAAGAGCATGGTTCAGTTCCCATGCCATGCAGGAGATGACGGTTCCGTCAAGTGCCATATCAATTTCCTCACTTTCTAAATATTAAGACGTTTGAGTCAAAAGATGCCGTACGGATCCTAAAGCCATAAACCGCTCCTGTGCAAGCACATTGATGTTTCTGACTTTTGATCCCGACATTTTTTACTATCATAACATTTTATCGGGAGAAGAACAATATTTCTTTGGAAAAGCTTGCTATACCATGACAGCATATGTTAAAATCAGACAAATCCTTTGTGCTTTTGAAGAGGGAAAAGTGACAAAGAAAACAAAAACAGGAGGATATTTTTATATGAAAAAGAAAAAGTGGGAACTGGCTGCCATGACAGCTGTAACAGCTTTTCTGATGCTTGGAACAAAAGCAGAAGCGATGGATGATACCTATCGTATGCCTCAGCTTTCCGGTGTCACAAAAACCTGGGTTTATCAGGGAGAAACTTCTGATCAGAACTGGGAGCGTATGCTTGCGGATGACCAGGAGGACGGCGATCTTACGTCCGTGATCAAAAGCAGCGGAAGTGTCAATACGTCCAAAACAGGAACTTATGTGCTCTCCCGAAGTGTAACCGATTCGGATCAGCATACTGCTGCACTCGATACGCAGGTTACGGTGCTGGATAGAAATGCATCTGAAGAAGAGAAAAGCATTCAGCGTATTTTGTATACACTTCCGGATGCATCACATCTGACCGGCATCAGTTTCAACCGTGGCTATTACCATGACCGTCAGAATCTCGGACTGTGGATGCCGCATGGAAGCAGTCTTCAGATCCGCATCGTCAATGCAGAGGAATTTCAGCAGGATCTTACCGTTCAGTTTAAAAACGATGATTCGCAGACAGAGTCTTCCGCGACCATTCCAAAAGATGGCAGCTGGGTGACTTTATCCAATACGTTCACCGGTGATAATGGAGAAGAAAGTGCCGACAGCGTGCCGTTTATTACAACACCGAAAAATACGGCCGTTCAGCCGGTTATCGAATACCGATGGACCGACGATCTGAAAGAAATCCCATACTATCGTTATGGAGATTCTCAGCAGGCGTTTTTTGAGTCCTGGGATAAAAGCCAGGCACCATTTGCGATCATAGAGGGAAGTGCCGCAACGTTCCTTGTTCCGATCTGTGATAAGAATAACATTCTGAACTCTTCCTATGGCAACAAAAAAGAAGTTTACCGTTTTAAAACACTGGATGAGATGCTGGACTGGTATGCATCCTTTGTAAAACAGTACGATGCTTATTCCGGTCTTGACTATTATGCAAAAGATCCATGGAATCAGGATATCCGGGCGAAATTTTTCATCAAGGCAAATGCTCATGGTGCCGGACAGGCCTATTATACGACCGACCACAGTGCCTACAACGGAAAAAGTCTTCAGACTTATCTGGTGAAAGACTGGATTTCGCTTCATGAATTTGGTCATGGATATGAAGGTGCGATCGCAGCACAGGAAAATCCGTTCGTAGAGACAACCAACAACATCCTCGGTTATTATTTTGAGCCAACTTACCGACCGGCTGAAGACTTTGGCTGGCTGCTCGGTGAGTTTTCCGGCACAAAAAGTGAACGTTATGCACAGCTTGGAAACCGCATGAAAGAAAGCCTTGCTTCCAGCAATACGTTTGCCGATATTGTATCCGATCCATGGCATTACAACGTAAGCCTTTATATGTTTACCAACCTCATGGACAAACTCGGTCCGCAGCAGGCTGTTTCCGCAATGCATTCTCATTACCGGGAAGTTTATTATAAAACCGGCAAAAAAATGGGATCATCCGACGCCCTTGCGGAAAGTCTGGACAGCCTGGATTATAACGTGCTTCCTTACTTTGCATCCTGGCATATCCTCCCGTCAGGAAGGATTGCCGATCAGGTCTATGCGATGGACAAGCCGATGATCTATTATCTCAAGGAACTGATCCCGGACGATGCTGCGTGTGAGAAAACAAGGGCAGCACTTGGACTGGACGGCATCTACAGTCTGGTAAGCACCGATGACCTGGCAGATACCGGATATACCAGCAAAGTCCGTTTGAATATTCAGATCGATGATCTGACACAGATCAAAGGCAAAACAATCCGGATCAAAAACGGCAGCAAGATTGTAAAAGAAGTGATTGTTTCTTCAGGTGAAATACAGCTGGAACTTCCGGTCGGTATCTATGAGCTTGAGATGCCGCTGCCAAAGGCAACCGCTTATCAGTACGATAACGAATATTTGATCGCATCCGCCGGAAACGTATCAAAAACAGTCTCCTATACCAGACAAACCGGAAATCCGCTGGCAGACGATATGCAGATCCAGATGCTTGGCCTTGGGGATGCATCCGTAGCATCCGTCAAGATTGATACAAACATGCAAAAACTGACCTGGACAGTGAATAGTACCATACCGCATTTTTATCTGGATGGTACTTACATCAGCATCCGGGTACTTGATCCAGATGGAAATGAGCTTTTGAACCAGTCTTTGCAGGCGAATGAAAAAGCAGATGGCGGAAACTTTGAGGTCGATTTTAAAACAGGTTCCACGCTGATTCTCTATCACCGAGAGGCAAGAGGAAGACAGCGTTTTGTAAGTTCCTACACCGGCGAGTCTTTAGAAGAATATCAGCTTGCAGCAGCTGAGCAGACTGCCACTTACCGTATGACAGACAAAGGCCTGATGCAGGACGACTGGAGCAAAGAAAAACAGATGCAGGTTTATCTGCAAAGTTTAGAACAGTATTCTGCCTTTCTGATGAGCCATATCACAAAGGCTGAGATCGCCGATTCAGAAAAATATCATAATGAAAAGACAACACTTTTGCTTGCATATGAAAAACTGGATCAGGCAGCAGCAGACAATTATCGGAACAGCTACGGTATTCTGATCGGGCAGAAACCGGAAGTGTCTTATGGTTACACACAGATCGCATCGGAGCATTTAAAAGGAAGTGCTGACAGTGAACATCCGGGAGAAGAGGCTTCTCTGGCCGTTGACGGAAAAAAAGATACTATATGGCACAGCAATTATGGAAACGGCACAAAAGCAGATATTGCCGGCAATAAAAACAATACCTACACCATTCTTCTGGATCAAAAGACGGATATCGGAAAACTGACTTACCTTCCAAGACAGACCGGAAATAATAACGGAATTATTTTGAAATATGAACTTTCCTACAGTCAGACAGAAGATGGTGATGATTTCCAGATCATCCCTCTGACAGACAATACCTGGGCAAATAACCGGACAGAAAAAAGTGTTTTTCTGGATCTTACAAATGTAAGAAGAATCCACATCCGTGCACTTTCCACGGCCGGAACCCCTGCAGATACCTATATTTCCGCAGCTCAGTTTTCTCTTTATGAAAAATACAGTATCTACGACAAACATACCTATCTCAGTGATCTTTATCAGACGCCTGACGAAAATGGAAATACGGTAAAAGAAAACGCAAATGCCGACGGGACAACGATCACACTGAAAACAAACGAAAAAGAACGAACCTTTGAAAAAGGAATCGGCATGAGATCCGGTGATACTGCCGTCTGGGATATCTCAGGGCTGAACAGCGATGCACTCTCCTTATGGATCGGTATGAATAAAAAAGGAACTTCTGATGCATCAGTACAGATTTACGGCGACGGAACGTTGCTTTACACTTCTGTTCCATTTAATGGAAGTGACAATGCCATTTCCGTTTATCTGGATATCACCGGCGTAAAGATTTTAAAATTCTGTGCAGACGGCAAAAACGGATCAGAACAGATCGCTCTTGCAGATGTCATGCTTGAAAATCAGAAAGACAAAGAAACCCTGAATTTAAAAGTCGGGGATCAGGCAGTGTTTCTTCGAAACACTTCCCTTACACCGGAAGACCGCGGAAAAGCAACGTTTGTCAGCAGTGATCCTTCCGTGGCAACGGTAAATGAAAGGGGTGTTGTGACCGCACACAGTGCCGGAAGTGCAACGATCCAGGTAAAATTTGGCAGCAATGAGACAGTTGTATGCAAAGTAACTGTAACAGAAAAGCCAAAGAGAAAGGAACCGGAAACACCGGATACGGAAAACAGGATACCTTCTGTATCTGACAGACCGGAAACACCGGAAAGCGGCAACACCAGACCATCGCAAAAGATTCCCTCTGTTGGCAGTGTGAAAAAATTAAATGGTGTCCACTATACTGTTACAAAAACTTCCGCAAAAGGCGGAACGGCGGAAGTAACAAAAATAACCGGCAAAAAACGCAAGATTACCATTGCATCCGAAGTGAAGATCAACGGATTTTCTTTCAAAGTTACTTCCGTCCGGAAAAATGCCGCTAAAAACAACAAAAAGATCAGCACGCTGACTATCGGAAAAAATATCATTTCCATCGGTGCAAACAGTTTTTCCGGATGCAAAAATTTAAAGAATATTACACTTAAGGGAACAAAATCCATAAAAATCAAAGCAAAAGCACTGGCAGGTACTTCCAGAAAGATAAAGATAACCGTACCCAAAAAAATTTCTGCAAGGGCATTGAAAAAACTGAAAAAGAATCTGCAAAAAGCCGGGATCAGCAATTGGTACAGTAAAGGCAGCTTCTGTGAATTATGCACTGACTGCAACAGCAACCGCATCTGGAAGTGAAACATCGGCATTTGGTCCGGAAAAGGCAAAAGACGGAGATACAACAACAAAAACTTCCCGCTGGGCAAGTGAAGAACGTGATGCAAGTGAGAGCAATCCGCACTGGCTGGCCATGGATCTTGGTGAAGTCAAGACTGTAAACAGTGTTATCATCACCTGGGAGAGACGAAATCCAACCAATTATGCAATCGAAACTTCCGAAGACGGAAGCACATGGAAAGCGGTAAAAACTTTTACTTCTGCTCCTGCGGAAAAAGAGCAGATCATCAATCTGGATAATCCGGTGCAGACCAGATATATCCGTGTCCGCATCAATACGTTTAACCCAACCGCAGAAGGCATTACCTGGAAAACAGTTTCCATCTATGAATTTGAAGTTTATGGGGAAAAACAGAGCAGCGGAAGTGAAGTCTGGGATGCTCTGAACAATCTGACTGTAAAAGCAGGAGACAAAAAGTTGAATCTTCCGACCGTAGAGGGCGGAAAAGTAGAAGCCTATGCAGACTATGAACAGATCATCGACACAGACGGAACCATTTATCAGCCTCTGGAAGATAAGACCGTTTCTGTTGAATTTAAAGTTACCGATCAGAACAACAAGGTAACAAAAAAAGAGATTGCAATCACCGTTCCTGGAACGCATACAGCGACCGCAGATGAGAATGCAAAACCTGCCGTTCTTCCGGAACTGGCAGAGTGGGCAGGTGCTACCGGCAATTTCACCATCTCGAAAAACTCACGCATCGTGATCAATGCTGCTGACAAAGATACACTTTCTTCCATGGCAGAAGCATTTGCAGCAGATTATAAAGACATTGTCGGAAACGATATTTCCGTTGTATATGGAAGTGAAAGCGATGTGAAAGCAGGAGATTTTTATTTTGCATTGACAGCAAAAGGAAAAGGCCTGAAAGACGAAGGTTATCTTTCACAGATCGGAGATTCCATTAAAACAGAATCCGAGACTGCAACAGGTGCTTACTGGGCAACCAGAACCTTCCTGCAGATTCTGAAGCAGAACAAAACGACGATTCCGAAAGGAACAACCAGAGACTATCCAAAATACAAAGTCAGAGGTGTGATCCTGGATGTCGGACGAAAAGCAACCGAACTTCAGACCGTAAAAGATGTTGCGGCAACAATGTCCTGGTACAAGATGAATGACTTACAGGTACATCTGAATGATAACCTGATCTTCCTTGAGGACTACTGGGATACCAATGCGGAGACTACGATGCAGAACAGCTTTACAAAGGCCTACGCTGCTTTCCGTCTGGAATCTTCTGTAAAAAATGATGAAGGTAAAACTGCGACAGCAACCGATCTGTATTATACAAAAGATCAGTTCCGCAGCCTGATCAAAGATTCCAGAACGATCGGTGTCAATATCGTTCCGGAAATCGATGTACCGGCACACGCACTGGCATTTACAAAAACATTCCAGAACTGTGCTTTAAAGAAAATGAATTCCAGCAATTGGAAACGTCCGCTGACAGATCATCTGGATCTTTCCAAACCGGAATCCACGCGGCTGGCAAAAAATATCTTCTCCGATTATATTGATGGAGAAAATCCTGTTTTCGATGAACAGACAACCGTACATATCGGTGCGGATGAGTACGAAGACGATGCAACCCTGTACCGCAATTTTGTAAATGAAATGGATAATTATATGAAGTCCAAAAACCGAAAAATGCGTATGTGGGGCGGTCTTACCAGAATCAAGTCCGATACAGAAGTCCGCGGCGATGGTGTGGAGATCAATGTATGGAGCAAAGACTGGGCAGATCCTACGGAAATGTACAATCTTGGCTTTGAACTGATCAACTCTCTGGACTCCAATGTATATATCGTTCCGGCAGCAGGATACTATAAAGATTATCTGGATACAGCAAACCTCTATGCAAGCTGGGAACCGAACGTTTTTAAGAGCGGTAATTTAAATACAACGATTCCGGCCGGTGATCCGCAGATGATCGGTGGTGCTTACGCACTGTGGAATGACTCCATCGATACCAGAGGAAACGGTGTCACAGACTATGATGTCTTTGACCGTATCTACCAGCCGATGTCTGCACTGAGTGAAAAACTCTGGGGCGAAGGCACAAAGACCTACAGCGAAGTGAAGACAACCACTGCAAAAGTTTCCACTGCTCCGAACACCAATCCGTATCATGAAATTGAGAGTGCGGGAAGTACTTACGCAGAATACAATTTTGACAAAGAAGACGGAAGTGATGCTTCCAAGAACAAATACGATGCAGTGTCTGCTGAACATGCAACTTACACAGAAGGAAAAGTCGGCAAAGCCCTGTCTATGGAAAGTGATACCTGCATTGAAACACCGCTTGACAAATCTCCGGCAGGAACCAGCCTTTCCTTCTGGGTGAAAAAGGCAGCAGGAGGATCCTCTGATGAACAGGTTCTGTTTGAAGGTTCTTCCACACTTGGTGATTACACGATCAAAGCCGTTCAGAAGAATACCGGAAAAGTCGGATATTCCAGAGAAGGTTATGATTATTCCTTTGACTATACACTTCCGGAAGACGAATGGGTACATCTGACGATCAAAGGCTATAAAGACAAAGCAGAACTGTATGTAAACGATTCTGATACAGCTATTCCGGCTGTTATGGATACTGCAACAAAGCTTGGTACACAGTACCGTCTTGCAACATTAAACATCCCGATCAAATACATCGGAAGCACGACCGGAAACAGTTTCAATGGTCTGATTGATGAAATCGAACTGACAAACGATCAGGATGACAGCATCATCCCTACAACGGATTTCAGCTTCACCTGTGATAACGAGCAGAATCCGGCAGAGGGCAGCGACGGTCCGATCTCCAATGCATTTGACGGAGATACTACTACCTTATGGCACAGCCAGTACTCACCATCCATAAAAGCACTTCCGGCAACCTTTACCGTAGATATGGGAAAAGAATATAAAATCAATAAACTGACTTATGTTCCAAGACAGTCCGGCGGTAAAAACGGATACATCACAAGTTATGATCTGTATGTCAAGAAAGCAGAAAGTGATGACTGGACACCGGTTGTAACAAATGGTGTATGGGCATCTGATACAAAGGAAAAGACCGCAAAATTCAACACATTTGATGCAAGATACATCAAGTTTGTTGCAAAAGAGGGAAGCAATGGTTTTGCTACTGCAAGTGAGTTCCATATCCATCAGGTTCTGAATGAAGAAGAACAGGAAGTAACAAAAGCTCAGGAAGCACTGAATGAAGCGGTAAATGACAGCAGCATAAAAGGTATTTATGAAGCAGGAAATGCAGACGGAACGTATACAAGTGCAAGCTGGACAGCATTCAAGGAAGCATACGAAGCAGCAAAAGCACCATCTGAAGGAGCAAGTGCAGAAGAACTGAAGACACTGCTGACAAATCTCCAGAATGCAAAAGCAGGTCTTAAGAAGTCACAAACAGAGACACCACCTACTCCAAACCAGACGGAAACACCGGCTACACCTGGACAGACAGAAAAACCATCTACACCGGAAAAACCAACCGTTGTTCAGAAAGTAAGCAAGAATGTAACTTACCGTGTTCTGGATGCTAAGAAAAAAACAGCAGCTGTTGTTGGTGTCGGAGGCAAAAAAGGCAAAAAAGTTACTTCTGTGACCATTGCAAAAACCGTGAAGATCAACGGTGTTACCTATAAAGTGACCAAGATTGGCAAAAACGCTTTCAAAGGCTGCAAGTATCTGAAGAAAGTTACAATCGGAAGCAATGTGAAGAAGATTGAAAAAGGTGCATTTGCAAACTGCAGAAAACTTGCAAGTATCAATATGAAAAAAGCAAATGGAATCACATCCATCGGAAGCAAGTCCTTCAGCAAGATCAATGCAAAAGCAAAAGTGAGCGTACCTTCCAAAAAACTTTCCAAATATACAAGAATGCTGAAAAAAGCTGGACTTCCAAAGAAAGCGGTTATTAAAAAATAGAAATATGCTTTAAAAGCATATCTTCCAAAAAAAGAGACGGAGAGAACAAAATCTGTTTTCTCCGTCTTATTTTTCTTTGTTTTTCGGTTGACGCTTCCGATGCTTTCGACTATAATAAAAATAGTATGGCTTTCTATGCCGCAATTTTGAAAGAAAAGAGCGAATATAATTATGATAAAAAGTATGACAGGCTTTGGAAGATATGAAAATCACCAGGGCGACCGCAAGTTTACGGTTGAGATGAAGTCCGTCAACCACCGCTATTTTGATTCCAACATCAAAATGCCGAAAAAACTCAGTATTTTTGAATCTGCTATTCGAAATCTTCTCAAAGAATATATACAGCGTGGAAAAGTTGATATTTTTATTACTTATGAGGATTTCACAGAAACCAATGTGTCTTTGAAATACAACGAGAACATTGCAGCAGAGTATGTAAAATATTATCAGCAGCTTTCGGAAAAATTTGATCTGCCAAATGATATCCGTGCCTCCGTGATCGGACGCAGTCCGGAAGTTTTCACAATGGAAGAGCAGCCGGTAGATGAACAGGAGATCTGGGCAGTCCTTGAAACAGCACTTCGTGGGGCATGCGAGCAGTTTGTAGAGTCCCGCATTCGGGAAGGGGAAAATCTGAAGCTGGATCTGATTGAAAAACTGGATGGTATGCTTACCGATGTGGCAGCGATTGAAAAGCGTTCCCCGGAAATTCTTCAGGCATATCGCACCAAACTGACTGAAAAAGTAAAAGAACTGCTTCGTGACACACAGCTCGAGGAGAGCCGTATCGCAACAGAAGTGATTCTTTATGCAGACAAAATCTGCACGGATGAAGAAACGGTTCGTCTGCACAGCCATATCGAGAGCATGAAACAGACACTGCAAACCGGCGGAAGCATCGGCAGAAAACTGGACTTTATAGCCCAGGAAATGAACCGGGAGGCAAATACTATTTTGTCCAAGGCAAACGACCTGGAAACTTCCAATCTTGCGATCAATCTGAAAACAGAGATTGAAAAAGTAAGAGAGCAGATCCAGAATATAGAATAGGGGGGATACGATTGTCAGGATTGATCAATATCGGGTTTGGCAATGCAGTCAATACCGCCAAAGTCGTGGCAGTCATCAACCCGGATGCAGCACCGGTCAAACGTCTGGTGTCCCATGCAAGAGAAGAGGGACGCATCATTGATGCCACACAGGGAAGACGTACCAAGGCTGTGATCATCACGCAGGAAGACCATATCATTCTGTCGGCACTGCAGCCGGACACGATCGCAAAACGTTTTTCACAAAAAGATGCATTTCAGGAACGAGAGGCTCAAGGAGGCAGTTTATGAATAAAAAAGGCATTCTGATTATTTTATCCGGATTTTCCGGAGTAGGAAAAGGAACCGTTGTCAGACGTCTTCTTTCCGATTACGATAATTACGCACTTTCCATTTCCGCAACAACACGAAAACCACGTGAAGGAGAAGAAGACGGGGTGTCGTATTTTTTCAAGAGCAAAGAAGAGTTTGAACAGATGATAAAAGAAGACTCTTTTATCGAACATGCCAGATATGTTGAAAATTACTATGGTACGCCAAAAGCATATGTACAGGAACAGTTAGATGCCGGAAAAGATGTGATTCTGGAGATTGAGATCCAGGGAGCTTTAAAAGTAAAAGAAAAATACCCGGATGCTCTGATGCTGTTTCTGGTTCCGCCGGATGCACAGACTTTAAAAGAACGTCTGGTTGGCCGTGGCACGGAAACAGCCGATGTCATCCATGACCGTCTGGAACGTGCAGCACAGGAAGCCCAGGAAATGGGCTCTTATGAATACATTATTGTAAATGATGATCTGGATACCTGTGTGAAACAGGTGCACGAATTGATACAGAGTGCACACTGTAAAAAATCCCACAATACAGCATTTATCAAAGAACTGCAGCAGGATATGAACTGCTTTTTGAAAGGAGAATGATTTTATGTTACATCCATCTTACACAGACTTAATGAAAGTTGCAAACAGTGAGGTAAATGAAGGCGAAACACCTGTCGTAAACAGCCGCTATTCTATCGTAATGGCAACGGCAAAACGTGCCAGAGAACTGATCGACGGTGCACCGGCACTGGTATATAGCGACGGCAAAAAACCGCTGTCCATCGCAGTAGAAGAATTAGATAAAGGAAAGATCAAAATCCTGGCTGAAGATGAGAGCGGTGAAGATGAAGAATAAGAAAATTTTATTTATCTCTCTTGGCTGTGACAAAAACCTGGTTGATTCGGAAGTGATGCTTGGCATCCTCGCTGACCGCGGCTTTGAGATGACGGATACGGAAGACGATGCGGATATTATCATCATCAACACCTGCTGTTTTATCAATGATGCTAAAGAAGAAAGCATCAACACGATCCTGGAAATGGCAGAATATAAAAAGACCGGTCCGTGCAAGGCTCTGATTGTAACGGGCTGTCTAGCACAGCGTTATAAACAGGAGATTGTCGATGAAATACCGGAAGTCGATGCGGTGATCGGTACTTCCAAGTACGATGAGATTTTTGATGCAGTAGATCAGGCTTTAAAAGGTTCTCATTTTCTGGATGTAGATGATCTTGACCGGCTTCCGTCCGTACCCGGCAAGCGTATTTTGACAACAGGTGGGCATTATGCACATCTGAAGATTGCAGAGGGATGTGACAAGCACTGTACCTACTGTATCATCCCGAAGATTCGCGGCAATTACCGCAGCGTCCCGATGGAGCAGTTACTTGCAGAAGCTGCTTCGCTTGCAGAGCAAGGTGTAAAAGAGCTGATTCTGGTTGCCCAGGAGACGACACTGTACGGCGTGGATCTTTACGGTAAAAAGTCACTGCATATCCTTCTCCAGGAACTTGCAAAGATCAAGGGAATCCGCTGGATCCGCATCCTGTACTGTTATCCGGAAGAGATTTATCCGGAGCTGATCGAGACAATCAAGAATGAGAAAAAAGTCTGTCACTATCTGGACATGCCGATCCAGCATGCCAGCGATGCCATTCTCAAACGCATGGGAAGACGCACGACAAAAGCACAGTTAAAAGAAACCGTTTCCCTTCTTCGAAAAGAGATTCCGGATATTGTTCTGCGAACCACGCTGATCGCCGGCTTCCCGGGAGAAACACAGGAGCAGCATGAAGAACTGATGGAATTTGTCGATGAGATGGAGTTCGAACGCCTTGGCGTCTTCGCTTATTCACCGGAAGAAAACACACCGGCAGCCTCTATGCCGGATCAGATCCCGGAGGAAATAAAAGAAGAGCGAAGAGATGCTATCCTCGAACTTCAACAGGAGATCGCTTTTGATAAAGCAGCCGATATGGTCGGACGTACCTTATATGCCATGATCGAAGGCAAAGTAGCGGATGAGCCTGCCTATGTCGCAAGAACCTATGCAGATTCCCCGGATATTGACGGTTATGTCTTTGTCAACACAGGCGAGATGCTGATGTCCGGCGATTTTGTAAAAGTAAAGATCACAGGTTCCGCAGAATACGATCTGATCGGAGAGCTTGTATAACAAGTAGTTTCTGTGATAGGAAAAAATAAAGTGCGTAAACTCGAAATATTATTTTCGCAGCTTACGCACTCTCATTTTCTAAACAGTACTCATGCACCCCGGCAGTTTGATATCTGAACAGCCTGATAAAAGAATCTATTCGCCTGCTTCACTTTCCGCAGTTGTTTCCGTTGTTTCGGAACCTGCCATTGTTTGCATTTCATCGGTTAAGGTATAAAGAATATACAAATTCTCTGCTTTTTCCGGAATGTCCTTTGTTTCCACGGTTCCGCTCTGGATACTCTGGATCAGTTCTTTTGAAACATCAAACGTAACAGCTTTTACTTCTTCACCGCCGCTGTTTTCTGCAACGCCTTCGTAATGGATTACATCGTACTTGTCCGGATTGTTTTTCACAAACTGGATGATGTTGTAGTAGTTCTGCTCTACGGTCTGGTCTTTGGTACGTTTTGCCTGGATCTTGACTTTCAGCGTGCACACCTGTTTTCCGTTTTCAGTTGTCTCATCCTGACTTAAAACTTTGCCGTAAGTAACTGGTGCATCTGCAGAGTTACGCTTCAGGGAACTTACAACACCACCCTGGTCAATCCAGCCCATGTCGGTACCGATGATGCTGACCGCACAGATGATAAATGCAGCAACTGCAAAGAAAATAACACCTTTCCGGTTAAAATCAAACCGCATCCGGATCTTATTCTTTTTCTTTTTTTCTTTATACATTTTCTGTTCATAAGGTTTCTTTTTCATAGCATTACCTTTTGTCGAAATCGACGATCCTTTCTTAATTAATGTCCCTTGACAAAATATGATGCCAGGGTCAAAAGCCTGAAACCACGATGTGCTTGCACAGGAGTGGTTTTA
>OGHK01002395.1_pt1 | contig 13244 bp, 10 predicted proteins | sample 1571411 | NCBI WGS metagenome assembly OGHK01 (sample SAMEA2582043, study PRJEB24529) | metagenome | biome: Human gut stool | place: China | collected 2011 | reverse complement strand
TTTCCATGATGATCATAATCCTTCTGGCAAACGTACTCCTGTCAGTAGGAACCCCTGGAATCCCAGGCGGTGCCATCGCATCCTTCGCAGCCCTTGCAACCATGGCAGGATTACCGGCAGGAGTTATGGGCGTTTATATCAGTATCAATACACTCTGCGATATGGGCGCAACCTGCGTCAATGTTATCGGTGACATGGCAGGATGTGTGGTTCTTAAGGAGAAGATTAAATTAGAAGATTAAGCAACCCCTAAATCTGTTGTTTCCAATCGACTTAACGCAAAAAAGCTGCTGTGCATTTCTATAACTGAAACGCACAGCAACTTTTTTATTTACAGCAATTTCTTCGTCACGTTACTCTACACCGAATCACTGCTCCGCGGTTTATCGATTAAATTGCTGTCTGTCTCTATTTCTTTAATCCGGTTGTAACCTTGCAGTTAGTTACTTTCAGGCTTCCTTCAGAAGCAAAGAGTGACAGACTTTCTCCCGGACGTTTATATGCTCTTGCATTTAATGCAACACCGTCTACATAGATTGTAGCAATTGTATCATCTACGATCATTTTAATATTGTACTTTTTACCAGGTACCAGCTCCAGCGGTCTCTCCAGTCCGATATTCTGGTTTGCAGGCCATGGCCAGTTTGGTTTTTTCTCAAATACATATCTGTCTTCCGTTACATTAAATACGAACTGATAAGACTCAGCCTTATCCTCATCTTCATAGAATCTCACACCGAAAGTTCTGGTTCCTTCTGTAAATTCCACATCTGCTTCGAATTTGAAGATATCTCCTGTGTCTTTTGCAACTACTTTTTCTGTACTCTTAGTTGGAGTATCAATTACAAAATCTTCTGTCTTTTCTTCTTTATCAAATGCATTCCATACAGTTTCCGGAATTCTTACACCAAGAGTTCCATCTTCTCTCTGGTAAACCTCATGTGCCATAAATGTTCCTGCCCAGATGAAGTTATTGTCATCATCATCCTGATCCTTGGTAGCAACCCAGCCAAAGAGGATTCTCTGTCCGTTCAGTTCAAAAGTACGTCCTGCATAATAAGATCTGCCGTCAAATGCATCATCTTTCGGTGCGATCCATGGACCTTCCAGACTCTTGCTCATACGGTATACCATTTTACTTCTGTCACTGTATTCTGTCACAATATGATACCACCAGTCACCAATCTTAAATAAGTCTGGCATCTCATGCATAGTATAGAGATCCGGTGCCCAGAAATCTCCTTCAAACTTCCAGTTTTTCAGGTCTTTAGATGTGAATTTAACAGTTCTTCCTGTCTGTCTTGTCTTTGGTCCCTGTAATCTTGCACCAAGGATCAGCAGATACTGATCATTTTCCTCATCGCGGATCACCCATGGATCTCTCCAGTCATCCGGGTCATAGCCTTCCTGTGGAGTGAAGGTAAGTGCATCCTGAGTTTTGTGCCATGTTACAAGATCATCGCTGTATGCATGCATCAGAACCTGAGATGGTTTTCCAAGTGCCGGATAATCGCGGTTATAGCCTGTATAGAAAATATGATACTGTCCTTCTGCCTCGAAAACACTTCCTGCAAAGATAAACTGATCCTGCTCTTCATCTGTTCCTCTCGGAATTGCCACACCTTTATCTTCGTAATGTACAAAATCAGAAGTTGTTGCCAGATCCCAGCCAAATGGTTCTCCAAATGGTCCCGGTTTTCTGGTATCTCTCTGATGATATAAATAGAATTTATCTCCATGTCCAAATGGCATGCAATCGCCAAACCATGTTCCCGGGAACTGATAGTATAATTTCTGCATAGTCTTAATCTCCTTTTTTATACTTTATTTCACTTTACAGGCCTGCTTGTACTTTTCCGGCAAGCCTGTTATTTACTCATAAATCAAACTACTGTTATCAGGTAATTCTTGCATATTATCAACCTTTTACTGCACCTGCTGTCATACCTGCCAGCATCTTCTTGCTGCTGAAGAAGTAGAAAATAAATACCGGAAGTACTGTTACAGTGATGGCTGCAAATGTACCACCCCAGTCTGTCAGTCCCATGCTTCCTACGAAGTCATTTAAACCAAGTGTAATGGTTTTCATATCTGTAGATCTGGTAAATGTATAAGCATTAATATACTCATTCCAGCAGAATACTGCCTGCATGGTTGCTACTGTAATAATAGAGTTCAGTGACATCGGAACCACCATCTTAAAGAAACATCCTATCGGTGAACATCCATCAATGATCGCTGCTTCCAGCATTTCTTCAGGGAAGAATTTGCTGAATGAATAAAACAGCTGAATGGAATAAGACAGTGAAAAAGCAATCTGTGGCAAAATAATTGCCGGGTATGTATTGATCAGTCCCATCTTATTAAAAATAGTAAACAATGGAATCAGTGCAACCTGCATAGGAAGCATCAATCCAAGAAGGAAATAATTAAGGACAAATTTTCTGCCTTTGAATTTGATTTTGCTTAATGCAAATCCAGCCATCAGTGCAAATAAAAGCAGAGGAATCAGTACACCGATCAAAACAATGATACTGTTTTTAAAATAAGTCAGCATATGGCTTTTTGTAAAAACATTGATAAAGTTTGTCAGCACCCATTTTGACGGGAGTGCATATGCCGGTAACTGTCTGAAATCATCCAGTGACTTAAAGCTTGAAGTAAATACATAGAAGAAAGGATAAACCTGCATCACAACAAGGATTAATGCGATAACCCATTTAATGATGCTCGGAATGGTTGTTTTTTTCTTTTTCATTCGTCATCCCCTCCTCCTGTAAATTTGCGGAATAACATTCCAACTACCATACAGATGATTACGATCATAATCGCTACAGAACTTCCGTAGCCATATTTCATACTGCTGAACGCCTGTTTATACATATAAGTTGTCATAAGTTCAGAAGCATTTCCCGGTCCTCCATGTGTTAACAGATAAGAGAACTCGAAAGATCTCAGGGAACCATTCAGTACCAGCAGACAGTTTGCAATGATAACCGGTTTAATATAAGGAATTCTTACATAAAGATATTCCTGCCATGTTGATGCTCCATCGATCAGTGCTGCTTCTCCCAGTTCATCCGGAACACCGATCAGTGCTGCATAAAAGATAACCATATACAGTCCCAGGTATTTATATGCTTCTACAAAAGCAGTTACATATAATGAAATCTGCGGATTGGAAATCCACTCCATAAATTTCAGTGACGGATTAAAGAATGATAAAATCTGGTTTACAATACCAATCGGAGTTACTGATAATAACTTTGTAAAAATCTGGCAGATTGCCACAGAAGAGATAACTACCGGAATGTAATACAAAGTCTGTAAGGCAACTCTTCCTTTCTTGATACGGCTAAGAAGAATTGCAAATAATAAACCTCCAAATACCTGAATTGCTACGTTAATTACTGTATAAATAAGCGTGTGCCATACCGTAGCTCTGAAAACTTCATCCTGTGTGAGCAGTTCAATATAATTTTTTAATCCTACAAATACTTTTTCACCTACACCACTCCAGTCAAAAAAGCTGTAATATCCCGCCCATACAATGGACACGATTACAAATGCCGTATAGATAAGAAATGCCGGAAAAATAAATAAGAAAATTACTGATTTTTTTCCAAATGCTTTCTGCACGAGGCTCCCTCCTTTCCGAAAATCAAATTGTTTTATGTCTTTTCTTTCAAAGAGACTGACAAAAATTTTGCCAGTCTCCAGACTACTGCTTAAATTTTTTTATTTCTTTACCAGAGAATCACAGGTCTTAATAAATTCATCCGGTTTTATGATTCCCTGAGCAAGCTGCTGCTGTTCATCAACAATTTTAGTCATTACATCTGAATCCAGTTTGTCATCCCAGGAAGTCCATGCTGTTTCTGCATCTTCAAACATTGGCTGTGTATCATAGTAAAGCTGTGGCAGTCCTTCCGGAAGTTCTTCATTAAACGGTGAGAAAACCTGTGCCTGATTGTAGCATGCATCTGTAAAGTTTTCGCACATATAATCGAAGAATTCCTGCATTGTATCATCATATGTTGCCTTATTAAATCCTTCCGCAAAACCTGCATGAACTGGTACGTTAGTAGACATATTGTCCATTCCTTCTGTATCCGGCACAGGGAAGAATCCAAGTTCACCATTGTCATACATTTCTTCTGCAAGGCTGATCTGTCCGGAGCCTGTATAGAAGATTGCACCGGAACCACCAAAGAATAAGTTACATGCAGAGGTAAAATCTACACTTGCAAATCCTGGTTCAAAATAACCTTTTGTTCCAAGATCAGAAAGAAGATTTACTGCATATTTTGCAGACTCATTGTCACTGAAAGAATCTGTTCCAGCCTGATAACCCTGAATAAATTCAGAACCAGTTACTCTCCATGGTGAGAAAGAAAGATATCTCATTAGCTGCCATGCATCAGAACCTCCCACAATAACCGGAATCTCGCCCTGATCTGCAATTTTCTGGCAATCTTCTTCAAATTCTTCCCATGTTGTCGGAGCATCTTTGATTCCTGCTTTTTCAAAGATATCTTTTCTGTACATAAAATACTCACAGTACAATCCCTGTGGGAAGAGATACATATTTCCGTCGTCTGCATCTGTAAGGAAATCTCTGATCGCACCATTTAATTTCTCATCATATCCGTTTCTTTCAAGTTCATCTCCCACATTAACCAGTGCATCAATATCTTTGCATGCTTTAGAAAGTGTTCCGTTCGGGCATCCAAAAATATCCGGAAGTGTATCACTGTTAATATACATCTGGAGTTTTGTAAAATAATCCTGCATATCGTTTACAAGTTCAATTTCATAATCCAGACCTTTTTCATCACAGAAATTTTTAAGAAGATAATCAAATGTCTTATACTGTTCTGTAGACTCTGTACCTTTTAATAAAGCAGTAATCTTCGTTCTTTTTCCATCGTCCGATTTCTTCGCAGAAGCTGTAACTGCTCCCATGCCTGTCAGAAGACTGGCTGTCATAGCTGCCGTCATGGCAAGTGATAACACTTTTTTCATTTTCCTCATTTACTTGTTTCCTCCTTTTAATTTGTGTTTCCTCGTTCTTGATGATTTTATTTTAGTCTTTTTACCTTTTATAAACAATTGGAAATAAAAGTAAAAATAGGAGATTTGTGCACAAATTTTATACTGTGCACAAATCTCCTGTTCTATCGTCAGGCAGATAAAATCATCCGCCTCGCTACTTGCCTGATTCGATTAAAGAACTTATCTGATACAGTTGACCTCGTTGTTTATATGTGTTTCCTGAATTCGTTGGGTGTAATGCCGTAACGCTTTTTGAATACTTTTATGTAGTATCCAAAGTCTTTGTATCCTACCATTTCTGCGATTTCATATTGTTTATATTTATTATCTGCAATCAATTTCTCCACCTGTTGGAACCGAATATCTGTCAGATATTCCAGAAAACTCTTTCCGGCATATTTCTTAAGAAGGCGGCTGATATAGGTTCTGCTTACATGGAATTTCTCAGTCAGATCATCCATAGATAAATCTCCTGAATAATTCTTCTCAATGTAAGAAAGAACACTCTGAACCAGTTTCCGGTTCCGTTCATCAGTTCCTTCTGTATTCTGTTTAATCAGCGTTCCAAACAGATTCAGCAGACAATTCAACACCTCTTCTGTGTTCTCGCACTGACAGATTCTTTTTATTCCATCCTGAAGCACAGAAAGATTCCAGTTTTTATTATGAATTTCACTGTCAACTGCACAGATATATGGAAATTTCATACATCCCAAAAGTAAATCCATTGCTGCAAATTTCACCGGAGATACATCTTCCGGTGCGTTTCGAAACATCTGATGAAGTTCATCCTCCGCTTTCTCAAAACTGTCCTGAAACAAAGTCATCATAAAATGTGTTTTTTCACCGGAAGTAATCACAAAGTCTGTCTGTTTTTCATATTGCAGATCTTCGTATCTGAGTATGATATTCGTACCCAGATAAACACATTGCCTGCATGCTGTCTGTGCCTTACGGTACTGTGCATTTGCCTGATATTCGTCCACTTCTACATCGCTCAATCCAAAATTCATATGTGCTTTCAGATACCGTTCTACTTCTACCTGTATCTTACTGCATGCCTGCAATGCTTTTTCCATACATACTGCGTTTTCTTCTTCCTTTTCAAACAAAAGAATAAAATTATATTCTGCAGTTGCTGTATTATAATCGCTCAAAACATGAATTCCAAAATCATTAAAAATTTCCTCAAAAATATTGATGCATGCAAATTCCTCTATCCATTTATCTCCTGTATGGATTTTATTTTCTCCAACAACTTTTCGCCCTACACACACAATATATTTCTCTATTGTCAGATTCAGAGATTCTGCCTGCTCTTTTACAACTCCTTTTCCCTGGATTCTTCCATACAGAAGATTTCCCGCAAATTTGGATCTCAGCTGCGGAACTGACCTATTGAAATATTTCTTCAGATCCCGGATTTCCTGCTGTTTTTCCTTCTTTGCATGAATTTCCCCTGCAATCCGGGCAGCCATTGCCTTTAACTCATCATAGTCCACCGGTTTGAGAAGATATTCTTCCACACCAATGCTGATTGCTTTCTGAGCGTAGGCAAAACTGTCATATCCTGTCAGTATCACTATAACCGCATTGGGATAAATCTCATGTGCTTTTTCTGCAAAATCCAGTCCATCCATTCCCGGCATCTTCACATCTGTAAGAATCAGATCCGGTTTCGCCTGATCCAGTTTCTCTAGACCTTCCAATCCGTTCCTTGCAGTTGCGGATATACGGTATCCATAATCACTCCATGGGAACGAACATAAGCCATCCAGAATAATATATTCATCATCTAATATCATTACCTGCAATTCCATTATCTCTCATCTCCTCTTTTTTTGTTATTTTCATTGACAGTTTCATCGTATTTCCTGTAAGTAACTCCGACATTACCGTTCATCGGAATTTCCAGTATCACCTGGGTTCCCTTCCCCGGTTCTGATGTAATGCTCATCCTTGCCTTGTTCTGATATACATAATCCAGTCTCTTTCTCACCGCATACACTCCCAGATGAGTATGTGTCCGCTCTGCTTCATGATCTGGCTCTTCCTCTGTCCCCATCAATTTCTCCAACTGTTCCTGTGACATTCCAACTCCATCATCCTTTACTGTAAATACTGCCATTCCATCTGTAATTTCTCCTGAAACATAAAGGAAACAGTCCCATGTCGCATTTTCCACACCATGAACTACCGCATTTTCCACCAGTGTCTGAATAGTCATCTTCGGAATCTCTAATTCATTTAATCTCTCATCCACTTCAATATAAGATGTAAATTTATCTCCATATCTGGTTTCCTGTATGTAAAGATAATCCTGTACATATTTTATTTCCTCACGAATATAAACCATACTTCTTTTATTACTGATACTTGCACGCATCAGACTGCTGATAGAAGTAACCATATGACAAATATTATCCTCGCCCTTCTTTCGCGCCATCCAGTTGATTGTATCCAGTACATTATAAAGAAAATGCGGATTGATCTGTGCCTGCAAAGCCTGGAATTCAATATCTTTGTTAACTGTTTCCATCTCCACAACCTGTTTTATCAGCTGCTCTATTTTCTCTATCGTCTGGTTGAAAACAGAATTCATGGCTCCAATCTCATCCCTTCTTCCTTCCGGAAGACGGACAGAAAAGTCACCCTCCGCAAACTGCTGCATTGCTTTACTTGTACGCTTGATCGGACCGGCGATTCCCTTTGCCAGAATATTAGCAAGAAAAATACACAACATCAAACTTGCCAGAATAAGCATGATTGTCGTTTTCTGTAATCCTCTGGCTGTTTTCTGCAAGAAACTCATAGGAATCATTCCTACAACTGTAAGTCCTGTGTCAGAACTTCTCTGATATACACAGTCATAACCCTGTCCATCTGCAGTAAACAGAAAATCTCCTGTGTTGCCTGATATTTTTTCTATCCAGCTTCTGTCACTGATTGTCGCATCATTCTCTGCGCTCTCTATCAGAACATTTTTGTCACTGTCCAGAAGAAAAATATGTGCAGACAAAGAATCTCTGGCTGTGATCGTCATTTTTTTCAGATAGCTCAGCTTAATAGATGCTCTCAATATTCCCACTGGCTTCATAGTCAGAGAATCTTTGATCTGCTTTGCCATATACATCAGGCCTTCCTCAGAAGCATTATAATAAATACAGCGCCCTTTTGCCTGCTCCGCCAGTTCACAGGATATCTGAGCGGTATTTTCATTAATCTCATGATTATTTGCCAGCAGATGATTAGCTCCGTTATAACCATACAGCTGGATATCATTCATATAAATACTTGTATATCCCTGCAAAAGCAGCCTTCTGATCTGCCCTGATCTTGAATAATAGGAATACAGCTCTGTGCCATCCGATTTATATGGTTCATCAGACTCCAATTCCTCCTGAACCGTATTGTTATTTGCAATATACTCAAATGAATTCCTCACCATATCAAAATAATGATCCAAATTCACCGACAACTCGTTCACCACTCCCGCAGACTGCTTCCTTGTCTGTTCTGTCACAATTGAAGATGCAGACATATACTGCGAAACACTGGCAGCCAACAGAACAACCAATGCTACCCCTAACGTACAATACAGAATTTTTCTCTGTATCGACAGATTAATATACCACTTCTTTAAATTTTTCATCTCTCTTTTCCCTTTAATGCCCCTTTATTTTTCCCGTTTTTCACTGCTGCGGTCTATTCCGGACAGCCAAAAAGCCGACACACTGCTTCCAGTCAATGTATCGGCTTTACTGCTTCATTTTATTATACAGGTATATTCCGTAACTTTTTCTGTTTTACAGATACTGACTGAATTCCACTTTCTCCCTATTCGGACCCTCAATGGTAAAGAATTTTACACCATTTTCCCAGAATGGCAGGAAATGAATGGTATCCTGTGTGGAGTTTAAACCAGCTTCATTAATATACTGGAAAATCTCCTCAATGTCTCTCACATCAAGCGCAACATGATCAATCGCCCCATGCTCCATCTTCGCCGCATGATTCTCATAAGTCTCCACAACCAAAGTTCCCAGCTTCAGAAAAACAACCTTCTCATTCGCTTCCTCATTTACGGTCTCAAATGCAGTCTCAAAACCAAGTTTATGATAAAACTCCACAGTTTTATCAATGTCATTTGTCGGAATCCCGATATGCTGTACCCCTGTTGAATAATTCTTTAAATCCATGATCTTTACCTCTTTCTGCTCATCTTTGTAGCTTTTACTCATTTATTTTCATAATTTTACTTATCCAAAATATACGCAGAAAATCATTCGATTGTCAAGAGTAACAACTGATTCTTTTCGCTTGACCCCTCCGCTCCCACCACCTCATCCATTTTCTCTTACACAGCCAATAGCCAGCGTGAAGCAGCATCTCTCTGCAGGTGAATTTGGAGGGGGCTTAGTAACTCTTAGGTGGGGGAAATCCGCGTTATGAAGAAAAATAGCAACCTGTCTGAGCGGAGTCTGCGACGGAGCGAGTTTTGCATTTTTCTTCATGCTTTTAGCGGATTTCCCCCACCTTAGAGTTACTTAGCCCCCGAAACTGAACCTGCAGAGAGATGCTGCTTCGCGCGTCCCTTATTGTCTGTGTACGCCCCACACCAACAAACTTCCCCCAAATACTTACAAAAACCTCTTGACTTTCAAAACAAACAGCGTTAAAATTGCTTTAGCTTTTTAAACAGCTAAACCTATAACGCATAAATTCAACGAAGGGAACCAGTAAAAACAGTCCCCCTGTCCCCAGAGAGCTGCAGTCCGGTGAAATGCAGCGACAGACCTGTTTCGAATATCATCCCCGAGAAGGAAAGCCGAACCCTTGAATACAGCCATCACAGATATTGCCGTATTCACAGTAAGCTTCCCCGGCCGCCCCCCGTTACAGGAGCCGCGTATATCGGTACGTTGCAGAATCGTACTTGTTTCAAAGGTGAAACAGGGTGGTTACGGAATATCATATGTCCGTCCCTGCGTGGGGCGGACTTTTTTTATGTTATAGGAAATTACTCCATAATATTCCCATAACATAAAAAAGCCCTGACACACGAGACATACTTTCTTTTCCAGGCTGTCGATCTGAAACCGAAACACTACTTCTGTTTTTCGCAGACAACAGAATTCACCACAGATGAAAAATGTAACTAATTACATATTATAACCATTACATTCCATCTGCCTTGAATCTGCTCCAAATTCCGAAAAACAGCAGCAAATTTTTTGAGAGGAGTAGAGAGCATGAAAATCTACAAAAAAATCATGAACGCACTGGCTGCAGTAGAAAAGATCGTCCTTGTGATCTCCACACTGCTGATCCTGGTGCTGACTGTGGGAAACGTATTTTCCCGTAAAGTCATCCACCGTTCCTGGTCCTTCACAGAAGAACTTGTAGTAGCGGTATTCGTACTCATCACCCTGCTGGCAGCCGCACTGGCCTGCCGCGAAGGAGAACTGGTCAGCCTGACACTGGTCACAGACCGCCTTCCAAAGAAACTGAAGAAACCATCCGTAATTCTGATCACAGTCCTGAGCATCATCTTCAGCGTCATCCTTTTCAAATACGGAATGGACAAAGTAATCACTCAGCTTCAGAATGGAAAAAGAACCTTCGTATTAAACTGGCCTGAATGGATCTTCTGGTCCTTCGTACCCATCGGTGCAGGATGCATGATTCTTCACTTCATTGAATTCTGTCTGGACTTCTGCTGCAAAACCGACAGCGCAGAAAGTACCGACAACAGCACAAAAAGTAACATAAACACAATCACAACAGACAAAAAGGAGGGCAAATAAATGATCAGTGCAATCTTATTTATCTCCTTCTTCATATTCCTGATCCTGGGTGTACCCATCGGAATCTGCCTCGGACTTTCCTCCGTATGCGCAATCCTCTACTCCGGTACATCCCTGACGATCGTAGCAACCAACATGTACTCAGGAATCAGCAAATTCCTGCTCCTGGCAATCCCATTCTTCGTACTGTCAGGAAACATCATGGCAAAAGCCGGTATCTCCAAACGACTGATCAAATTCGTTGATACCTGCGTAGGCCACAAAAAAGGCGGTATCGCCATCGTATGTGTTATCGTAGCCTGCTTCTTCGGCGCCATCTCCGGTTCCGGCCCTGCAACTGTTGCAGCTCTTGGAGCCGTACTGATCCCTGCAATGGTAGAACAGGGCGGTTTCTCCGCACCATTCTCCACAGCACTGATGGCAACCTCAAGCTCCATCGCCATCGTCATCCCGCCAAGTATCGCCTTCGTTGTATATGCCTCCATCACAGGCACATCCATCGCAGACATGTTCATGGCAGGTATCGTACCAGGTCTTCTTATGGGCGTGGCACTGGTAATCGTAGTAATGCTGGAAGCAAAGAAACACAATATCAAACCATCCAGAGAAAAAGCCTCAGGCAAAGAACGCTGGGACGCTTTCAAAGATGCTTTCTGGGGATTCCTGATGCCGGTCATCATCCTGGGCGGTATCTACGGCGGCGTGTTTACTCCAACCGAGGCAGCGGCAGTTGCAGCTGTTTACTCCATCGTTGTTTCCCTGTTTGTTTATCGGGAGCTGAATTTCAAGGAATTTATCAACTGTGTCCTGAAATCTGCGGAGACCACCATTCAGGTCATGATCCTGTTAGCAGCAGCTTCTGTATTCGCATTTATCCTGACATCTGAGGGAATCACAGTAGCGATCGCTGATGCAGTATTAGGTGTTTCCAGTAAGAAAGCAGTCATCCTGCTGATGATGAACATTATTCTTCTGATCGGCGGTATGTTCATGGATGGCGCTTCTTTAACTACGATTCTTGGACCGTTATTCCTGCCGATCGCACAGTCTGCAGGTATCGATATCGTTCATTTAGGTATCGTTATGGTTGTAAACGCAGCCATCGGTATGTTTACACCTCCTTTTGGTCTGAACCTATTCGTTGCAGCAAGTATCACCAAGCAGCCGATGTTAAAGGTTGCCAAGGGAGCAATGCCATTTATCCTTATGTCCCTGATCGCTCTGCTGATCATTACATATGTGCCTGAGATCAGCCTGTGGCTGCCACATATGATCTACGGCCAGTGGTAAAAGAAAGGATTTATTCATTATGACATTACCAGTAACGATATTTACCTGGATCATAGCGGTTCTTCCGATCCTGGTTCTGCTGGTACTGATGGTGAAGCTGCAGATGGGAGCTGTGAAGGCAGCTCCCATTGGTTTATGTGTATCTGCTGTCAGTGCCCTGATTGTATACAAAGCATCCATTTCCCATGTGTTCATGGAGATGCTAAAGGGTGTCTGGAGCGCTCTTCCGATCCTGATCGTAGTCTGGACAGCCATCCTGTTATATGAAGTGGTCAATGAAGCCAAAGCATTCCAGGTGTTTCGAAAGAGCATGGGCAAAGTAACTCAGAACGAGTTATTGCAGATCATGCTGCTTGCATGGGTATTTACCAGCTTTTTACAGGGAATCACCGGCTTTGGCGTGCCGGTGGCGGTTGGCGCACCACTGCTTATTGGGATCGGTATGCGTCCCTTCTGGGCTGTGATCATTCCGCTGCTTGCCCACACCTGGGGCAACACCTATGGAACCTTAGGTGCGGCATGGGACTCCCTGGCGATCCAGGCCAACATGGTGGACAATGTGGCCATGTTAAATGCCACTTCCATGTGGGCAACGGCTTTTATCTGGATCTGGAACTTTATCAGCGGCATGATGCTGTGCTGGTTCTATGGTAAAGGAAAGGCCCTGAAAAAGGGATTTCCTGCAGTTCTGGCGATCTCCATCATTCACGGCGGCGGGCAGATGCTGGTAAGCCAGTTTAACGCAACTCTGGCCTGTTTTGTACCGACGGTTGTTGCCATCGGCGTTATCGTGGTCCTGGGACGTACTCCGTGGTATAAAGATCCCTGGCGTGTGGAGGAGAGTCCAGTGATGGACCGCAGCGCCGGTTCTGCCGAGGAAGAGGACGCACCGGAAGATATGTCAGTGCTGCAGGCTTTCCTTCCGTATATTGTGCTGACCATTTTGACATTGGTGATCTTATTGGTCAAACCAATCAAAGAGTTCTTAGGCCAGGTGAAATTGGGCTTTGCCTTCCCGGGTATGGTGACGGGATACGGTTACGAGGACCCGGCGGCAGATCCATTCTCCCCGCTGGCTATCTTCACTCATGC
>OGHK01002383.1_pt1 | contig 13296 bp, 20 predicted proteins | sample 1571411 | NCBI WGS metagenome assembly OGHK01 (sample SAMEA2582043, study PRJEB24529) | metagenome | biome: Human gut stool | place: China | collected 2011 | reverse complement strand
AGTGCTTCTGCGGATTCAAATTCATCGTAGACAGCAAGGGCAGTAGTGCTGAAGGTATCGCTGAAGACCTTCTCCTACGTCATCGTAGAATACTTCTTGAAGGAGAAAAAGTATGTTAGAAATGATCGAAAAAGTTATTAGAGATGGAGGAAATCTGCATATTGAACCTGCATTATACGGAGGAGATATCTTTGTCTGCATTGATTTCCCGTGTCTTTGCGGTTTAAACAATGCAACTGAGTTGTCAGACGCTACTATTGTTTACGAAGGAACAGAACTAAAAGACACCATTGTCGACATCTGCTCACCTGGAGATATACGTGCGATAGCAGTTGAAGATTTTTTGACGGATTATGCAGTCAAAGATCCGGCTTTGTTGGTTGCAAGAGCAGAAAATTTACAGACGGCATTAAACCATCTCGAAGAGCGTCTGGCAGAATGGTACCATCTGACAGATGCTCAACAGAAAACAATACTGCTCTCTTTTGCAGCGGAACGGAAAAAATACCTCGAAAATGTAGTACAATATTGAAAACTATCATGACTTAAAGGGAAATACCCTATCCCCCCACCACCATCACAAGAAAGGATTTTTTATGAGACAAGATGCTTATAGTCTGTTTGAATGTGTTCCCTAATAATGGAACAATCTTTCAGATAAACCAAGAAACTGCGTGGAAGGTTTCTTGCGCCCCTTTCTCCAAGGCAGTTGAATTGAATTGTGGAAAAGCAGGGATAATTGATGGAGGTGTTGAATTGTCTGATGAAGATGGCAATGATGTCTGGTCCTGGTAGTAATAAAGATGGCAAAAGAGAAGAATATACAGTGTAAAAGTTGATCGGTCTTCATTTGGGTTTCATATCAGTTTTTGGAGGAATGGCAATGGAAACAATAAGAGATTACGAAGCAATGGTATATTTCCAAAATCATGGAATATAGCAAAACCGAATTTGCAGTTAAAGAAACTCATGGATTATCTTGCTTATAAGAATATCCCTATGGGTTTAATTAGCGGAGTGTGTGATTGTAAGACTACGGAAAGAAAGATCAAATGGGTTAAAGAAAATTACGGTTATTTATTGGAAAATTACTGTGTATCCAGTCAGGAACAGAAGATTATTGAACTTAAGGTCCTTGCAAAGGTTAACAGGCTTCATGAAAATCAGATTACTATTATCGACAATTTGTATCCCGATCTTGAAAAAGCAGAAAGTGAAGGATTCGTTGCTCTTTCCCCAATGCAGAGGTCTACTGATACTGCCGAGATTGCATAAGATTACGATTTTCCATTGCAGGATATGTTGAGAGATAATTTGTTGAATTAGAGGTGATTATATGGAAGATTTATTTGGAAGAGATTTATGGACCCAAGCAGATGAAGATTATTTTAGGGAGAAATGTTGCAAAGTACGGTTGGAAAGGGATTTTAATGATATTCCAGAGAATGCTGAAAAATTCTTTTGATGCATAGGAACAGCCAAAGTTGTAAGTGAGGAAGGAGAAATAAAAGATGAACAGTCAAATTACGAAAAATGATGCAAGTCTTGAATCTGGAAAATCCTATGGTTTTATGGGCTGCAATTGGACAGTTTGTGAGTTTGTTAACGACGGTATGACAGCCGTGATTCAATCCCATGGTGTAACCGAAGGACCATGGCCTGGTTTTATAATGCCGCAGTTTGGAAATGATAATTACTATGGAGCGGATATTGATGGGCAGGATATTAGCGGTTACGATAAAAAAATGGTTGAATTGTATGATTCCATTAAAGATGTAGAGGATACAAATGCTGCTTATGGCAGAGGATTGTATCTCGTATCCGCTGAAAAAACATACATAGGACCGGATTCTGATAACTACTGTAGGACCTTAATAGAGGCAGCAAAGAAGCATTGTTTACTAGATTTTCTCAATTACGGCACATGGCTTGGTACTGTCCAAAGAAGTGTCTATGGCAGCAACTGTGCTTGGTGTGCCAATTCAAGAGGTATCATTTTCAACAATCAACGTCAGCAATTTAACCTTATCGTTGCCCCGGCATTTAATCTTAATCTGTCAAAAATTGAGATTATTGGTAATGAGATTTTCAAAAAATCAAAATAAAAAAGGAGAAAAAGATGTTTTATGAATTTTACAAATGGTGCACATATAATCCAGGAGGTTACGATTTAAGGAATTTTACATATACCATCGTATTTATGATAATTGTTTTTTCTGCTGCATACTTATTTCTTTTAGAGGGTTTTGGGGAGAAAATTTTATTTAAAATGATTATTAAGAGTATCCTATATGGAGGATATACACTGCTGGTGTTGCTTTGGAGTTTATGTTTTCATGAGAGAAATATAGGTATTCTGATGGTACCGATATATCCACTTATTGCTTTTTCCCTTTGGAAATTAATGCATTACACATGCAAAAATATAAAGAGGCTATTAAGATATGGAAGTCTGCAGGCTAAGATTCAGCAGATGGAGAGGAAAGCTGAAGGGCAGGATGGTGCTGCCAATAAGAAAAATTGATACCGAAAGAGCAGCTTGATATTTCGCAACTACCGACATATTATTAAATTTGTCGGATATTGGGGTTGTAAACCCAGAAGGAGAGATTTTTTTATGTTAAGTAAAAGTTCAACAGAGTTTATGAGCATATTGTACCAATTCTTTAAAATAGGTTACGGGATTGGCCTTGTGATTATATGTGTGGCCGTAATTTGTTATGCATATCGCATAATATCTTTAAATAAAAAGGTGAAAAAAGATAAGAAGGGGAAAAAAGCTTTCCGGGAAAATAAAATGCAGGCAAAGGAAAATTTAAAGCTGTGGGTGCTGGGAGGAGGTCTTGTAGTAATAGCAACATTTTGTGCAAGATCAATAATTCCATTAGGAGAAGAAATTGTTAGTGGACCAGCATCTGCAGGTAATGCAGGTAATCATGAATGGCTTATTTGCATAGGGGTTGCATTTATTTTTATTGTTCTTGCGAGGAAGAACAACAGTGAGGAATGTGATGATGAAAGACGTGAAAAAGATGATAACAGTAAAAAATAATAAATTCGTGTTCAATTCGCCATGTGACAAAAGCTGCGAAATATCCTTGCGCTGCGTTTTCTCCTGATTGTTATTCCTTTTCCTTTTGCGTGTGTGCACGCACCTCTTTCTATTCTTCTTTCTCTTTCTCTCTCTTATTCTCGGGAGAGGACCCCTTCGGGGGCAGACAAGGAACGTTTTTCATTTTAATTCCATTCTTTGGAAGAGCAGCAGTAGTGGAATTTGTTGTAGTGTCTGGATCTCTTTTTTATGAGAATTATTTGAGAATGTGTATAGAGGATTTGGGGTAGTAGAGAATTGTGAAGTGCGGAGGGGAGTGTGGGGAATTCGTTCTTTTAGACACATGACGAACAAAACACGAATTACAAAAAGAAGGTGATGTTAAGTGACAAAAGATTATCCAACCAAAGAGCAGGCCGATCTTATAAAAAGAAACCACCTGAATCCCTTCAACTGGAAAGTAGCCTTTGAAAATAAATCTACTCTTGAAATAGTCAGCAGACATTCCTCACAGCGAAGAATACTATATAAAAATCCAGTTGAGAAGAAAAAATAATTTGTCTGACATTAGATCAACAATATTCAAAAGCATGGTCGAATGTATGTTTGTTTTTCCCTTTTTATATGTTATAATTCTATTACAGGAGGAATCTGCCATGAATGATATGCAAACAAACAGCTATTTATCTGACAATTTTGTCAAAAAAATCTGGCCGCATTATGAAATGACTTTAAAGAAAGTCCGTACAAGAAAAAGCTATTTCAAATACATTTCAGATATTTGCAATTATCTTAAAAAGGATTTTACGGCTATAGATGAATCAGAGGCGCAGAATTATTTTTCTCAGCTTGCAGAGACAAAAAGCTACGAGCCAAAATATCTCCATTTGCGTTTGAGTGCCTGCAGATCAGTTGCTTCCTATATTGAGAAAAACGCACAGCATTTTAATCTTAAGAACTATCTTAGTCCATTTGTTTTTGTTGATCTTCCGGAATACTCGGATAATATCCATAAATCAGATATTCCATCTATAAAGCAGATGAATACGGTTTTATCGGCTACAGAAGATGATATAATGATGTTTACCATCATATCTATCTGTTTCCGCTGTGCACTTACAGTTTCGGAAATATGCAATTTAAAATTTTCAGATGTAGTTGAAGATGATCTTGGGCGCCTGTGTTTTATCGTAAAAGGTTCAAAATCACCAAGGGTAGTAAAAATACCAGATGATGTAAAAGAGATTCTTTTCCGTTATGTCGATCAGTATCCGGGTGAAGACTTTCTGTTTCGGAATTCAAAAAATCAAAAATTACTGACACGGACTCTGCAATACCGTTTAAGAAGCATTATGGACCGGGCAGATCTTTCCAAAACTTTTACCTTTCAGGATATAAGAAATGCAGCAATCATCTATATGCGACAGGGTGGTGTTACCAATGCAGATCTGGTAAAGTATGCCGGCCTCTCCAGCGAAAAATGGGTTTCGCGTTTTGATGGTGTTATTGATGGACTGGATCTTGCTCCCTGTGACTATTCACATATCAGTATCAAATATTAACTTTTGAAACTTTCAATTTTATCCCCTATTATCATTGACTTTTTATGGGGGTTTATGGGTATAATCTTTCCAATCTGAACGAAAGGATGGTTTTACCCATGGAAAATACAATGGAAAATAAATTTTCAAATCCCCAAGATACAATTCCATATCCTGTTCCAACTACAGGAACCGGTTCTCACCCATTTAGGTGGACCGCCAGCATATTAAATTCCTATTTCAGCCATCTTACGGCAAAAAAGGAAATTACGGTTGAGGAAATTTCCGATGAAATATTTGTAGTATTAAAAAAATCATATCTGGGCGATAACAACATCGTACCATTCAATCTAGTGTATGAAGATGCCCAGGCAGTCCTTATTGCTGATTTTATTGTTTCTTTTATAAGTATGCGAGAGGCTCCAGGCGAAGCATTTGAATTATTTGGAATCAATTACAATGAATTTCCGCATGTAACTGTATCGAAGGCAACCGTAAATGGTATATTTTGTCGCCTTCACAGATTACTTACAGATGATTTTTTCCGAAGATCTTCTACATTGTTCTCGGAATATCGCATATGTGTACTCGATAGGGTTTTAAAAATTATCTCCCTCTCTGACAAAAATATAATTGATCTGTCTGATCCGACATTTTGTATCGGACAAGCCACATGGAATTCAAGTGTGAAAAAAAATGATCTTATGGTTTCTGATCTGATTGCATATCTGGAAAAATATCAAAAACCTAAAAAAACCAAGAAAATCTTGAACATACTGCGCACATTAGGGATTTCTGTGGATTCTTGTCTGTCCGATCTTATGAATATTTGCGGAAATAATAGTGAAATATCCTTTTTCGTTTTAAATTGTTATCGTGCTAATGGTATATTTCTAATTCCCTGTTTATGTTAAAATTTGTGAAAGGAATAATAATCATGGAAAAGTTTGCTTTTATCATCGTTTCGTCGATTATTTTCTTTGTAATATGCTCTCTGTTAGTAAAATTAATAAAACGTGATACATGGATTAGTTTTAAATTGGCACTTGTAAATGATGCTTTTCCATTGTTTATTGGAATCACATCTGGTGTATGCACCGCAATATTTCTGTGCTTAGCAAGAACAAATTAGAACGAATAATAAGGAGATGCAAATGTCATATATGAGTGAGTGGATCTATTCCGAAGAAGAATTACGGGAAGTGGCTAAGGAAGATCGGGAATTTATTCGGGAAGAAATCAGACAATCCATTGAGAATGGCGTCATCAAAATAGAAACCGGTTCAGAAAAGTTATTTGAAATATTAGAGTGAGGGAAATTTTTATGGGAAGTCGACGGAATGAATTAAATATGCATTTAGAGGAAGGCGTCCTGTCATATGCAGATGGTGTTGTCTACATGTGGCGCGAAGCAGAACATTGTGATGGGACACTGCCAGGTGCAGAAAGAAATGGATGATAAACAGCTCTGGCTGGACAAGTATTATCCAAGTATCACAGAACGTTTACTTGTGTCGAAAGACAAATCAAAAGCAGATACCATTTTGCAATATTGTAATGATCATAATATTAACTTGTAAGATGTAGTATTTGTAGACGATGTGATTCCATTGTTACAAGAAGCAGAGCGAAAAGGGATTAAATCATTTCATATCAGCAGTTTTTTATAAAGACGGCGATAAAATATACATCAATGGCAGCCCTGTCGAAGACGGGTTCGACCTTAATGGTGTCAACTTAGATAAATATGATATAAAGATTAAAAACGATACGGTTTATCTGATGTCAAAATAGGGAGGGATTGTATGAATCAGTGTAGCAAAAAATCAATGTTTAGATGTAGAAATTGTAATCATATTAATTGCGATATGTATACTAAAATATATGCTATTTTTACGACAGTGGTTAAATGTTTTATTCTGGCGTGTGGTATATCTTTATTACTATTTTTCTTTTATGATAATGAATTAGAACCAACAAAAGACAATATTAAATGTGTAGTTAGCATAATATATACGAATTTATTAACTGTAGTAGTAATTACATATTTATTAAAAAAATTAATTGGTAGTATTAAGGAAGACGTTGTAAATGCAAAGCCGTATGGAAAAGCGCAAATAGGAAATAAAGAAAAAACGTATGAGAATATAAGAGAAGTGATTACTGTTCACGAAGCAGGTCATGCAGTAATGTCTTATTTAAAAAATGCAGATACAATTATTGTGAATGCTTCTCTTTGCGAATCAAATGTAGTATCGGGATATGATAGCGTAGTAAATGCAGAAGTTGTGAAAAGCATGATACTTATTAAATACGCAGGAGCAATAGCAGAAGAATTAATATTTGGACATTATAATGCAGGTTCTTTTCTCGGATCTAATTCAGATTTTAAAAATGCGACGGAATTAATTAAGGGCTACATTACTATGATTGATCCAGAACGGAGCAAAACACTATTAGATGACGAACTGAAAGATCAACTTATAGATATATCAAAAACTTTTTATCAAGAATGCAAAGAATTACTTAGCTGTAATATAAAATTAGTTGAACATTTATCTAATGTATTGACATACAAAGAAAGATTAACCACAGAAGAAGTACTTGAGATAATAAATGCTTTCAAGGAGAGCAAAGAAAGAAATACTTAAATTTTTATCATTTCAGGATGTCACGATTATAACGAAGCAAACAGAGGAATGGAGATTGGCTTTGGTATTTCTCTTATCCTCGCCCCAATTGTTGTTACGTTGACATATCTGGCTTTTGGAGGTGTGTTGTAATTTCTTGCGGAGCAGAGCAGAGGAGGCTCACCGGGCTCATGACCTGGGTGTCGGAGGTTCGATTCCTTCCTCCGCAATTAATTTTAAAAAAGGGAGGTTATAACATGTTCTAACTGATTAGAAAACATAAACAAGCATTCGTTCAAAAGAAAAATTCGTATGTGAAAAAAGGATGGGAGGAAAAGAAAGAAAACCATGGGAATGGATGTAAACATGCTTGCCTGCGTGCGGGCACTTGCAGAAAACAGAATACAGGATGCGAAGAAATACGCGTTCTGCTGTTGTGCCAATGACAATACGAAGAAAAATGAGAGCCAGGTCAGAAGATACAAAAATCTTCTGCTCAACGGTCCAAACATGATCGAGCTGCCGGCAAATCTCAACGGGCTCCTGCGTATGGAAGATGTGTCCGGCTTTCATGCCGAGCGGTACTACCTTGGGAAAACCCAGTGGGATCTTTTTGAAAAGATTAAGCGTGGTGTGGCGGTCACGCTTAAATTAAGGGAGTATGGGATTCCCTACAAAAACAGCACCCTCATATACGGCGTGCCCGGCACTGGGAAAACGGAGTTTGCCAGATATGTGGCGTATTCCCTGGGTATTCCTTATGCATACATTAATTTTTCCTTCCTGATCGACTCATTCATGGGGAATACATCGAAGAATATCCAGCGTGTGTTTGATTTCTGCAAAGGGCAGAAATGTGTCCTGATGCTTGATGAGATTGACTGTATCGGATTAAAGCGCGGCATAGGAGGAAATGGGGGATCAGATGGGGAAATATCAAGAACGACCATTTCTCTTATGCAGGCATTGGACGACCTGATAGACGGGCAGATCATCATTGCTGCCACAAACCGGTATGACCTGCTTGATCCCGCTTTGTCCAGACGGTTCCAGAACCATGTGGAATTCCGTCCATTCAATTTTGAAGAAAACAGGGAGATGATGGAAAAATTCCTGGCGGCAGTGGACGAGTCTTTGCTGAGTGTTATGGAAATTGTAACGTATGCAAGAGAAAACCATACGCAGGCAGAGGTAACCGGGCATCTCATTGAAGTACTGACGCGCAAGGTATCGCAGGAAGTGGATGTGGAAGCGGCGCTGGAAGCACTAAAAAGTGGGAATGAAAGAACAGACAACTGGGAAAATTTTTCTAACCAGAATTAACGGCAATAAGGAGGGGACTTAAAACGATGAGCAATATATCAATTAAGGATTTTCATGTTGGAAAACCGGCATGGTCCATTGAACACAAAGGAAATACGGAAGAGATCATTGAACAGTCTGTCATTAATGTCGGACGTAAATATGTAACTGTTTCAAGAATGGGAATGGAACGTAAATATTCTGAACTTTCAGGAGGGAGAACGTATATTACTGATGGGTACAATTCCCGGCTTTTTCCAACGGAACAGTCCGCAAAAGAGTTTATTCAGAAGAAAGATCTGGTTTTAAGACTTAAGGAAAAGACAGATCGTATATCTTCGTTTGGTGAAGAATATACCCTTGATGAACTTCAAAAAGTTTATGAAATCTTGGATGGAAAGAATCTGAAGGCAGATACCATTATAAATTATTCTGTTGCGGTGTTGGCAGAAGTTGCTGAGTCCGCAAAACAGGAAGATGCACCCATTTACAACGGAGATAAAGAAGTAGACCAATGGGTGCGATTATCTGACGTAGAGAACGCAATCAATAAATACTTACATAAAAATTTTTGAAAATAGAGCATAACCATCATTTCTACTAGCTATGTTCTAACACGAGGATAATTAAGATGATTAAAATGAAAATAATACTTTTTTGTTTACCTGCGATTATAGCAGGAGTTATAGTGGGGGCTATTTTAATTTCTACTGCCAGCGATGAAATTAACGAACGTAAAGAATATCATGGTTTTTCTCCCATCTTAGCATTTCTGTTCATGATTTTTGCAGCTTTTGTTGCCATTATGGTTCAAAAACTTGTAACAGGTATTGGAGTATTTAGTCTTTTGCCAATTACCTCTGGTGTAGTAAAGATGGAGCAATTGTCAGATCAACTTAACCAGGAAAAGAATTCAAAAAACAAAAAAGAATCTAAAGATCCGGGAAAAGTAAATTCTAAACAGAACATTCAGGAATCTCAAAAGAAAACCAGAGAAAATCAAGAGAAGAAATTGCGCAAGCTGGCTGTTTCCGGGGAAGCGGATATTTTTATTAACGGCGAACCGACCAGCGATGACTTCGATCTGGACGGCATCCGGTTGAAAGACTACGAGATTAAGTTTAAAAATGGAAAAGTATATCTGATCAGTTATTGATTGAAGAAAGTATGAAAGGTTACAGTTTTGTAACCCTCTATGTTTTTAAAAAATTAAGAAAGGAATAATTTATGAGAAAGGCAACTTTATTAGAACTTATTGTCATATTCGCATTGGCACTTGTATTCGAAATATGCATAATAGGCATTATGGATAAAATTTGGTCTAAAGATATGCAGAGAATAGATAAAATATCTGAAATTGTTGAAAAAGAAGCAAACGAAAAGGCGAAAACTGTTAAGAAAGCTAAATCTGAAAACGCCACTTGTTACATTGATGGAATAAAGCAAGACTCAGCTTTTGATCCGGATGGCCTTAATATCTACGATTATGATATTTCATATAAAAATAATCGTTTATATTTTAAAACCATTAAAAAATCGGAATATACACCGTCAATGAATAATGGAAGAGGTTGGTATTTTCCTTTGTATTTTCCGGTTTTTCGGTAAGCTTAAGCAATCAAATGGAAATTATTATGTAAGAACAATAACTATCCGTATCGCACATAAGAAGGAACATTGGGGATTACCCCTGTTCCTTCTTTTTGCTTTACTTGGCTTGGTTGCATTTTCGCAGGTATGGCATCCACGGCATCTCTCATTCGGTAGATTAAATACTGCAGTGTCTGGATCGGAAGAGCATCATTTGCGAGGTCGTAAATGGCCGCCGCAGATGTCTGTTGGAAAAGGAGTATCACTCACCGCCACAAATGACAACAGAAAATGAAGTATCATGCAGCTGCCCATGGGAACCAGTAATTGCTCAAAAAAATATAATTATCAGTATCTTTTTGGTGTTGACAATTTATGAGCATTTGTGCATATACTTTCCTATCAATGAACGAAAGAGGAAAAAATGAAAAGAAAAATTATTTTGTCAGCAATTTCAGTCTGTATGATGTTTTCCTTTATTCCGGCGATTTCTGCTGAGATGAAGGAAAGCGATATACTTCGAGAAAACATAGTTTCTCCACAGGCAGGTTTTTCTGCAGCTGCATCTGGTCTTCTTGATGAGTCTGTCAATGATATGAATTCTATAGATGATTCAACAGATTCTAATAAAAAGTCCACATCAGATGAACATGACAGGAAAAAACTTGTAGTTTCCAAAAGCAAAAAATCGCTGTTCATGTTTAAGACAAACGATTTGAAAGGATCGCTTGTTGGAATGTTACCTGCGGGTGGAGCTGGAGAAATTCTGGGAGAAGGGAAGGACTGGTATCTTGTTAATTCCGGCTATTACACCGGTTTTATGTCGAAGGATTCTCTTATGACTGGAAAAGATGCAGAGGAATACGCGAAAAAAAATTTTAGCAAAGAAGCAACTATCGGCGTAAATACATCGTTTGTTCATGAGAATAAAGACGGAACCGGTGCAGTTCTTATGGTTCTTCCAAAAAATAATAAGGTGAAAGTGGATGGAACTGGCGATGAAGGAACATATCAGGTCGCAATTGGTAAAACAACCGGATATATAAGCCGTTCGGATGTATCTGTAAAAAACCTGTTTAAAACAGCGGAAGAACCCGATCTTGTATTATATGAGGACGAATATGCTGATGAAGCCTTGCCTACATATGGTGGATCTGACGAATATGAGGCAGCGCAGAAGCCGGAACCAACCATTGAAGACATTCCATCTGATGATGATTATACTTCTCTTATGCAGGAGGTAGTGGATTACGCTATGCAGTTTTTAGGGAACCCGTATGTGTGGGGAGGGGAAAGTCTAACTGACGGTTGCGACTGTTCTGGCTTTGTAATGAAAATCTATGAACACTTTGGATATTCTCTCCCACATAGTTCTTTTGCCCAAAGAAGTGTAGGATATGATGTATGTGGGGATACATGGGATGAGTCTGTCGCGCTTCCAGGTGACATTATTTGCTATGATGGCCATGTTGGCATTTACATTGGGAATGGAAAGATGATAAATGCCTCTAATCCACGCGATGGAATTAAAATAAGCAAAGTAACATATCGAAAAGATTTTATTTGTGCGCGGCGCATAATTGCTGGACGCTCAAATTCATCTTCCCTTTCAGAAGATGATTACGAAATTTTATGCAGAATCGTCGAAGCAGAAGCTGGAGGGAGCTCAGAATCAGTTAAGATTGCTGTTGCAGACACCATTTTAAACCGTGTTGCAAGCGATAAATTTCCAAACTCAATATATGACGTAGTTTTTGCCGGACATCAGTTTTCCCCTGTATGGAACGGCAGATATTATAAAGTAACTATACAGCAGGCAACCAGAAATGCAGTGGATAAAGCCTTAAATGGAGCTGATCGAAGCATGGGCGCATTGTATTTTATGAATCCGGATTACTCTGACCCTGGTAATGTAAAATGGTTCCATGGGTCTCTTACCTATCTCTTTACAGATGGAGGTGTCGAGTTCTTTAGATAATTATAATAAGGTAAAATCCCTGGGTTTGATGAGACCCAGGGATTTTCACAACCCAAATTAGATGTGTTTTCCGTCAACAACAAAATCATCCAAATAGCAATCAAGAGCAATTGCGATATTCTGCAGATCATTAACCCTGACCGGAGAATGTCGGTGCTGTTCCCAATCTGCCAAAGTCTGTATTGGTATACCTGTCATGGTTGCTAGCCTTTCTCTTGTTATATGTTTTTCTTCCCGGATGTGCCGGATCTTATCAACGTCCCAAAACAACTTCTATCACCTCCTGTCACTTTTTGATATATTTTACATAATTTTACAAAAAATTCAATGGTTATGGAACAGGAAATGCAATGGAATATTATGATAAAGCCATTGCCTCTGAAATTTGTTGTATATTTATCAAAATTTGTTATAATATAGGTAAATATATTATTTTGTTTTTTACGTCCTTCCGGATGTATGATTTTTTATTTTTACCGCGGTTGTTTTTCTGCGGGATATAGGGTTATCCCTGATATGTAACAGGGATAACCACTATTTCCCTGTTTATATATAACAAAAACTGCATAAGCAGGGAAAGAGAGGTATAGTGACATGGGAGAAAAAGACATGTCAGAAAAGATTCTGGAAGATTACAATGATGTATTTTCCGATATCGTAAACGTTCTTTTATTTCACGGTCAGGAACTGATCGAGCCGTCAGCACTTGAGAGCATATCCGTACATTCCCAGTATAAGGGAGAGGATGCTAAGTTGCATGAACAGGAGCGTGATGTTGCAAAAAAGTGGAAAAGGTACAATGTGCAGCTTGCTATCATAGGCATTGAGAACCAGACGGCAGTAGAAAAGAAAATGCCGTTCCGTCTGATTGGATATGACGGTGCAAGCTACAAAAGCCAGCTGCAGGCGAATGCAGCTTCAATTGCTCCAGTTGTTACCATTGTATTGTATTTTGGTGAAAAGCACTGGTGCAAGGAGAGAAATATCAAGTCATTGATGAATATCCCAAAAGAACTTGATCCATATGTCAATGACTACAAAATGGAGGTTTTTGAGATCGCATGGCTGACGGATGAACAGCTTGAAATGTTTAAAAGTGATTTCAAGGTTGTTGCACGTTTTTTCGTTAACAAAAGAAGGAACCCTGACTATGTTGCGGATGACCCAACAGAAATCCAGCACGTAGATGAAGTCTTAAAGCTT
>OGHK01002351.1_pt1 | contig 13449 bp, 4 predicted proteins | sample 1571411 | NCBI WGS metagenome assembly OGHK01 (sample SAMEA2582043, study PRJEB24529) | metagenome | biome: Human gut stool | place: China | collected 2011 | reverse complement strand
CCTTTTCTTACTAACTGGTTAAATGTTGGCATTATTTTCACCTCCTGTTTTATTTGTATGAGATCATAAATTGATCTCGGCGTACGTATGCACGCTAAATTATTATATTAACCCTATCTTTTTTTGTCAAGTTCTTTTCCAAAATTTCCTTGAATTTCGCGGAATACGCGGGTAAAAAAGAGTTCTGCATGCAAAAAGAAAAGATGGAAAACTCCCAACGGATATCTTCCATCTATTCTTCCACATTTTTACATGTTTATTCCAAACGGTCAGCCATTTGCCCGTTTTCTCTGCTTCTCCTGTCTCTCACTGGTCAGAATCATATAGATTCCCAGCAGCATCACACCGATGCACAGAACATATTTCGGATTTAACGACTGTCCGGTCTTCGGCGTCTCATCTTTCGCCTGCGAGTCATCCGCCGCCTGCGCATTATCCGCCGGCTGCTCCGTCTCCGCCGCTTCCGTCGTCTCTGCCGGCTGGCTTTCCGCCTGGCTTCCGCCTGCCGGTGTAATCACAAACCCGGAGGTTGCCTGCGCCGTTGAATCCGAGTGACGCTCATCCACTACGATGACATAATCACACGCATGGACAAAGGAAAATGACACATTGCCGTCCGCATCTGTATCAGACTGTCCCATATACTCCAGGATCTGATTATCTACATTATAATAGAACAAAGTGCCCAGCTTATTGGCGTTCGCCGCACCGACATTTACGGTCAGCTGCGCCGTCAGACCAAACAGGTTGTCGTGCGCCAGATGCATCTGCGTTGACCATCCGCTTCCGGTTACTGTGCTCTGCAGGTTCGCCGGCACATTGCTTGTTCCCAGTTCCACGCCAAAATCCGTATCTGCTACAACGCTTGTGTCAATGCTACTTCCGTCAATCGTCCATGAGATTCCATTTCCCATATCCAGAACCAGCGTCAGCTGCTTATCTGCCGCCAGTGTCAGAATATCCTTCGGCACAACCGTGGTGCCGTTCATGGTAATATAGATCGTTGAACCTGGATCCGCCACCGTCATCTGCGTGTAAATCGCATCCCAGCCCTTCAGTTCCTCATTTCCGGTGATATATGCGGTTCCCTGCTCTGCAAATCTGGTCGTCGCAGGCACTTCCGCCGCTGTCGGCTGCACATCTCCCTGTGTCTCCGCCGTCGTCGCTGCCGCCGATCCAGTACCGCTGCTCCGTGCGCCTGACGCTCCGGCACTGCCCTTTACCGCACCGCTGCCTCTTCCACTGCCGTTGCCGCTTCCGCTGCCTCTTCCAGATGATGTGCCGTTACTCTTTCCGCTGCTGCCGCTTCCGCTGCCCGTACTGCTACTGTTATTACCACTGCTCGTGTTGCTGCTGTTATTGCTGCTATTGTTATTACTGCTGCTGTTATTGTTATTGCTGTTGTCGCCGCTGTTATTGTTGTTACCGCTGTTATTATTGTCGTTGTTATTGTTGTTATTGTTGTTATTGTCATCTGCCGGTTTTTCCGTGTCCTCGGTCGGCTTCTCCGTATCCTCCGTCGGCTTTTCTGTATCCTCGGTCGGTTTCTCCGTATCCTCGGTGTCGTCCGGCTTATAATCCGTCACCACAATCGCACCGTACGTCTCCACCAGCTTCGGTGCAGCCGGAGCGCTTCCCGGCACTTCAATCGAGTGGATCTTGAAAGAAGTATTCTGCTCGCCAAATGTTTCTAAGGCTTTGCCAAGGCAGAGCGTCTGAATCTCACTGCCGTCAAATGCGCCGTCTTCCACGGTTGTCACGCTCTCCGGAAGTGTCACTTTTCCAAGCTTGCAGCCGTAAAATGCATTTTCACCGATCATCTTGGTGCCGTCATATACCTCGATGGTTCTCGCACCCTGCGGGCAACGGTATAACGTAACCCCGTTCGCCGTGTAAAGCGCATTGTCGTATGACATAAAGTACGTATTTCCCTCTTCCACATCAATAGACTGCATGTTGACACATCCGTCAAATGCGTCCGACGCAATGGTTTTGGTTGCCTCGGGGATCACGATGCTCTCGAGGGACTCGCAATTTTTAAATGCTTCTTTTCCGATCGATGGAAGTTCCTTGGAAATACTTAAGTCCGTCAGTCCCGCACACTCTGCAAATGTGCCGTCGCCGATCCCTTCCTTGCTCTCCCATGTTGCACTTTCCAGACTGGTACAGCCGTAGAACACATTGTCTCCGATCTTTGTCACGCTGTCCGGAACCGTGACCTCGGTCAGATATTCACATCCTGCAAATGCGTTATCTCCGATGGTTGTCACACTGTCTGGAATCTCCACCGATGTGATCGTCGTATTGAGGAATACATCATCATCAATTTTTGTAATATTTTCCGGAATGACAACCGCGTTCTCCGCTCCGACATACCCCTGCAGGGTTGTCCCTTTTATGACAAATCCGTCCTCCTGACCGGACGCTGCACTGAGCTCTCCTGGATAGATCATCACCACAAGCATGGCAACGACCAGCACATAGCCTATTTTTCGTTTTATCCGGTATTTCATTAGCACTCTCTCCCATCATCCTTTATTTCGACGCAGCCCCCGCCCGTGAACCTCACGCGCGATCCCACGCTTTTACTCTGCTTCCCTGCATTTCTTTGCTACCAGAAACAGTCTTCCGTCTTCTGTAAAATTGTTACAGGTCGACAGGGTCAATAGCTCATCCCCGTAGACCGGCAGATCTGTTCCGGTAAACACCGAGAGTTGTATGATATGATCGAGGTAGTCGTTAAACGCCTCCTCGGAATCCGCCTGTATAAAATCATAATAACGAAATTCCTGTGAATTCCGGTACTGCACCTTTGCCAGACAGACGGCAAACACTTCATAGGTGCCTTTCTCATAAATTGTATCAAATCTGATCTGCGCGTGCTCCCTCCAGTAATCTTCATCCAGATACTTCTTGAGACTTCCGAACATCGCACCGCTTTTCATGTTATGTCCGTAGATAATAATATTGGTGCTGCGCTGCACCAGATCCGTTCTCGGATCCATAAACAAGGTTCCGTTGATATCGTCCTCCCCGTTTACATTGCGCTTCAGATAATAATCCCCGTCATTCGGGGTAAGCATGACCGGATAGTCAATCTTCGTCCCGTCAATGGTGATCCATCCGGCAAAATCACTGTGCTGCGCCACGATGGCTTCATATTCCGGCAGAACCGGAGGAGGCGGTTCGTTCTCCCGCTCCGTCTGGTCTAAGCCCGCCGCAAGTTCCGGTGCGTCCTCTGAAAAAAAGGTGTCATTGTCCACCATCTCTGCAGCTTCTGTCGGATTTTCTTTTAACATCTTCAAATACTCATTCGCCTGACTGCCGCGGTGATTCGTGTAATCTGACCAGAAATACCAGCCAAAACATAGAAATGCGGCTGTTACACACACCGCACCGAGAATCTTTCTGCTGCGGTCCTGCGCCCCTTGCCGGGGTTCCTCCCCCGCCTGTTGTTCCGGTGCCTGTGCCTGCGTTATATTTTTTGCCGCGGATTTTGCCACGGCATCTGCAATATCAAGAAAAAATTTCTTGCCGACTTTGCTGCCGAACTTAATCTTCCCTGTTCGGATCAGCCAATAGAGGCGTAGAGCGGTTTCCGGTTCATTGAGATCGACGGTGCTCTGAATCTTTTCGATTTTCTTCGCATCTTCGAGTCCTCTGGCATATTCCTCTTCTGTGTCAAATGTAAAATTCCCTATCTTATATGCCGCCATGATCGGAACCGCTCTCCCTCCTCTCTGTCTTTATTTTGTGGTTGTTCCGGTAACTGCCGCGGTAAACTCACCGTAGTAAGTCTCGCCGTCCGCCACCAGGTAGCTTCTTACTTTATAAGAGTATGTTGTCTCTGCCGCAAGCTTTTTATCGGTATAGAAAGCGTCTCTGGTACGTGTTACCTGCTGCCACTTTCCGTCTGCACCGGCACGGTATACTTCGTATCCCGTCACGGCACCGTCGCCCGTCCAGCTGATGGACAGACTGTCTGCGGATGCACCTGTCACAACCGCCGCGCCTGCATCGCACGGTCTGATGTCAAACGTCAGGTTCTTTGTTGCCGTGTAATTGCCTTTTCCTGCAACTGCCGCCACACCGGTACCTGCCTTGCGGTTGTTGGAATACATCAGTGTGTAGTCACTTAAAAGTTCCAGGGCTTTGCCGTCATCTTCCACCGTCACGGTCGGCTTGATGTCAGATCCGGTATATACCTGTGTCTGAATCGAACCGATGTCGCACAGATGTATGCTCTTACGCAGAATCTGGAAACTCAGTTCCTTAGTACCTGCATAATGGGTTCCGCTTGCTGTGATTACCAGCTTCGCTACACCCGCGTTGATGTTGTCTTCATAGGATACCGTGTAATCCTTATCTTTTTCCAGCTGCACACCGTCTGCCCATACTTCCGGCTCCGGTGTGATTGCTTTTCCGGTATAAGTGTAAGTAGAAGAAAGACCTTTCACTTCCAGTCCGTCGATCGGCGTCTGGTCTACAGTAAACTGCTTTGTAACGGTTCCTGTGTAGTTGCCGGTTCCGGCAGCCTCCATTTCGTAGGTTCCTGCCACTCCTGCCGGTCTGCATGTCACGGTATAATCGGTGTCTCTTACGAGTGCGATCTCACCCCACTGGAATGTTACGTTCTGTGTAATCTGCTCTGAGTAGGATACCGTGTCCTCAAATCCGCTCATCACCACATCTTCATCTGTGATGTCCTTCGGTGTAATCTCGATGGTGCATTTCTTGGTTCCGCCGTAGCTTCCCTGACCGATCAGAAGAAGGGTCTGCGTTCCAGCGCTCATGCCATCGCTGTTGTCGTCAAATGCAAAGCTGTAGGAGTCTGTTGTCAGAACCGTCTCGCCGATGCGTACCTCTGTAATGCCCAGATCATCCGGCGTATAAGCGCTTCCCGTGAACGGGTAACTGTCACGCAGTCCTACAATCTCCGCCGGACTGATGTCGCTCGCAATATGAAATGTGGTCTGGCGGTAATTCGTAAATCCGCCGGTTCCGTTGATCCGCATCAGAACAGTGCCGATCTCTGTGTTGTCCGTGTCAAAGCTCAGTGTATAGTCCTCACCCTGCTTTAAGGTGTAATCGCCGCAGGTCACTTTGACTTCCGGAATCACCGGCTGACCTGTGTATGCCTGATTCGGAATCGGATCCACCGTAACATCCGCCGCTGCAATATCGTGGCTTACGATGGTAAACGGTGCTGTTACGCTTCCAGCATAACTTCCTTTTCCTGTCACGGTCACAGTTGCGGTACCGCACGCCTTGTTGTTCTGATAAGATACCTCATAATCCGTACCCGCTGTGAGTACATTGCCGTCCAGTGTTACCTGCACTTCCGGTTCCACCCCGTTGTCGCTTCCCATATACGGATAGGAAGTTCCGTTCGGGAACGTGACAATCGCTCCGTCAAAGCTCTTCTCCGTAATCGTGTATTCCACGGTGCGGGATCCCGTATAATTTCCGATACCGGAAATCACCGCTGTCGCTGTTCCTGCATTGATATTGTTGCTGTATGCAACGGTAAAATCGCTTCCCTCTGTCAGCTGACGTACCTCAACCTCTGTTCCGTACTGATATGTCACAAGAACAGTCGGCTTCTTTTCCGTTCCGTCATAAGAAAAGCTGTCCGGAATCACTTCTACCGCAATCAGGTCGGTGCCGGATGACGGTTTTGCCAATGATTTCGCCACGATCTGGAAGGATACTTCACGGCTTCCGATTACGTTGCTTCCATCACCGGTAATCACGACCGTACCGGTTCCTACATTCGTATTATCCGCATCTGCCTTCTTTGCAATGGTATAGCTTCTTGCCGGCAGAATGTAATCTGTTGATCCGATGGTTGCCTTCAATGAGAACTCCGGCACAATCTCCTTACCGGTGTACTCTCTGCTTCCGATCGCATTCTGCGTTCCGTCAAGCACCTTCAGGTCGTCCATCTGAAGCGGGTTAATATCAAAGGTTACCAGCTTGATCAGACCAGCATACTCGTTCTTACCCTTTACCATAATGCTTCCGCCGTCTGTTCCCGCCTTGATATTCTCTCCGTAGGTCACATCATAATCGGACGTGGACAGTGTCTTGTTCCCTATCTTAACGGTAACCTGCGGGCGGATCTGTGTTCCGCGGTACAGGTAGCTGCTCTCTACACCGCTTACCTCCAGAATTCCCGCATTTGCAACAATGCTGAAATTCTCTGTGAGTGTTCCGGTAAATCCGTTTTTCTCATTTCCGATTACCGTCACGCTCGCAGTCTTATTACCGATCTTCACGTTGTTTTCGTATGTATGAATCACAAAGTGCTTTCCGGATGTCAGCTCTGTTCCGTAGTAGCTGATGCTCGGGATTGCCTCCACCGGATCTCCGGTATACTGCTGATCTCCGATTGCCACCTGGATGCCTGCCTCCGAAAGATCCGCTTTGATCGGAACCGTCTTCTCCACGCTTCCCGCAAAGCCTCCCATACCCTTGATGGTAACTACTGCGTTGCCGACCCAGCTGTTGTCTGCATAGACCAGCGTATAGTCGGTATCTTTCTGAAGTGTTGTTCCGTTCAGCACAACACTGATCTGATCGTCAAACGTGATGTTCTTATCGCCGATTGCAATGTCCGTCTCTCCGGCATTCACATAATCTTTGAACCACAGTTCATCCGGAACGGTAATCTCGGCGTCCGCAATGTTTGCGCAGATCTTAAAGGTCTTCTTCACGCTTCCTGTGTAATTGCCGATTCCCTTGAGAATGACAACCGCGTCGGAGCCAATGCTGTCGTTCTTCTCATAAGTACAGATATAATCCGTACCTATGACAAGTTCTGTTCCGTTATAGTACAGCTTCGGCTGCGGTGTTGCCGCTCCGTCCACCAGCGGCTGCGGTTCGATCGCTCCGATCTTAAAGCCGTTTGCCGGTGTATATCCGCCATTGCCAATACTTGCAAGTGTGATCGTAAAGGTTGTGCTTCTCGATCCTGTAAAGTCCGTACCGTCCTTTGCCGTTGCCGTCAGCGTCACGGTTCCGCGGCTGGTATGATCCGCCCCGTAGGATACCGTGTAATCCGTCGTGCTGATCTTCTGTCCGTCATAAGTAAGCGCCACTTCAGGCTCTACCGGGCTTCCGGTATACTGCGTCTGATAGCTTCCATCGGTCACTCCGCCGACAGAAAGCTCTACGCTGCTGTCCGTAAGATCTCTCGGTGCAATCGTAAAAGTCTTCTGCCATACACCGACGTATCCTCCCAGACCTTCCACGCTTACCGTTGCGGTTCCCGCGTGGATATTATCCGTATATGTCACGGAGTAGTTAGAATCTTTTACCAGCTTTTTGTTGCCCTCGATCCGTGTTACCGTCACCTCCGGCTCAAATGCACTTCCGTCATAAACATACTGTGTGCCGTCGGTGAGTGCCGGGCAGCTGATCGTAAATTTGCTCTCGTTTGTGATGAGCTGGCCAATTCTGAATTCTGCCGTCTTGCTTCCGGTAAAGTTGCCGGTTCCGGTCACTGTCACCGTTGCGGTTCCGGTTCCTTTGTTGTTCGCGTAAGCCACCGTGTAATCGTTGACCGGTCTTAACGCATAGGTTCCGTCTCCAAATTCGTAGCTTACCGACGGTGCCGGTGTGACAGCCATTCCGTTGTACTCCTGCGCGTCGATCGGTGCGATCTTTACCTCCGGCTCTGCCAGATTCTTCGGCGCAATCGTATAATCTTTCGTAAAGGTTCCCTGATAATTTCCTTTTCCGGTAATCGTCATCGTTGCGGTCCCGGCATCCACATTATTCTCGTAGGAAATCTTGTAATCATCCTCGCCGAGCTTTTTCTTCAGATCTGTGCACTGTACCGTAGGTACCGGTGTAATCTCTTCCGAAGTGTATGTATAGCTGGACTTTAATCCGCCAAGCGTGCAGTTGTTGTCCAGGCTTCTCGGCAGAATCGCAAATGTCAATGTTCTGTCATCTGTTCCGTAGTAGTCTCCCTTACCGGAAACAGTGATGGATGCCTCGCCGGCATTCAGGTTGTCCGCGTAGGAAGACTCATCATACGCGATCACTTTCTCGATCTCATCGGCTGTCGTAAGCTTTGTTCCATCGCTCAATGTCAGTTCGGTGATCTTCGGGTACAGGCGCTCGCCGGTGTAGGTCGTCTCGTTCTCATCCACCTTCCAGCTGATAATCTCATCCAGAGATTTTCCGCTGATGGTGAATACAATAATCTTCGTTCCTGTGTAGTTGCCGTTACCCTGTATGGTCACATTTGCCATCGGTCCCGGTTTCTCGTTGTTCGCGTAGCTGCCAGCCACGATCGAATAGTCGGTCGGCGCAGTCAATGTCTTCTTATTATAAGTAAGCTTTATCTCACTTTCTGTAAGGGTCACTGCATTTCCGTCGTACGCTTTCTTGATCGCCTCGTAGGAAACACCGGTTGCAATGTCCTTCGGACGAATCGTAAAGGTTGCACTCAGTTTTGTGGCGCCGTCGCTGTACACATAGCATCCGTTTGCCGTCGGCTGATCCTCCAGCGGGATCTGCTCTACTGTAACCGTCGCCTCCCCGGCATTGATCGCCTGATCCGCGTTGGTTCCGTCACTGTAGTTGACCGTATAATCTGTTCCCTGCTCAAGGACGCTCTTCCAGAGTCCGAATCCGCCGTCCGATACCGAAATCTCATCCGCAGCAAGCGTAATTGGATCTCCTGTGTATACCGGGTTTTCTGCCGGATTTACCGATACATCATAATCCTCATCAAGCTTTGATGCGAGCAGATACTTGATCTCCTGCTTGCCGTAGAATTTGCCTTTTCCGGTAATCGTTACCGAAGCCGTGCTTCCTTCTTTTGAAATATCCTTGATGCCGTCATACTTTAATTCGTAATCAGTTCCTTTTACCAGCGTATTGCCCTGGTTATCCGTGAGTGAAATCTCAAGCTGGTTATCGTTTTTATTGCTGGAATACCACAGCATTGCCCAGTATGGTCCGTCATATCCTGTCACCATCCTGTCCGCGCTGTTGGTTACCTTAAGGTTCTTGTCGTTGATCAGTGTCTGGATATCTACCGCTGTAACCTCAAACGTCCTGGTAACAACGCCTGTATAGTTGCCGCTTCCGGTAATCGTCATCGTGTAGGTTCCGATGTCTTTTACCGTTGTCGGTGAGCATGCCACCGTATAATCGGTTCCCTTTTTCAGTGTATGATCTGTCTTTGATGCGGAATGATATACAACACTCTCTGTCGGAAGTGCAATCTCTGCTCCCGTATAATCAAACAGCTCTCTGTCAATGCTGGCTGTAATCTTCGTGCTTGTAAGATTGCACTGGGCAATCGTATATGTCAGACGCTTCGTTGTACCGGCCTTAAAATTGCTGTTGGAGTTGCTCGGTGCGATCTCAACACTCGCCGTACCTGCAAATATCTTGGTATCTGCAGAGTAGGTCAGCTTGTAATCCGACTCCGGAAGCGTTACCATGTCCGCGCCCTGCGCAAACTTTACAACCACCTTCGGCTTCACGTCCGCGCCGTCCGGAGAATATTCCATCTTATAGTTTGCAGTGCTTACCTCGGAACCGTCCGTATCCACATAGTAGCATACCGCCTTTGACATGTCCGCCTGCTCGATTGTGAATTTACCGGTCACAGCGCCGCCGTATGTTCCCATACCCTGCAGCGTAATGGTTGCTGTTCCTGCATTCGTGTTGCTTGCATAAGTAACGGAGTAATCCGTTCCCTCAACCAGTCCCAGGTCGTTATTGCCACTCTTCCACGTAATGTCCGGTTCCGGTGTCTGTGCATTGCCGTTATAAGTTACAGCCGCTGCCGTCACTTTCTGGATCAGGTCTGAGAGATCAGCGCCTGCCGCCTGATACTCCACCGTGTAGGTTCCCTGATAGTTTCCGCTACCGGTGATGACACGGCGGTAGGTTCCGTTTCCGGCATTGATAATATCTGTTCCGACGGTGTAATCCGTCCCCTTCTCCAGCGTCATGCCGTTGTAGGTTGCAGTGATGACCGGCTCCTTGTCCGCTCCTCCTGCCGCAGCAGCCGTCACAGACACCGTCATGCCAACTTCTTCCTGATCCTTGTTGCCAATATCTTTTGCCTTGATCTCAAAATTTACCGTCTTTGTTCCGTAAAGAGAATTCTTTCCGGTAATCGTCAATGTGGCCTGTCCGACATTGACATTGTCAGAATATACCGCATCGTAATCCGCCTGAGAAATGGTCTCCCCGTCCACCAGAAGCTGGAATGCCGGCGTCCACTCATTTCCGGTATATACATAGGAAGTCTTGTCAAAAACAACATTCGCGTCCGCCGCATTTCGCGGTGCACCGCAATATCTCTCTCCGGTATAGTTGCCGGTACCGGTCAGTGTAATTCCTCTTCCTGTCTTGCTGAGGGAAATCGTATAATCTGTTCCTTCAACCAGATTCTTCACGCCGTCTACGGCATCCGCATCTGTACGCGCCGTATCCTTTACCTCTTTGATGCAGGAGGTAAGTGTGGCAGAAGCGTTGTCCGGATCTGCCGCCGCATCAGCCAGCACCTTATCCCAGTCAATATTGTCCTGCAGTGTCACTTCCACTGCCGCGTCTGATATATCCTTCTGTGCGATCACGTATTCCTTCTGAATCTTTCCGCTGTAACCGTTCTGTCCTGTAATGTACAAGTAATAGGTTCCCGCATTCACAAGCGCGGTTGTGTCCGTGGCAGGATCAAACGTTGCTGCCGCGCCACCAACCATCTGTGCATAGGAAAGCTGGTACTGATCGTTCTCTTTTAATATGGTATCTCCCACCTGTACCGCAACGGATGGAATCTGCTGTCCGCCGTTGTATACCGGATTCTCCGGGCTGACTGTCACTGCATCCTCTGAGAGATTCGGTGTGACCGTCAGATTACAGGTGTAGCTTTCTCCTGCATAGGCTGCCGTGATCGTCGTACTTCCTGCGGCAATACCCTCAATGGTTGCCGGGTTACCTGTACTGCTTACTTTTGCCACCGCTTCATTGCCGGAAACCCACGTTACCGTTCCCGTGGCATTCTGCAGTGTGAGATCCTGATCCGTCCAGCCCTCGCCGATGGTCATACTGTTCTTATTCAGCGCTACAGCGGCACTCTGCTTCACATTGCTGCTCTGCAGCGCCGCCTGATCAGCCGCATTGGAAGAACTTCTCCCGGATGTTGCAGTCACATCATAGGTATATGCTATTACCGCCGCACAGCTTCCGTTTACTGTATACATATCCTGCCAGCCGGCATTGCCGAGAATATAGCTCTCTCCCTCTGCCGTACCGCCATATACATAAAAGGACGCCCCGCTCAACCGGACGATCACAGAAAATCTGGAACCATTATCCATTACCTGATTCGCCAGCCCTGCGGAATAAGTATTCTTTCCTTCCTTCACGCTGACTTCTTTTTGGAAAATGCTCGTTCCCGCATCCGGCGCCATGCCTGTTACATCCTTGTAATATTCCACGGTAGCCGTTGCCTTGCTGCCGTCATCCACATGTGCGTAGAAGTCAATACTGTCTAACAGTTCTGCTCCGTCCGCATTGCGGTTCGCTGTAAATACCGCAGCTACAGCCTGGGCCTCGCACGGCGCTCCCGCCAGTACCCCGTCTCCGTTCCGATAGGTGTTTACCGTTCCCTGTCCTGCCCAGACAGTCGTCGGCCATTCCACCATCGTCACAATCAGGCATACTGTCAGCATAAACGCCGAAATTCTCTTGCATACATCCTTGTACATACGCGCCATCTCCTTTGATCTATCCCTTTAGCGTTCGTCCCATTTTATGAAACTCTAAATTATACCTTATCTATTTTATCGACATCTTTTCACGGTTCTTTAACATCTTTTCTAAAAAAATGGGGCAGCCAAACATTGTCTGGCCGCCTCATTCTGTAATGCAGATATAATCTGCGCTTTATTCTTCTGTATCCTCGGACTCTTCCGGCGCATTCTCCTCTAATGTGTAATTCTCATCTGCCACATCGGTGTCATCAAAATCGTCGAAATCATCGAATGCAATCTCCTCGTTCTCATCAATATCCGAACTCAGCTTGATATTGCGGTATCTCTTCATACCGGTACCAGCCGGGATCAGCTTACCAATGATAACGTTCTCCTTCATACCAATGAGCGGATCAACCTTACCCTTGATGGCAGCTTCCGTCAGAACCTTTGTGGTCTCCTGGAAGGATGCTGCTGACAGGAAGGAGTTGGTTGCAAGAGAAGCCTTTGTGATACCAAGCAGTACCTGCTTGCCTTCTGCAAGCTCCTTGCCCTCTTTCTCCAGAAGCTCATTTGTATCCTCGAAGTCAAGCGTATCTACTAATGTTCCCGGGAGCATATCGGAATCTCCGTTTGTCTCCACACGGACTTTCTGCAGCATCTGGCGCACGATCACCTCGATATGCTTATCGTTGATCTCAACACCCTGCAGACGGTATACACGCTGTACTTCACGAAGCATGTAATCCTGAACGGCACGCACACCCTTGATCTTTAAGATATCATGCGGGTTGACAGAACCTTCCGTCAGCTCGTCGCCGGCCTCTAAGAATGCACCGTCCATAACCTTGATTCTGGAACCGTAAGGAATCAGATATGCCTTGCTCTCTCCAGTCTCATTGTTTGTCACAACGATCTCACGCTTCTTCTTGGTATCTTTGATATTGGCAACACCGCTGAACTCGGTAATGATCGCAAGTCCCTTCGGCTTTCTTGCCTCAAAAATTTCCTCGACACGCGGAAGACCCTGTGTAATATCGGTACCGGCAACACCACCGGTATGGAATGTACGCATGGTAAGCTGTGTACCAGGCTCACCGATGGACTGGGCAGCAATGATTCCTACTGCCTCTCCAACCTGTACTGCCTGACCAGTTGCAAGGTTGGCACCATAACATTTAGAACATGCACCGTTATGGGACTTACAGGTTAACATTGTTCTGATCTTAACCTTTTCATATCCGGCATTAACGATCGCTTTTGCACGCTTTGGAGGGATCATGCAGTTAGCTTCAACAATAAGGTTACCTTCTGCATCTTTATAATCTTCTGCTGCATAACGTCCGCTGATACGGTCTTCTAATGTTTCGATTGTTTCTTTTCCATCCATGATTGCTTCTACATACATGCTTGGAATCTTATTTGTTCCTTCACAGCAATCCTGCTCGCGGATGATCAGTTCCTGTGATACGTCTACAAGTCGTCTTGTCAGGTAACCGGAATCGGCTGTACGAAGCGCTGTATCAGAAAGTCCCTTTCTGGCACCATGTGCAGAAATGAAGTACTCCAGTACGTCAAGACCTTCACGGAAGTTTGACTTGATAGGGAGCTCAATCGTACGTCCGGATGTATCGGCCATCAATCCACGCATACCTGCAAGCTGCTTAATCTGCTGGTTAGAACCACGGGCACCGGAGTCAGCCATCATGAAGATGTTATT
>OGHK01002349.1_pt1 | contig 13462 bp, 7 predicted proteins | sample 1571411 | NCBI WGS metagenome assembly OGHK01 (sample SAMEA2582043, study PRJEB24529) | metagenome | biome: Human gut stool | place: China | collected 2011 | reverse complement strand
AAGAAGAGGAAGCTAAGAAAGCTGAAGCAAAAGCACGTCTGGAAGCTGAAAAGAAGATAAACGAAGAAAAAGCAAAAAAAGAAAAGAAATCAAAACAATCAAAATAATCGTGAGTATAGCTTTGTCCTGTATCTGTTTACCGGGCTTTTTGTGATGCTGATCGGTTATGTCAGCATGTTTCAGATCACGAAGAGCCGGGAAGTGATCAATAACCCGTACAATGCAAGGCTGGAAGCCTTTGAAAATAAAGTGATCCGCGGAAGTATTCTGGCATCTGACGGACAGCAGCTTGCCTACACAGAAGTGGATCAGAACGGCACAGTGGTTGACGAATGGGCGCTCTGGGACATCCTTGATCCCTACCGCAACAATGTACTGAAAGCGCTCGACCAAGGCGCAGTCTGTCTCAACATTGATGCGACGAAGGCCGGCCAGACGATTACTGCCGAACAGCTCGCCGAACTCGATAAGACCGACAACTTCGGCGACATCGTCGGTGCCGGCGCAGGCCGCAACTGGGCGCACGTCAACTCCGTCGACTACGACCCGACCGACGACTCCATCATCATCAGCTCCCGTCATCAGTCCGCGCTCATTAAGATCGGCCGCGACAAGCAGGTGAAGTGGATCATGGGTTCGCCCGAAGGCTGGGGTCCGAAGTTCGCTGACAAGGTGCTTAAGCCCGTCGACAAAGACGGCAAGCCCATTAAGTGCGAAGGTTCTAAGTGCGAAGGCGACTTTGACTGGACCTGGACGCAGCACACCGGCTGGCGCGTCGACTCTAAGTCTGATAAGGATGTCTTCTACCTCTCCGTTTTCGACAACGGCGATGCCCGCGGCATGGAACAGCCCGCGCTTCCTGAAATGAAGTATTCGCGTGCGGTCGTCTACAAGATCGATCAGAAGAAGATGACGGTCGAACAGATCTGGGAATACGGCAAGGAACGCGGCCACGCTTGGTACAGCCCGGTGACGTCGCTTACTGAGTACTATCAGGATAAGAATTCTGTCTTCGTCTACTCCGCCACGGCCGGCGCTCAGTTCAACTTCAAGACCGGCGCGTTTGAATCCGCTCCGAACCCCTACATTGATGAATTCAAGTGGGGTGAAAAAGAACCGGCCGTTGAAATTCAGTTTAAGAATACTTCGGGCTATCAGGCCATGCCTGTTGACCTGAAGAAGGCATTCAACTAATTCCTCTTCCTTCTTTATTTGCCGGACGGATGAAGCGTCCGTCCGGCTCTTCAAACAACTCCTTAACCGTCCGTATCAGCAGTCTGTACGGACGGATTTTTTAGAACTTCCAACTCGCGTGGGCTTGTGTGTTATAGCCTTTGCGGACACCAGTGTAGGCATTGAGACCAATGGAGAGGTCAAAGGTATTGGCGTAGTTCTGATATGTCCATCCAAGAGACGCAATACCCGTACTGCCTTCCAAATCAGCTTCATTCAAGACCAATGTTCCGTAACGATCCTGAGCATGTCCTTTGGCATCGGCCTTGAAGGCGTACTCATAGGTGAGCGCCGCATACGGATGCATCCTTCGGTCATACTGATACTCCATCAGAGTGCCTAACTGTCCCCGATGAGCGTTAAGCGAATTAAAGTGGAAAGTCGCGCCTGAAACCTCCGACGAGCCGGCAGCCTTATATGACTCGCCTTCACGGCCATCATAGAAGTAATTCAGGAAGGTGCGGTTCTTCAGTTTTTTGGTCAGCTGAAATTCGCCGTAGGCGCCCGCATGAGCCCCCCAATAAGCACTGGTGCGGTCAAATTCAGCCTTCACTCCAGCAATTGGCACATCGAATTCGCTCCGAATCATCCCGCCCTTCACGTAACCCGTGAAGTGCAGCCAATCAACTGCCGCGGCACAGTTGCCGTAAATACCGACGCCGACATAGTTATTCTTGCCGTCTCCCTTGACATGTCCTATCGGTGAAGTCGTAGGAGAACGCGCATCATATGTGCCGCGCCCCATTTCCAAGAAGGCACCGACCTCTGACTGCTGCAGTTTGAAGGCGTATCCCAGCAATCCGGACACAATTGTCTCATCCAGATCGCCGCGAACATCCAACTCGTAGCCGCCTACCCGTGCCGCGGCGAAGGGACCAGGCTGCCGAGTTCCTTTCCGAGACTTGAGCGTTGAATCAATGAGAAGTTCATCCGCAGCAAAAAGCGCCGTTGCTGAGGAAAGACTTGACAGCATCAAAACATTGGTTTGGTCGTTCACCTTGTCTTTGCTCGGCCGCCGATTCTTGATCTTCGCAATAAGCATTTGCTCTGTTTTCATCGAAAGATCGTAATCGTCTTGGGTGAGTTCACTCTTTTCGACGCGGGCTAAAGACTTAACGGATTCCACATTGAGATCCCGTTTGAGTTCACTGACGGAAGTCCCCGCTGCCAGACGATTGGTCAAATCATTTAAAGCAATGCCGTTGGAGCTATTGATCAACCGAATTTCATCGCCCGCCTTCAAATTCAATGCAGTCCCGGAAAGCGTGATGCAGCTGGACTTGCCGGCATCAGAATGCAGCAAAACAGGGGATGAACCCTTCACAGAAACAACCGCCTCGTCTGGACCGAGAGAAGACAAGAGCGCTGGGGTCAGCAGAAAGTTCAAACTTGCACTGGGTGCTGCAGAGAGTTCAGTGAGCTGAGACCGATCGGTAATATTCCAGTATGCGTTTTTATCCGCAGTACCAGAACCGACATGCATAGCAATCGTACCGTTGTCGCTTATGCGAGTATTCCCCGAAAACTGCACCAGTCCCTTTTTTGTACTGTTGATGTAAATGCGGGCATCGTTTTCTGCAGATATCTCAGACTGACTCAGCGTAACAAAGTCTTTTTGAATATCCGCTGCGGAATTGTCGATGCCTACCAAAGCTTGGGAGGCATTGGTTGTCAGTGAATCCGTCACCGTCACCTTAGCCGCATTCTTCAAATACACAGCTTGTGTAATGCCTCCGGACATTTGAATATTGGCCGCTTTCGCCGTGACATCTGCTTCGCTCGCAGCACGAATGCCGATCGCTTCAGTATTGTCACGAAAATCCATCGTCAGCTCATCCAAAACGTTAACCCTATGAAAGGCATACAGTCCATAAGCGGTCTTGGCTTTACTGACTGAAATATCAGTTTTGCCTGCAATGGAATAATCGCGATTAGAAAGGAGCGCTAGAGCGCAGCCTCTTGCATTAGGAGCATCCTGAATAGAAATGCGTATTGGACCCGAAATCGTAATTTGCTCGGCAGGATTTTTATACTTGGATTCATCACCCTGTCCCACGTACAAAGCATCAATATATTCCAGATTCTTCGAACCGCTGCCATTAAACTGCAGACTGAGCGATTCGGCAGAGAATCTGCCGCCATGCCAGACCCTGATGCCATTCATTTTTGGATCTTGGGCTCCAGCAGTCATCGTTATGTCGGCGAATTTCGTATTCAGGAATCCGTCAGGCCGAACGTCCGCTCCAAAAGTTCGCTGCGGACTCAAATCGACTGTGGATCGATCAACGTTCATCGTAAAACCCCTAGTGAAAAGTCCCGTTCCGGACAGCACAACTCCGCGAGCTACAGACCCTTCCATCACAGTACTTTGAGTATCGACGGTAAGCAAAGCGCCCTCAGAAACACGTATGAAGTGTCTGTTATAGGAATCACTGTCGCCGTAATTTGTTGAGTCATCAGATTTTTGCAAAATCAAATTACCGCCGAAAAATACAATATTGCCTTTTTCGGATTTAATAACCCTTGACCCCTTCTCTTTATTCGTGTTTTGTAAAGTCAGCGTTTCCTCGGGATCTATTTTTATCATCACCAATTGATCTGCTCGTTTCGAACGAACCGTATCGACACCGTCAACAGAATAAGTTTCGCTTTCCTCAAAGTCCCTGCTTTTATCGATGCACGGGTTTGCCGCAATAGTATTACCACCGAACACTAGGCTGACAGCCAGTGTTACAGATGAAAGATTTCCCTTTTTCATAAATCATCCTTAGGTTGAAAATTCATCAGCTCTGCCAAAAAACCTTTGCTTCAAAGCACAGAGCCATAGGCACTTCAGGACAAAATGAAAACGACATTCATATTTACATTGAAGACGCCCATTTTCACCCTGAGCATTTTTCAATCTAACAGACAAAATCTTCCATTTTTTGATAAAAAATCAGCGTAAACCCTAAATAAAAATTTAATCACAAATTAGCGAAATAACAACAATGACAAAGAAATTTAACTGAAAAAAACAAATTATTACGATAGATTAATATTTAGAAACTAGAATAATATCGTTAATTACGCTTTGAAGATATTAAAGATCCAGATTTATCATTCTCTGGATATTCTTCAAGCTCGAATATTTTCGATTGATGAGAGGAATTTTCTCGCGTTTAAAACCGGCATTCCTCATGGCGTGAAGAACTTCGAAAAGTGCAATGAAGCCCTTAACTGCGCCGTCATACAGATACGCAAAGATAAAATCGTCTGAACGCTGGCCGCCAATCACCGTTTAAGAGCCTTTCCGCTCTGAAGGACGGAAATTCCCTTCGGAGCCCTTACGCGTTTTTTTGGTGCTTGGGGATCTCTTCGAATGGGTTCCTGCTGCTGAGCTGCGCGTCTCTCGCAACAAGGCCGGTTCGCTTGAGGAGCAGCAGACCGCTGCTCCGGATAGGCTCTTAGGCGCGACCCGCGCCTATGTTGTTGGCGGCCACAACGCCGGCGCCGCACGGAAAACCGCACCTCCGAGAGCAGAACCCTGCCCGCGTCAAGCCGACATCCAAGATCGCTTGATGCTGAGAGACCTCCTCATCCTTGAGGGGCGGCCCGAAGGTGTCAGGGAAATCCGGATATATTTTTAAATTTCATGGGATGAATAAAAATATCGGCGGACTTCCCCTTTTTAGTGAGCAAGCCTCCCGTCATTCACGGCAGAAACAAAACCTCATGTTTCCTCGTTCCTCCCGCTGGGACTGTACCAGCGGGAGGATTTCGCTTTCGCCAGTGAAATCAGGAGGCCGCCAACCACACTAGGGCTTCCCGGCGATGATCCCCTCGATCTGCTCTTTAATGGCAGCAATGAGGGTGCTCACTTCCATGCCGCTGCGGGCACTTATGTCTGCAATCTTCACGTTAGGCAGCATGACGCGGGCGAGCGGCGTCTGCAGGAGCTTAAATTTGGGCGAAATGCGCGCCATGCGCTCCTTAAGCGCCGGGAAATCCTTGATGAGGTCCTTTAAATAAGTCTCGGCAGTGATTTCCGGAACGGTTTTCGCTCCCTCTGATGGGGCAGCAGCGGCGCTCTCCGCAGCCGGGTTCTGCGCATCCGGGGCTTCGGGCTCCTGGATCTGGTGCAGACGCTCGACGCTGTTTTCCCAATTTAAAAGCGTGCGGGAGCCCTGCATCTCGCGGATCTTGGTGCAGTCCTGCATCATTTCCAGCACGCCGCGGAATTTGCCCTCTGCATCGCGCACCGCAACATAGATGATGTAGATGAATTGACCGGGCTTATTGATCCAGAACTCTGCTTTGCTTTGTTCGCCGGAGCGGAACTTCTCGATGATCTCCATGACGACAAACACGCTCGTGCGCGGATGGCAGTTCTGCACCTGTCGCCCGATTACATTCTTGCTGCGCGGGAAGACGCGGTGTTTGGTGTCGCTGTAAAAACGGACGATCTCGTTTTCATCGACATAGGTGATGTCGACGGGCAAGTGCCGATAGATGAGATTGATCTGATCGAGCGTGAGGTTTCCGGTGCTGACATCAAACGTCTGCTGGGGCGAAGCTGTCTTGTGCCCGTATTTTGCAAGCAAGGCAGCCAAGTCGGCAGCCAAATCACCATCGGCTGCCTTCGCTTCCGGCGCTGCCTTGACGGGCTCGGCTTGCTGCGCAGTCTGCCCCCAGGCATAGCCGATTTCCCGATCGCCCGCCTTCATCTGCTCGAATTCTGCGGCCGGAATGAGCGCTAAGGAAGTGGGATAGAGAATCGTTTCTTCCTTGGCCATCAAGTCGCGCAGATCATCGACAATGGTCTGCTGCATGGCGATGAATTCATCGTCCTTGTCGGCATCGAGGAGCGAACGGGCCTTATTGATTTCATCGCGGATGAAGTCATCCAAGAGCCACATGGTGTCGGTCGGGCGATCAAAGCCGTGACGCTCCAAGGCCGAATAGAGCTGATTCTGCTTGCGGCTGAAGTGGATCTTGTACTTTTCCAAGCGGTCGTAGAGCTCAAGCCACTGGTTCTTGATCAGCGGGTACTGCACCAGATCCTCGATCTCCTTCAGGATCCCCCGCAGCGTATCGTTTTCTTGGTAATAGTGCGAGAGCGGATGATCGGCCGGCAGCTCTGGGCGTTTCGTGGAGAGCACGTCGCTGAAGAGATCAATCATCGCCTGAATGTCTTCCTTGCGGCATTCATCGGGATCGAGCGATTGCTGACCTTGTTCGGCCACGGCAAACTCATAGGGCTCCAAGGTGCCCAATTCTGCCTTGGCTCTCTTGCGGCCCTCTTCGAGAGTGATTTCGCCCGCGTTGTACGCGCGCTTCAATTCCATCATCGTCTGGAGCTTCTTCTCGTCAATGGATTTGCCGAGGTTCTCCCGCATTTTTTTGTTGCTATAAGTAGTCATTTTGTCCTCATCGGCCCGCCTGCTTGCCAGTCCATTGGCAGCAGAGCGGAATTGAGTCTCAATTCTATTGACGGATGAAATATTGTTCCATGAATACATTTGTGTCTGAATTGGACTGGGTTTCAGGCAGCACAAAATGGGCGGACGCGGATCGTCTGCCCAGTACAAAGCAGTGTCGTCTTTGCCTCCGCGACGGGAGCCTCAGTAAGGCTCATGATTATGAATCGTGTCAAGACTCAAAAGACTGCGGATTTGAAATTCCATGGATGGGCGGTGCGTCAGTGAAAAAGCAGCGCGATAGGTTCGCGCTGCTTGGACTGAAACGGCCTCCTAAAAAACACTCCGCTCACGGACGGATCCGTTAACCGCGCGTTCAGGACGCCAAACGCGGTTGTTTCAGCAGCCCGCAGCCGCCCTGCCCGGGGTCAGAATTTCCAAGCTGCCTGCAGCTGCGCACTGATGCCGCGGCGCTTGCCGGCGTATCCGTTCATGCCGGCATCAAACTCAAAGTCTCTCGCTTCGTTCTGATACGTCCAGCCCAGGGAGACAATACCGGTGCTGCCTTCGAGATCGGTACCATCTAAAGCCAAATCACCGTATTGATCGGCGGCGCGCCCTTTTGCATCGGCCTTGAATGTGTATTCATAAGTTAACGCAATATAGGGTCGCAAGTCAGCCGTATAAGCATACTCAAACACCGATCCCAACTGTGCCCGATGCGAATTGAACGACGCAAAATGGAACTTGGCTCCAGCCACCTCAGCAGAACCAGAAGCGGTATGCATCTCACTTTCTCGGCCATCGTAGAAGTAATTCAGGAACGTACGGCTCTTAAACTTTTCCGAAGCCTGAAATTCACCATATGCACCGAGGTGAGCTCCCCAATAATTGCTGGTACGGTCAAAGTCAACTTTTACCCCTGCTAAAGGCACAGAGAATTCGTTGCGCAGCCAGCCGCCCTTGACATACCCCGTGACATGCAGCCAATCCATTGGTGTTGTGTAATTGCCATAGACGCCGAAGCCCACATAGTTGTGTTTGCCGTCGCCCTTCGTTTCTCCAACGAGAGTCGTTGCGGCTGTGCGGGTATCGTATGTTCCATGTCCCATTTCCAAGAAGGCCCCGACTTCAGAATCCCGCAGGTTGAAAGCGTAGCCGAGAAGACCTGAAGTCACTGTGGTGTCTAAAGCTCCGGCAACATCCAAATCGTATTTTCCTGCTCGTGCCGCCGCAAAGGGGCCGGTCTGACGCACACCCTGCCGAGACTTCATTGTGGAATCGATCAAAAGTTCGTCGGCAGCGTACATTGCTGCTGCTGACGCGATGCTCGACTGCATCAGCGCATTGGTCTGATCGTTAACTTTGTCAATATTCGGACGCTTGTTCTTGATAGTTGCCGTCAATAAGTAACTGCTCTTCATCGTGAGATCGTAGTCATCCTTGGTGAGGTCACTTTCTTGCACGCGAGAGAGGGATGCCATGTGCTTTACATTGAGATTGCCTTTAAGTTCATTCAAAGAAGTGCCGGCAGTCAAAAGATTATGTTCGTCATCCAAAGCCACACCAGCATAACTTTCAATAAGACGAATTTCATCACCAGCCTGCAAATTAAGACCAGCTCCTGACAACGTGATAGTGCTTGCTCCGGCAGCTGAAGCAGACGAATGCAGTATTACCGGAACCGTTCCGTAAGCCGTTATCAAAGCCTTGTTGGCCGTTAACTCAGAAAGTGCTTCGGCAGTCAAGAGGAAGTTTAAAGAAGCATTGGGAGCAATCGTGAGGGTTGAAAGCTGAGAAAGCCCAGTCACATTCCAGTAAGAATTCTCATCAGCATTTCCCGAACCAACGGTAAGGTAAAGCCCTCCAAACGTCCTGCCGACGTATTGAAATCTCGTAACACCAGTGAATTGGACTTTTCCTTTTCCCAAACTATTTATAATGACAGTTCCGTTATTCCATGCAGAAATCATCGATTCTGCTGTCGTGACGAAGTCTCTTTGTACCTCAATAATACCTTGGTCTCTTGCGTACAAGGCTTCTTGAGCATTGGTTGTAAGCGATTCTGAGATAATTGTAATTGAATCATCTCTCGTCCAAACAGCAGTGGACTTTCCTCCTTCATTATAAATAGCAGCAGTTTTAATTTTTAATATATTCTGATTTTCTTCATCATCAGGAGAAATACCATAATAATAATTATAATTAGAATTAAAAATACCATATGATTCAGTATTCCCGCTGAAATTTATGGTCAGATCATCGTTCAAATTCACTGCGTCAGCGTAGGCGACATACAAGCCATAAGCATGATGAGTATTCTTCACTGCAAGTTGGAGTGAATCGGCAAAATGATAATCGTACCAACCTACCAATCTGAGTGCTATCGCATCAGTATTAAGAGCATCTTGAAGCGAAATCTTTATTGGAGCTGAAAAGTTCAAACCCTCCTTACGGGATCTATCGTTATTGATATTAAAACCATAAAATTTTTTTAGAGATTTTGAATTACGGCCATTAATGTCTATATTGAGCTTATTCGCACTCAAAACACCATCATCCAAAATGATGCCAGTCAAACTAGAATCGCTGTCTCCAGCAGTTAATTTTACGTCAGCAAATGTCGTGTTCAAATGAGCTCGCTGCGCTAATCTCAATCCCGCCACATCTCGCCCCGTAGTGCTTCCTGAACGATCAAGATTGAGCGTAAAACCATCAGCAAAGACGACAGGGCTTGACTTGTCTGCATCGATGCCTCTGGATGCGGTACCGTTTAAAAGAGTACTTTCAGTATTAAACGTCAAAGCCGAAGTCGTCCCGCCATTCGCTCGAATGATCACGCCATCCCCTTCACGGCGGAGTATTAGCTTTCCGCCGTTGAACGCTATGTCAGAAGCGCCTGTCAAACCTGTCTCAACCACCGAGGCTTGGTCATTCGTTGTATTGTTGTTGATTAAGCGAAGTTCAGCATCTGGAGCAATTGTTATCGTTACTCCTGATCCAATAATAGTTCTCTTATCTGAAGTGATCGTTTCATTGTTGGTAAAGTTTCGGTCAGAGTTTATTTCGATATCATTATTATGACCCGCAAATGCAACACCATCAAAAACCAAATTAAGAGCCAATACTAAGGCAGTAAACCTTCCGTACTTCATCTACTCTCCCCTTATAAAATATTTAAATAAAAGTCTTTGAATCTGGAGAGAAATAATCAACTTCGTATCCAAGTTCAAAAATTTGAACTACGAAATAAAGGCATCAGCAGCCGCACAAATACAGCCATCCGCGCAATTTTTCTTAGGTTTTATAAAGACGAAAATTCATTTTCGCGCTAGCTGACTTTATAGATACGAAATATCTCTGTCAAGGAAAACAAATACAAGCAGAAATACGAAAAGAAAACACCATAGATTACTTGTCAACACTCCTAAATCGACACCCTAATCCACATCTCCTCTGCCATTAGAAGAATATTTTGCCATCAACGGCATCGTATTCATCAAAGAAATGAATACACAAGAATATCCCACCATGAAATACTTCTGTGATGTGATAAACAGGTGCCAAAGAATTTAACGAACCGGTGCACCATCAACAAATATTATGTGCCTAAATATTCTCTGTGGAAAAGAGCTTAATGATTCCCATTTAATGAAATGGTCCCGGTTATTCTTATAAAACAGAAATAACCCTCTGCGATCACAGAATAAATTAAAGCTAAAAGAAGGATAGTTTTAGTTATAGACCTTCCAGGCATCAAGACAAAAATATCGCAGCTTAAAAAAGCAATTATCGCATTCAAAGCTTTGCACTTCCGTACATCATTGATGGTTTCCTGCCAATGACCCGGCTCTAATGCCGGCACACTGAAGGAAACTCACCTAAAACGGAATACTGAAGATGTAAGAGCGTTCTTCTATACGAAGAACCGAGGCCTCCTCGGCGTCTTCCCACCTATGCCCCATGCCAAAGTCTCCAATGCCGCAGCGCATGGAGGAATAAATGGGAAGACTTTATTATTTGTTATTTATTGATTTTCCAGTGCCTTATTTTTATTGTTGAGAATATCAATCTCCAGACGGTTGTATGGAATTTCGATGCCGGCTTCAGCAAATCGGCGAAGCAGATTCATCATGATGTCGGTCTTAATGCCTGCCGTGCCGTTCACCGGATCTTCAACCCAGAAATTGACATTGAGATCAATCCCTGAACTTGCAAATCGCGAAACGGAAGCCCAGGGTTTGCGGTCCTTCGGAATACGAGGGCGATCTCTGCCGACTTCATCGAGCATCAGTTCAAGCGCTTTTTTCACATCGGCGTTATAAGCCACTGAGATCTCAACCGTCTGAAGCGTCGGCGAATCCGAATAGGAAAGGTTCTGTACCTGCGAGGTAACGAACGACTCATTCGGAACGATGCTTTCAACGCCGCCCGCACTCCTCACGACCGTAAAGCGCGTATTGATTTCCACCACCTTTCCGCGGAAGCCGCCCACCGTAACCAGATCTCCGATTTTGATGGATTTGTCCAAGAGGATGATGAATCCAGAAACATAGTTGGAAGCGATCTTTTGCAGTCCAAAGCCCAGCCCGACGCCTAAAGCGCCGCCGAAAACCGAAAGAATCGTCAAGTCGATGCCGACGGTTCCAAGACCGATGATGACCGCCAGAATCAGAAAAAGAACGGTGACAATGCGCGAAAGCACTACCTTCAGGTTGGGGGTCAGATTCTGCGCCCCCTGAATGAACTGATTGATGATGGCCGAAATCCAATTGGCAACGGCCAGCGTGAGCAGCACCGAAATCACCGCCATGAAGGCCTTCCAAACCGTCATGTCCCCCTTGCCGATGGGGATTCTCAGCGCATCAAGATAGTCCACCAAATCCGACAGCACGCCGAAGAACTGCAGCACTGCAAAGCACCAAAAGATGACGGTGACTGCACGCTGCACACCTCGGGTGATGATGCTTCGTCCAATGCTGGCCTGCACAAAGGCCATCACAACGGAGAGCACCGAAAATGCATAGAAGATCGAGTAGAAGATCCTGCAGATAACGAGCGACCGAGAAGGCTCATCACCCAGCGTTACGATCAGCCAGGCCGCAAGCGCGAGGGACGATCCTGCGATGAGGCCGAAAGACACATTCTCAAGAAGCCCGTAAGCCAGATGCTTGATGTGATTGACTACACCGAAATCATCTGCACTGGGGCGCCTCTTTTCGAGCCACTCCGTAAAGGCGCGAGACCCCCACCAGCCGAGAATGAAGGCACAGATCACTGCAAAAATCTGCAGCAGCAGGCTCGACCAGGTCATTCCCGCCGTAAGCGTTTCAAAAAAACGCGTGAACCAATGCGTCGTATCAATCACTGCATCTGCAGCTGCGGAAAGGCCTTCATCAGGGCTTGGGGCATTGGCCGCTGCCTGAAGGTGATCCGCCGCTTCTTCAGCCATCGCCTCGGCGGCCTCGGTATGTGTCGTCATAATGAAAATCTCTGCGGGCCTCCTGAGCCCGAAGCAGGGTTAGGGAAATTTAGAAACGAGCTTGAGCTGAGTGCTTGCGCCCTCGTTCCTCGGCATGCAGTCTATGCCGTTGTCGGCTGTTTGGCCGGTCGCTGCTGATCATATGATGGCTGCCGTGCGGCCATCAGTCGGTTGTCTCGCCGCGGCTGTCAGCTTCAATAGGAGCGGCAAACAAAGATAGTTGCTGTGCGGATTTCATGGTTAACAGCCTTGAAATGCTGACTAATTCAGTGCGCCAGCTTGCAATTTTCAGTTATAAAGTTGCTTGTATTCATAAAAGAGCTAATGATTAGCGGGACATATTGCTATGGACGCAACGGCAACTGTCAGCTTCCGCATGGACGCGAAGCTCAAAAAAAAAATTTGAGTCCATCATCCAAATGATGGGGCTCAACATGACAACAGCATTCACCGTTTTTGCTATCCCAGTCGTCAATGAAGGGCGGATTCCCTTTGCAATTAAGGCCGATCCGTTTTGGTGTGCCGAGAATCAGGCGCGATTGCGTGAAAGCATTGCTCAATTGGAATTAGGCAAGGTCAATGAGCACGATCTGATTGAGGGCGGCAGCAGGACAATCGCAAGAAACTGACCAAAGTAAATGCTTTAATCAAGGACATCAAGCACAACGGCAATAGCGGGCTAGGGCTGCCGGAACCCTTGACTGGCAATTTATCCGGCTTTTGGTCTCGCAGGATCGATGCCAAAAACCGTTTGATTTACCGCATTTCCGAAGAAGACGGTAACCGGACATTAGAAATTGTGCAATGCCGCACTCATTACAACGAAAAATAGTTCAAAAGCCGCCCTGCTTGCGTGAGGCGGCTTTTTTGTAGGTCTGGGATCATCCAAGTATGTCGGCGGCAGGGGCGGAGAGGTGTGCGCCGTTGCTGCGGCGAACACGATCAGAACGTGTCCCAAATGCGAAGATGTGTCGCCTCTGAATCCTTCAGGTTCTGCTGTCGAAAGTGCGGTTATGAAGGCGACGCCGACGTCGCGGACGCCAACAACATACTCAGGCGCGGGCAGCGCCTAAGAGCCCGTGGGGAGCGGCTGTGCACTGCTCGAGCTCAAGTTAAGCGGCCTTCTCGCAAGAGTCGTGCCGGTCAGCAGCAGAAACCCATCCGAAGAGATCCCTATGCGCCTAAAAACGCATAAGGACTCCGCAGGGAATCTCCGTCCTAATGACATGGACCACCCACCTACCCAGTGCGTCACAACGAAGCGCTGCGCGATAATGGGTGTATATCAACCTCGTAGGAGGTCCATGTCATGTCAAAGAAGAATACACGCAATGCGCTGGATACGTCG
>OGHK01002344.1_pt1 | contig 13476 bp, 9 predicted proteins | sample 1571411 | NCBI WGS metagenome assembly OGHK01 (sample SAMEA2582043, study PRJEB24529) | metagenome | biome: Human gut stool | place: China | collected 2011 | reverse complement strand
CATGATTGTCGCCAGCTTCCTGACCAAAGATTTGCGCCTCGACTGGCGGGCGGGGGAGCGCTATTTCATGAGCCAGCTGATTGATGGCGACCTGGCGGCGAATAACGGCGGCTGGCAGTGGGCGGCTTCAACGGGCACCGACGCCGCGCCCTATTTCCGCATATTTAATCCCACCACCCAGGGCGAAAAGTTTGATAAACAGGGGGTGTTTATACGTCGCTGGCTGCCGGAGCTGGCAAAGGTGCCGGAGAAGGCCCTGCATCAGCCGTGGGCGTGGGCGGATAAACAAGGGATCACGCTGGATTATTCGCGCCCGATAGTTGATCACAAGCAGGCGCGGCAGGAGACGCTGGCGGCCTGGGAGGCCGCCAGAAAAGGAATTACTCCACCGCCAGACGGCGGGTCCTGACTTTCAGCGAATGATACAGCCAGATGACCAGCACCACGCCGACGCAGGCCAGCGCGCCCCAGGTGATCTGGCTGAAGACGGTAATGTAGGCGTCAATGGAGTAGTTCACCGCTCCGGCGGCGTCGAATGACGCCTGCGAGGTCTGGTCGGCGATTACGCCGGCCAGATAGTTGGCGATGGCCCCTGAGAGCAGCATATAAATACCGGTCAGCACCCCAGTGACACCCGGGATCTCAATGCGGGTGATCTGCGACATCGCGACCGGGTCGATAAACAGTTCGGCAAAGCCCATCACCGCCAGACCCAGCACCATCAGCGGCATGGACGACTGACCATAGGCCGCCGACCAGCGGGCGCTGAGGGTCAAAATGCAGAACCCGGCGCTCATCAGGCCCAGACCGAGGGCAAATTTCCCCCAGATGCGCAGGGTGCGATTGCCGTTCACGCTCTCTTTCACCAGCCACGCCAGCACCATCCCGCAGAGCATCACCGCGAAGGCGTTGATTGACTGGAACATAGCGGTAGGGACTTCGTAGCTCATGATATGGCGGTTAACGAAGCGGTCAATATACAGGCTGATGGAGCTCCCGCCCTGTTGGGCGAAGGCCCAGAACAGCAGGCTGAAGGCGGTCACCACCGCAAAGCAGAACGCTACCACAAGATACACCTTCGCGTTATAAATAAAAATATGACGCTTTTTTTCTTCTTTATTTTCTTCTTTTTTATCTTCCGACTTATTTTCAGCCTCACGTCTTGGCTGTTGAGCAGAAGCTTTACGGAATGTAGCACCCATAAGTTTTCTTATATCATAAATCTGCTCTGAATTTGTTTCCGAAACAGCTACGCTTACTTGCATTGTAACGTTAGGCGTCTGTACATTATGATAATGCACAAGTTCTTCAAGGTACTGCTTAAAGTCCTCTGCACGCTGAACGGTACACTCTTCAAACATACCGATAAACTGGTCACTTCCGTTATATCCGACAAATCCGTAACTTGACGCGGCTCTCTTTAGCACCTTACCGAATACTTTCAAAAGTGCATCGCCTGCCTCACGTCCTCCCTTGTCATTGACATACTTCAAGTTATCAAGCTTAATAAGCAAGAATACAAATGAGTCTTTAAGCTTATCAGCTGCATACTTTTCAATCTCAATATCACACATTGCTCTGTTCGGAAGCCCTGTCTTACGGTCAGTGTACATAATATAATCAAGGAAGTCTTTTGAACGGCCGAGTATAATAGCACCGATACAACCGCCGAAGAAGAATATGATAATCGCAAGAACGATATACATTTTTACATTAATCTTCTCACTTGTCGAAATACTCGAAAGTGTTGAAACGTTATACGCACCGATATATTGGTTGTATTCATCAACAGTTGTCGAAACACTTGAATACATATCACCAAGCTTTTGTGAAAGTTCTTCAAGGCTCTGTTCGATTTCGTCCTTATTGCTCATATCATCCGATTGAGCGCCGTCAGTAAATACGGCAAGCAGCTTTTTCTTATGCTCAAGGTCAACTTCAAGTTTTTCCTTTTCTGTTTCAATGTCCACGTACTCATTAATAAGAGTATCGTATGTTGTTTCACTCTGAACGTGACCGTCCTCTTGATTCCATTCATCATACACATTCTTCAAGATGTAGTCACTTGCGTCATTGCCCTCGTCACTTTGTGTACCGTAGTGATATTCAACGCCCTCTTTATTCTTATCACTGTACTTTGTAATAAGGTCATTTAAGTCGTTGATTTTCTCCTCCATATTCTGCAAATCAAGTTCATATGTACTTATATCACTCTGATACTTCTTAATAAGAGTTTCCTTATCGCCTGTAACCTCTTGTTCCAATATAAGCGAATAAATCTGCGGAATATCGTAATCTATATATGACTTATAAATTTCATACAAGTCACTGAATGAATATCCCGTTTCCGCACTTCTGTAATTCGGCTGAGTTTCCTTTTTAGCCGCAAGATAGTCGGAAATATTAAGCGCCCACGCGTCAAGGATTTCCACACGTTCAATATAATCATACTGACCGTCAGTTCCGCGCACGTTATTATTAGGCAATGTTTGTTGGTTGATATATTTTTCACCGTATGTTGCGAAGTAATTCTTGATTATCGAATCAAGCACGGTTCTTGCAAAATCTTGGCTGTACTCACTGCCGACAGAGAACGACACAACATAGTCTGTAGGGAAATAAGTATATTCTTCACCGGCTTCCAAAAGAGCCTGTTTTTTAACTTCTTCGTCCGGAGGGATAATTTCCGTAACCTTACATTTTGAACGGATTGCGTCCGCACCGATATTCAAGTTAAGGTCCTCCAAAACATTGGTTATTACCGCCGCCGAATAAATTTCCGTAACGTCTATATCGTCACCGCTCGGAGTTTTTCCGTCTGCGGCATTCTGTCCGGTATAACTGATAACCGTACTTGCTGTATATTCCTGATTATACATGGCATACTTGTAAACAATCAATGCACCGAGTACGCAGACAGCAAAAATAAGATATTTCCATTTACTAAGATATTTAAGCAAATTAAATTTATTCATATCTGCCGTCCTCCTTTCGTCTGATATATCCGTCTATAACGTAATATACAGCACAAAGTATAATAAAGAATACTACAGCAGTTCCGATAACCGTTTCAAGAATAAACATCTTGTTACCCGAGCCTGTATATTCGGTAAACGTCAAGTAATCCTTTGTTGTATGCTTGATATACTCCTTGTCGGTTGTGTCAGCAGTATTTGCTACTTGCTTTAATTCTTCATCAACTGTTTTGATAAGCTCATCGGCTTTTTTATAGCTTTCCTCATCAGCCGTTGACGCGTTTACTTTTGCGATTATATCGTTGTTGTCGATAATGTCACGGTCAACCGCATTACCTTGCGAAAGACTGTAATCAGCCTCTTTTGTAAGGTAGTCGGTACCCGTATTTGTTCTCGACATATAATATTCCTGTTTTTCGTTGATTGACGGCACCATAACCGTACCAATCATTGCCGAATCATAGTCCTGTACCTGTTGTTTTCTGACATTATAATCAATCATAAATTTCTGGTAGTTTATATTCAGCATATCGTTTTTATAATTCAATGTTCTTATGTAGTGGTCTTTGTTTCTTGAAAGTCCCGATTCAAGTACGAATGCACTGTATTTTTTAATACTGTAATTCTGAACATTTTGAATCATTTTCTTTATAGTCTGAAAGCTCTGACCGGTTATGTCTGAACGATATGTAGCATTTTCTTCAATTCTTTGCTGAATATATCTAAGCATTTGATCCGATTTGTTTGTAAACAGCTTTGCGATTTCGATATATTCCTTACCCTCAATATCGCCAAGGTCGTACTTTAGGACAGACTTTGTACCTACATATTCCTCATGGAACATATCGTTATACGATTTACAAATAAGCGTCATCATATCGTCAACAGAAATATTTTTAATCTCCCTGTTCATTCTGTACGAAACCGTATAGCTTGTTGAAATATAGTAAGTGCTTGAATCGTTAGGATCTATCGTCTTACCGCTGCTGTTTTCGGCAATATCAATATGTTCCGAAAGTTCAGTCGGTGTCAAAACGTCCTGAAGTCCGGCATTACTGATTACCCTTTCCATTACTCTGTCAGACTTTAATTCATAGACATTGTAACGTGTAAGGTTAGGGTTCTGCCCCTTTGACGCTTCCTCATAGTTAAGCGACAACACTACGCTTTTCTTGTTAAAACTGCCTGTATACGTCACGATAAGAGATATAAATACAAACACACACATAAGTACGACTATCGTTTTTATATTGCTGAGCACTATAAAAAGAATACGTTTGAATATGTTTGCGTCTTCCAAATTCACATTTGTAAATTTCTCATCACTTCTCTTAAAGAAACGACGCAGACCTTTCCACATTTTTTTCATCTTCTCTCTCCCAACTATAATTTATAATCTTAAAATATCATAACTACTTTATATTTTATCACATTCTTCCATTAATTCCAATAATAGTTTTCTGTATTTAACCATTTTTGGGATTGCAGACAAAACCTTTATGGTTTTGTCGACTTTATTTTAGGGTGTTTGAGGTGCAACCTCAAGTAAAAATCATTTCTGACGACCTGTGCGGCAGAAATGGCTTAAAATCTAAAGTTTCGACTTTGGAGGAACTTTTGATTTTTTCTCTGAAAATACCCAAAAATTACATCTATGATGTGATTTTTGGAGCTGCCGACATTTTGTCGACAGGCTCTATTTTTTTTCCTTTACCCATGGCCACAGCTTTATATCCTGTGTTGTCGGAATATGGAACGCATAAGCCAGCGGCATAAGTCTCAGTACAAGACTTGTAAAGAAATAGTATAATGTATTATCTGTTGTGTATGTTATAAAGATGTACATTTCACAGAGGAAGAACAGCATACCTGTTTTTTCTCCCCAGTGATTTATCATCCAATTAACCTGAAATACCCAAGTATATATCATCCATGCCCAGAATCCCAAGAAACCGAGCTCTATGTAAATTGTAAGTATGTTATTGTGAAGTGCAACGACACCGATATGTGCGTTAGGATTGTCAACCATAATTTTCTGTAAAATTACTGTTGTGTACTCAAATCCGTACCCCATAAAACCTAAGCTTATCTGATAGTATTTTTCAATGTACTTGTACACATCATTTCTACCCATTGTATCTATGCCGAAGTAATTCGTTATGTATTCAAATGCACCTGTTTTTGTTACAACCACATACCCAAACGAAATGATAACCGCACACCAACCGATGAATTTCATAAATCCGATACGTCTGTTAGGTTTCATTCGCCCCATAATCAATCCGAAAAACAACGCAACCGGCAAAGCCAAAAGTGCAATTCTTTTCCATCCGAGTATGAAGAAGAATATTGACACCAAAAGGCATAATATTCTCTCTTTCGTGTGTTGTGCAAAAAACAGTAAGTATATTATGAAAAAGCCGTATGTAAACGTAATATCGTGTATTTCCATTGCCCTTGCAAAACCTTCTTGTGCATCACTGCCCATAAGCATTGCAATTACGGAATTTATACTGTCCGATATTCCGTACACGCCCAAGTTGTACACGACCATTAGCATATTTGCCGCCGCAAGTCCGTAAAATGTAGTAAATATCGCTCGTTCTCCGAACAAATATGCACCGGAGAAAATAATGAGCAGCACCAGAAACTGATACATAAATTTCGATGCGCCACGCAGAATGAAGTCGATAGATTCAATGTTGATTATCCACAAAAATATCGACCATACGATAATTCCGATAAGGACAAAGCCGTAAACACCGACAAAGCTTGCCGCCGTTTTAACTCTTTCCAACCGTCCTGATATAAACAGGTACGCCGCAGCCATAACAACAATGAAAAGACTTATCGCTTTCATCATACGGGTTTGGGAAACGGAAAACACTTTTAGGTCACCCATAGCCGCAGACATAAGCATTAAAATATACGCAATTTCCATTGCTATCTTTCGTTTTTCACCGTTTATAATCAACCGCTTACACGCCCTTTCTCATAAATATTTTCAGTTCGTTTCTGCACTATCACACTGCCTGCGGGATATACGCCTTTCAGCACCGAACCCGCACCGACAACGCAGTCACGCCCTATTACCGTTCCGCGAAGTATAACTGTATTTGCACCAATCCACACATCATCACCTATAACGACAGGCGACGTTTTATAACCGCTGTCGTGTATGCTTTCAGCTGATGATATGTCATGGTCGTGGTCATATATAAGCACATTCGGACCGAATGCCGCTCGATTTCCTATGGTTATTCTTTCTTTTGCAACCGCCATACAGCCGTTGTTGAAAAAACACCCTTCGCCGATTTCAAGCGTTCCTCCCTCTGCACATAAAATAACATTACGTTTAGTATGTATATGCTTTTTTAATAAAATCTTCCCTCTTTCATTTACAGATATTTTTGTTGTAATCGAAAAATCCTGTATAAATGCAGAGCGAAAACCTTTTATATTAAATATTTTTGTTATTACTATACGCAAAAATGTCAATACACTTCTGACGTACAGTGAAATTCTTTTTTTCATTCAATTCACCTTTTTGACAGAAAACAAATCTCCGTCATTTATCATTTTTTATATAATTCCAATGTTCTGTCCGTAATTTCGTCCCAACTGTAATTGTTTTTTACATATTCAATCTGCTCTGCCTTATCCGCTTTCGGTTTGCCGAGTATTTCGCACAGCTTGTTTTTAAGGTCATTTACATCACTTTTCTTAAATGTATACCCATACTCCCCTACTACGTTTTTTGCAGTATCTATATCGCTTACAAGGCACTCACAACCGCAAGCCATTGCTTCAAGCAGGCTTATCGGCATACCCTCAACGTCACTCGGAAGTACATACATTCTGCAATTATAATAAAGCTCCCAAAGCTCGTCCCCCTCGACAAAGCCGGTAAATATTATTCTGTCGTCTTTTGCCATATCGTGAATTTGTTTTGCATATTCGCTTGAATGACTTACTCCTCCGGCAATTACAAGTTTTTTATCAGTATCCGTCTGCATAAATGCGTCTATCAAATAATGCAATCCTTTTTCCGGAACAATTCTTGCAAGAAACAATATATATCCATCTTTTTCAAGACCGTATTTTTTTGTGATTATATCGGCTTTCTTTTCATTTTGAACATCTATTCCGTTCGGTATGAAAACCGTTTCTCTGCCGTAAGTTTCTTTGAAATAGTCACGCGTTCCCTCAGACAGTACAATAAGTTCATCTGCATATTTCGCCGCCGTTTTTTCGCCGAATTTGAGAAATTTCGTGGCAAATCCGCCCCATTTGGCTCTCTGCCAATCAAGTCCGTGTATTGTCGCAACGGTATGTATTCCGAATAAATGCGGAAGCCATATCATCGAACAAGGACCTTCGGCGTGAAAATGTATAACGTCATATCTGCCGAAAAGTGCCAGAAATGTTGCTATAACCGAATAAACTATTGCGTTGAGTTTACCATTTTCAAACGTCGGTACACTCTTTATCTTAACGCCCTTATATTCTTTCAAATTAACGGTCTTACCGCCGGAAACGTGTTTCCCTTTTCGGTTATACACCGTCACGCTATGACTTTTTTCGACCATTCTTGTAGCAAGTTCTTCAACAACTATTTCAACACCGCCCTCGCGTGACGGTATTCTTTTATGTCCTATCATTGCGATTTTCATTTTGTAACTTCCTTATACAGTTTTATCAGTTTTTCGGAATATTCTTTTATTGTGTCATACTTTATATCTCTGCAATTTTCACTCATTTGTCTGCAAAGTTCTTTGTTGTTATACAAATATTCTATCTTTTCAGTCAACTCTTTCAAGTTTCCGCTTTCAAAAAGTATGCCTGTTTTGCCGTCATTGATAAGTTCGGGAATACCGCCGATTTTTGCACCGAGTACGGGAGTCATAAGACTCTGCGACTCCATAACAGAAAAAGGACAATTTTCCGACCATTCGGCAGGAAGTACGGTAAACAACGCTTTTTCTATAATATTCCTTAATTCATCGCCTGTCTTAAAACCGACATTTTTAATATTATCCGCACTGTTCACTTCATTTTCAAGTTCGCCCTTGCCCGCGAATACAAACGGTATATTACTAAGTTTCTTTGCCGCTTTAACAAGGTTTAATATTCCCTTTTCCTCTGAATATCTGCCGAAATACAAAACATAATTTTCACATTCTGCTCCCAACGGTTTTATCTCGTCAATAAAATTGTACATCGTAACCGTTCTTCCGTTTATATCATCATTACGGCTGATTTCTTTTTCCATAAATTCAGACGGACAGACGGTTAAATCTATCATTTTGTATGTATGACGCAATTTATAGTACCAAGCCTCGACCGCTCCAAGAATACTGCGTATTTTTGAAGAATGTACGCAATTATTTTTTACACACTCAAAATACTTACCGCCGTCACATTTTCTGCAAAGACCGTACGTATAATCATTTTTTAATTTATGATTGGGACATACAAGCTGTACGTCATGTGCGGTGTAAACAATCGGTATATTATGTTTCTTTATTTCATATATTATTGACGGCGTAAGCTGATAATTAAAGTTATTCAAATGTACAACATCCGGTTTAAAATCGCTTAACACCTTGCGGATTTGTTTTCTTGCATTAACCGAATAAATAATTTTAAAAGGGTAAGTAATATGCTTTAACGATTTTTTGTGAAAATCAATGTTTTCCGTATATGCCTCTACCCTATTTTCTACACAGTTACGCTCATCTGCCATACCGAAATATTCAACCTCGTTGCCGAGTGATTTCAGATATTCGCCTAATTTTATAAAATAAGTTTCCGCACCGCCTTTTCGGTACAGATATTTATTTACCAACAATATCTTCAAGGCAGACTCCTCCCACTATAATATGTGTATCAATTATATCAAATTTAATATTTCAAATCAAATAACAATACTTGACACTATTGTTACAACTATTATATAATCATACATATAATTTATAATCAAGGAAGGTTAATCGCTATGAATACAAAAAGACTTGATTGGATAGACATTGCAAAAGGTATCGGAATAATCCTCGTTGTACTCGGTCATACACTTGTTCCTCAGGTTCGCGAAACAGGTTTTGCAGGCTTTTTATGGATATTTATATATAATTTTCATATGCCGTTATTCTTCTTTTTATCGGGGTATTTGTTTGAAAAAGGACTTCCTCACTACACGAACAAAGGAAAATTCATACTCGGAAAATTACAATATCTGATGTTGCCGTATTTGATATTCTCAACCTTTGCATATTTATTTATCGGTTTTTCGTTAAAAATTCCACTGCTTGCAAAAGTTCTTGAAAACGGCGGATATACGTCAGTCGGTTTAAAAGACGCAATTCTGCAAATTGTTACATACAATAACCACATTGACAAGCATTTATGGTTTGTTTTTTCACTGTTTATTGTATTCCTTGTGAATATACTTATTCCGAAAATTATGAAATCAAAACCAATGCTTATTGTACTTCTCGGATTGTATATTTCAAAAGCATATGTGCATTATTACGGAATACTTGACTATGTAACAAGCGATTTACTGTTTTTCTCACTTGCAAGAATTGCGTTTAGCACCGGCAACAAAAAATCAATTAACACTATTGTCACCGCAGTGATATTCGTTGTTACCAACTGTCTGTACAGTTATTTTTACGTTACACAAATGCCGTCGGGTGTTTTGAAAGGTGTACTGTATTTGATAAGAAGTATCTCGTCCGTAACAGGAATTATGACGGTATGCAACATTTCAAAACATCTTCAAAACAAAGCACCGCAAAGATTATTAAAAACACTCGGTATGTATTCGTATGACATTTATCTTATGCACGCACCGTTTCTTGTGTCGGGATTGATGGGAATACTGCTCGCATATTCACCGCTTCCGACTGTTATATGCTGTGTATCGGTACTTGTGTTGGGATTGTTTATTCCGATTGTCGTGTCAAAATTCATAATACGGAAAATACCGTTTCTGTCGGTTTTGATACTCGGCAAAAATTACAAAAACAGCACACCTATAAACGCAAGCAACAATTTATCGCATAATTCGTAATTATTCGCACATACTATTACAGGGTGATTTTATGGATTGCGAAAATATAAGTCAGCTTATTTCGTCGAATGTTGAGGCAACACAATATTTCAACTCACTTTCCGCCGAAATGCAGCAAAAAATTCTTGACCGCGGAACAGGTGTGAATACACTTGATAAGCTGAAGGAATTTAAAAATCTCGTAGAAAACAACGGACTAAAATAATAAAATAGACAAAACCGCAACGGTTTTGTCTATCAGATTACCGACAAATTGTCCGGAACGTGCAAAATATTATTTCAACTATAAAAAAACATCAGGCAAGCCTATCTTTGAGATACGGCTTGCCTGTGCACTTTTTGCGAACTAATTTCTCACCATCTGATTTTATAATGATGTTTTATTTTTCTCGTTCGCTTATAATACCTTGTCTATACGCCTCTATAAGCTCCTTTAAATCGGCTATATTTTCTTTTAATTTCTTACCGTTGTCGGTATCGCCGACAAGTATTCTGTTAAATGCGTGCTGCACGGCGACTTGGTTGGACACAATATCTTTGCCGTTTTGAATAACCTGTTCCGCCGATTCAAACGGCTCGTGTGCCGTTAATGTCAGTCCATATGAATTATATGTAAGAGTATATCCGGCAATTCCGGTCACTTTATGATACGGCTTTGAAAAACCGCCGTCAATCATTATAACCTTACCGTCACATTTAAGCGGATTTTCACCCTCGCTTTGATGTACGGGAACGTGACCGTTTATAATATGCCCTGTTCCGTCAAGACCGAACTCTTCAAAAATCCTGTTTGTCGCGTCCTCCGTTTCAATCAAATCATAATACGCATTTTTTTCTTCGTGATGTGAAGTTTTATCCTCAATAAAGTATCTTTCAAACGTTGTCATTCTGTCACGACCAAACAATGGTGAACCCGAACCGCTCCAAAGATACCACAAAATATCACCGCCGATGCTTTTTTCCTTTTTATTGTTTGAAACAAGCACTTTTCTCACGCAAGCCTCATAGGCGTCATACAAATCTTTACCGCTGTACTCCTTGCCGTTCACATTAACTGCTTTAAAACTGCCGTCACTGTTCATCGGCACACAACCGTGAAACAGCAAGTTACCGTTATAAACCTTATACATACCGCCTTTTTTCAGCATTAACTGCATATGTTTCTGCAATTTTTCACACTTCACAAAGGCGCTGTAAAGTTTATTCATCATATCTTCTTCACGTTCGGTAAGTTTATACGGATTTTCCTTGTCAATTGTAGGAAAATTGACATCTTTCATTTTATAAACATTTTCACCGATAGTTACCGTACTGTTTTCAAAGTCAATTTTATCAAGCAAGCACCTTTCGTTCATATCAAATTCAGGGTGATTTTGTATAAGCTGTCCCTCAAGTTTGAATTGAATAACGGTAATTGCCTTGTGCATTTTCATTTCAAGTTCTATTTCCGTTTCGTATGAGTGCTTTTTATTTTTGATTTCAAAACAACTGCAGTCATCATCTGCATACACACTCATAGCAAACGTTGCAAGCGGTATCATATTAATTCCGTAACCGTCCTCGATAACGTCAAGATTGCCGTATCTGATACTGTTTCTGATAACGGTTGCAATGCAAGCAGGATTGCCGACAGCCGCACCCATCCAAAGAATATCGTGGTTGCCCCACTGAATATCAAGTGAATGATAAGAGCAAAGCTTATCCATTATCTTGTGCGCTCCGCTGCCCCTGTCGTATATATCGCCTATTATGTGCAAATGGTCAACGACAAGTCGTTGTATAAGTTCCGCTATTGCGATAATAAACTTTTCCGCCGCACCGATTTCAAGAATTGTATTCACTATTCCGTCATAATACGCACCGCGATTTAAAACCTCAGGTTTTTCCGTTATAAGTTCTTCGATAACATACGCATATGCCGGCGGAAGTGCTTTTCTGACCTTTGAACGCGTGTATTTTGACGAAACCACCTTACATATTTCAATAAGCCTGTAAAGCGTTATTTTGTACCAATTTTCCGTATCTTTATCAAGGCTTTTTATGTAATCTATTTTTTCTTTTGGATAGTAAATAAGTGACGCAAGCTCACTCTTGTCATTTGTACCAAGTGTATGCCCGAATACATCATCAATCTTCTTTCTGACCGCACCGCTACCGTTTCTCAAAACGTGCGAAAACGACTCATATTCACCGTGAATATCAGAAAGAAAATGTTCCGTTCCCTTTGGCAAATTCAGGATTGACTGCAAGTTGATAATCTCCGTAGATGCTTTGTCTATCGTCGGATAAAGTTCCGATAGTCTTTCGAGGTATCTCACAAATTCCGTTTTCATATCTCCGCTCCTTATATTTTGGTACTTTATTTTTATTATACTATGCTATATTTGTTTTGTCAATTTGATACATTTTTAACACTTTTCACACGTCGTTTTACTAAATCATTTATTAGGCTAATCTTTATCTATATCTCATCATCTTCCTCAAAATCTATGTCATCTATCTCATCTTCATCATCATTCAATCTTTCAGCAAAATCTTCTTTCAATCTTTCAGCAAATTCTACAATATCACTTTCAGCATCTTCACCTTTTGAATCATTTATAAAATCCATAACTGTTGGAACCTCTGAATATTTCTCAATTTTATTTTTCACTGCGTCATTGATTCTATATACATCTACATCTACATCTTCTCTTTCCTCGTTAACCAATTTTAAATGTTTCAGTTCATCTGCACACTCGTTTTCATCAAAATTTATAAACTGTTGAATTAATATCTCTATATCTTGAAATACATCTTCCACATATAAATATCCTTTGAGCAGTAAAAAATGACGTAGTTTTGATGAAAAGCTATCAGATTTGATTAATAATTCCTTGTTATTACAAATATTCATTATATTCCAAAACATCGATTTTATAATTTTTTCTTGCGCATATCCGAAATAATTGTATACTGTTCTTTCCCCGTCATGAAAAAAAGTTACAGACGTAAAATTTTCATCCAGCTCACTTTCACTTTTTTGATTGCAATCAGCATCTAACTCATGTTTTTCAATTTTTATAGATAATTTATATCTATCTATTATTGTTTTTAAATATACTGTTTCAGTAACAAGATGACCATATTCTAAAAGGTGCTTTATTTCTTCAAAAATTTCTTCATATACGAATCTTAACGAAGTTGCATTGCAATGACTACCTAAAACTCCTTTTACAATTTTACTTCTCATTGGATGTCTTAGCATTCTAAATAGCTTTGCTACATCTTCATCATAATCAAAATCTAAATATATTAATAATTCATCTTCTTGTTTGTTTTTTGGTAAATCATATATACGCTTAGTTATTTTTTTATATTTTTCCGGCAATCTATATGTCATTATTTTAATTATAAAATCTATATTATCTAATACCCATTTTTTTG
>OGHK01002330.1_pt1 | contig 13526 bp, 9 predicted proteins | sample 1571411 | NCBI WGS metagenome assembly OGHK01 (sample SAMEA2582043, study PRJEB24529) | metagenome | biome: Human gut stool | place: China | collected 2011 | reverse complement strand
GTCTTTCCTGAGCAGTCAGGAAGAGGCAGGGATTCTGTCTCAATTCCTTCGAAAATACTGTCATAATATTTCTCGGCCTTCTTATATTTTCCCTCTTTCATCTCCTGTTCTTCATCAAGGGCAGCATCAAAGCCTGTGTAGGATTCTTTCTCCAATTTCTCACCCAGATAGGCCCGATCGATATCCTCAAAAATAATATCATAGGAATTACCATCTGCCAGGATATGGTGGAAATCTGTAAAAAGATATTTCCTGTCTTCTGTCACATAAATCCCCGCCCGGAACAGCCGTCCCTTTTCCAGCTTAAAGGGACGCACCAGCTCATCTTTCATCTTTTCAAACTGCTCATTTGTGGTCTGTACCACCTCTGGTACAAAGGCTTCCTCACAAGGCTTCTGCACCATCTCTCCGCTGTCACTTAAATAAACCTTTGTCAGCAGATACGGATGTGCAGCGATCATCTGAGAAATGGCATCTGACAGCTTCTGAACGTCAACAGAGCTTTCCAGTTCAAACAGGAACGGAATATTGTATACCGTACTCTCAGGATTCTTCATGCACTCTGCAAAAATACCCTTCTGGGAGCCGGTAAGAGGGTAAACTTCTCTCTTTTCATAGGTTCTGATCTTCGGTGCAAGCATCACATATTTTTCCAGTTTCTCCACCGTATTGTTTTCGTGGATATCACTGGTTTTCACAGTCACTCCGAATTCCTCTGAAATCAGAATACAAAGCTTCATGGCACTGATAGAAGACAGCCCCGCCCTGTAAAAATTTGTGTCAGTTCCAAAAAAATCATTCTCCACAACGTCTGCAACGATTTCAAAAATCTTCTTCTGCATAGGAGTCTGGGGTTCTTTCAGATTCTTTGGCTGTGCAACCGGCTTTGGCAGTGCTTTCTTATCAATTTTGCCATTCTGTGTCACAGGCATCTTTTCCAGTTGGACAAAAACCTCAGGAACCATATAATGAGCCAGGGACTCTGATGCATAGGCAGAAAGCTCCTCTGTATTGATCTGGCGGTCAGCCATAAAATAGCAGCAGAGGAATTTGTTATCTACAGGCAGAGTAATGCTGGTAATGATTCCCTCATAGGAATTGATCACTTCCTCGATCTCACCAAGCTCAATCCTCAGACCGCGAAGCTTGATCTGATTGTCTATTCTTCCGAAAAATTCAATCTCACCCTCAGGGCTGATCCTTGCAAGGTCACCGGTCTTATAAGCTCTCTCTCCGTTAAGATCAATGAATACAGCCTCTGTTTTATCCGGCAAATTCATATAACCTCTGCCAACGCCCAGTCCTGCGATCACAAGCTCTCCGGTCTCTCCGTCCGGAAGGATCTTATTCTCTTTATCTACAATATATACCTTCACATTACCGTTAGGCGTACCAATGGTAATGTTTCTGCTGTCCGTAATTACCTTCATGGTACAGCTGATGGTAGTTTCCGTAGGTCCATAACCATTCATAATATAAGCATCCGGGTTTACTCTGCGAATCTTGTCATACAGAGCCGGAGGAAAAGCCTATGCACCTACATCAAATACCTTAATCTGAGAAACTGCTTTTTCAAGCTGAGGCAGATCTATCATATTGGACAGGTAAGTAGGAGTTGTGGTCATAATATCCACTTTATTTCTGACAATCAGCTCACCCAGCATAAGAGGATTCAGAATCTCCTCATCAGAGGCAATCACTGCAGTCATCCCATTAGTCAGAGGCAGAAATTCCTCCAGAACAGAAACGTCAAAGGTCATGGCAGCCATGGAAAGAGAAACACTTCCTCTGCTTACATAGCCATAGGTTTCTGCATTTTTCGGATCCGGATTGACAAAGTTAGAAAGGTTGATATGCTCGATCAGGACACCCTTTGGTTTGCCGGTGGAACCGGAAGTATAGATACAATAACAGAGATCATGCTCCCCGATTTTTACCTGGGGGTTGTCCGTATTCTCATTCTCAAGCAGTTCCTCCAGGAGCAGTACTGTACAGGGAAGCTTTGCAAACAGTTCCTTTCGTTCCTCTGCGATCTCCTTGGTCGTGATAATAAAAGGAGCTCCTGAGTCCTCAAAAATGTACTGGATTCTGTCATCCGGATAATCCGGCGTAGCAACTGCAAAGGCTCCTCCTGCCTTCAGGATACCCTGTCGCACTGCATAGAAATCACAGCATCTCTCAAGAACCACACCTACGATGGTCTCCCGTCTGACACCTTTTTCCACAAGTGCATTGGCAATCCTGTTGGCCCGTTCATTGAGCTGTACATAGGTAAAGCTCTCTTTGCCGGAGACAACTGCACATTTCTCAGGATGAAGCTTCACCTGTTCCTCGAACAATTCTGTTACCGGCCGAAACTCAAAAACAAAATTGTTCCTTTCATTAATATTTTTCATTTTCATGTACCTCCTAAAAAGATATTATGGTATTATTCATATCAATTGCACGGATATAATCCATGGATTTTGATACTTTTTTGACAAGTTCAATCCCATGTATGTCAAAGTCTTCACTGTCATACTGATATTCCAGAGGGTTGAAATTTACACCGTTATCTCTGATCCTCAGTCTGCAGAGATCATCCTCCAGACAGAGGTTAATGTCGATCCAGTTGGAGGTTTTTCCCCCGAATCGTATAATATTTACAGTCATTTCCTCCGCACACACTGCGGCAAGATTTGCCTTGCTTTTAGAAGCTCCCTGTTCCTGGCAGAACTCTATGATCCTCTTATGAACCGTTTGTGCTTCCTCCATGGTACTCTTAATGGAAAAATCCAGATTAATTCCCGGATTTTTATCAGGAACAATATAAAAGCTTGTATTTTTATGCTTGATTTTTCTGAAAATATAAGTTGCAACTGCAGTTATGATCTCAGTGGCAACAAATCCTGCTGCAATTCCGTCGATACCGATCCCGTCAATCTGTTTCCATACAAGGATTCCCACCAGGGTTGCAGGCAGAACTACCACTGCATTCTCCAGAAATGTGACGAAACTTGCAATGGCTGTCTCCTCAATGGACTCGTAATAGCTGATAATAAACTTATTCCACAGATAAGGTGCCACACACAAAGCAAAGATGCGCAGCGCCTGGACCATATGGCTGCCCAGCTCGCCACCGCCGCTTCCGAACATGACAGTAATTTCCTCGGTAAACAGCATAATAAGGACAAAGATCACAGCCAGCAGGATGTAACTGTATTTCAACATCTTTTTACAGAGAACCCGGATTCCCACGTAGTCCTTCTCTCCGAAAAGGATTCCTGCCACATTGGGAATCACACCGATGATTCCGCCTGTAAGCATCTCAACGATCAGCAGCACATTGTCACAGACAGTAAATACTGCCATACCTTCCTCACCCAGCTGATTCATGATAATGGTATTCAGTCCAAGTGCCTTTACAAAATTAGCTGCCATAAAGATCAGCATTGGCACACCTGTGATGATTGCTTCCTTTGTAATCCCCAGCTCGCCCGGCTTTAGCAGGATCAGGTGGAGATTTCGCTTATCAGAGCGGATATAAAGCACAAAAATTCCCATGGCAAACAGGAAACCAAGAACAGTTGATAAGGATGCACCTGTAATTCCCAACGGAGTATATCTGAGGAATATATAGTCCAGCACAAGATTGATCACATTGGCTGCGATAAGGTAGGCTGATGCCAGCTCCGGATGATTCTCCACCCCAAGGTAATTGACCATCATCAGTCCAATTCCGATTACCGGTGCCCCCAGCATACTTACACGTATGTAATCTCTGGTATAACCGGTCAGGACACCGTCACCTGATACCAGAAGTCTGGCAACAGGTTCTGCCACAGGAAGGGCGCAGATTGAAAAAATGATTCCCACCACAAGTGTTACCATAAATGTGGCGGAAAACAATTTCGACGCCCCTTCTTTGTCTCGTTTGCCAAGCATATTTCCCACTGCTATGGAACCGCCGATACCAAGGCAGTAACCCGTAAGCTGAACAAGCGTCTCTACCGGAAGGCTTAAGGTCACCGCTGACATAGCCTCCACCCCTATCAGATTACTTACAAATATCGTATCTACGATATTTCCCAGCTGAAGCGCCAGAGACATCATAATCCCCGGAACAATATACTTGTTCAGCTTCGCATTCAGCAGTCTGTTATTTCTCTCTTCCATCGCTTCATCCCCTTTGTTTTGAGCTTTTTTCAAAATATTCTGTCACAAATTGTAAGATATTTAAATATTACCATTTAACGCAATAAATGGCAAGTTAATAAAGGATGGGAGAAAGCAACTAAATACTGCTTATTTACTGCAGTTTTATTCCCCATATTTTACAGTCTCTGGTGCCTACAACTGCATAGTTATCGTAGACAGCCGGGGAAGCCTCTATCACGCCCTCGCTGACAGATAATACATCTTCCTGTTTACCTGTTTTACCATCAAGAAGGCGGATATCACCTGTACTGTTGCAATAAAGAACCTTTCCTGATCCGTCTTTGTTATAAACGCACACCGGAGAAGACCAGGCATATGAGGAAGAATCCTCCCATGCTTTAGATCCGTCAGATTTTCTCAGACAGGCAAGAACTCCGGATGCATTGTCAGAGGTCTTTGCCACTGTCACATATATATAATCGGCAAGGCTGTTCTTTCCACAGGCAATCGTAGACTGAACTCCACCGGAAACACCGTCATCAGTAGTACATTCATAATCTGTATGCCACACGATCTCACCGGTTTCTGCATCAATCTTCCAGACAGGGACAGTGGCTGTGTCATAACTTCTCCATCCAAGGCGGAAGGAAGTACTTACATACAGATACAGATGTTCTTTTTCGATTTCCAGAACAGGCGTTGAATTAGAATCATCCAATGTATCCTGAACCCATACCAGCTGAAGAGTGTTCAGATCCAGACACATAAGATTTCCCCCATTATCGGTCATAAATATATAGCCTTTATAGATTGCCGCACTGTCTTCCATTCCAAGCCAGAAAGACTCTGTACTGCTTCTTGTTCCATAGTAGCGCCATTTTACAGTTCTGCCCGGATCAATGGATAAAGTCCCACTGTTCAGATCATATTTTGTATTCAGCCTGATCAGATACAGGATTCCGTTCTCTCCCGGATAGATCAGGGTATCTGTCTCTGCATCCACAAGTGCTGATCCGTCAAAAAAGCTCAGACTTCCTCTGAGTGAAAACTCATCATTGTCTCCAAAAGTATACATAACACTACAATCCAGCAAGTTTACTACAAATACCTTTGCAGTTCCTTCGTTGCTGTTATATCCGGCGCCAACATACATAATCGGATATCCTCTCGGATCAAGGGCACCCGCACCCTTAAAAGTATATCCCAGATATAATGGGTCACGTGTCTTTTCTCCCGTTCTCAAATCCAGAAAATACACATACCCATCCATACAGGCATAGATTACCTCAACCAGTTCATCGTCCGCCTTTGCTTTCTCTGTCATATTCATATGTGCTTTGACCTCTTTTGGCCATTTCATCATAAGCGGCTGTCCTGTCCAGCCACTTCCTGTCCAGACTGCACTGCCCGAAGAAAGAGAACCTGTATCTGCAGACCACAGTTTGTTCAGCCTGAAATCAGTCATATCTGCATAACCATGGGAAGGGGTATCGCGAAAACTGTTTCCGCGAAATGTGACGATCCCATCCACATCTGTATAATCCTGTCCTATATTAAAGGAAATATCACCATCAGCCTTATAATCTCCAATATTTTCAAGTACGTTTCCATCCACCTCAATATTAGTATAGCTGATCAGATTTTCCGGTTTTGTAGAATCCACACAATGAGGCTGAAAATTAATCTCTTTAGTCTTTTTCATTTCAACCACATCTTTGGTTTCTTTAATTTCTTTAGTTTTTTTAGTTTTTTCGATTATCCTGCCTTCTTTTTCCTCATCTGCACCTGAAGCTGATACGGCCTTCACCTTCCCGCTGTCTGTTTTGCTGACAGACAGGAAAAACTTGTTTCCTGCAAACCCAAGCAGAAGTACAAAAATTATAATCCCCCCAGTCTTTATGAGGGTTTTGGGGAAAAAAACTTTTCCACTGCGTTTTCCTGAACTTTTCTGTGATATTGTTTTCTGAATGTAATCCGGTCTTGCAGACTTTCTCCCAGAATCCACGTTTCTCTTCTTGTTCATACCTTTCCTCCTAAAAAATATATCATGTGAACTTCATCTTCTGCCTGGCTGTATCCGGCACATCGATCAGCCCAAAGCGGTAGAATATTCCATATATATAACTCACTCCGCGGATGTCGCCCAGAGCTTTGGGTCTGTCAACCACGGCTCCCACCTTCTTTATGTTTCTCAATGCCAGCAGCACTGAACTTAACGCCAGACTCTTACTGTTCTCCCTACGGTCGATCCACAATTCCCTTGTGTAGTCTCCATTCCGACCCTTTCTTACTTCATAAGTGAACGGAAGCCCTGTATAGGTTTTGAAACTCTCACCTGCATAGAGTAAAATAACCTCCCACAGATACTTCTCGTCCAGTGTTTCTCTCAGCTTCTCTACTGCCTGATATCCTTGTCTTTGCTGCATCTCTGATCTTTCCTGCATTCCTTCCTTTTGATCTCACTCCTGCTCTTTCGATTTGCACTTACAACTTGTCAGCACGCCCCAATTTATCTTCCTGATTCGAGCAGATATATTTATACTCATTTCTGTTTATACTCATTTCTGAGCAACGCAATTTCATGAGTCCATCCCTCATCATCATTTGGTGTCTCCAGAATAAACGGAATTCCCTCTGTGGCAGGATGATTGATCACGCGGACAAGTGCCTCCAGTCCTATTTCACCTTCTCCGATTCTGGCATGGCGGTCCTTATGGCTGCCAAGGGGATTCATGCTGTCATTTAAATGGATGGCTTTTAGTCTGTCCAGACCTATTATCCGGTCAAATTCTTCAAATACGCTGTCAAGATCGTTTACAATATCATATCCACCATCCCAGACATGACAGGTATCCAGGCAAACACCTAATTTATCTTTTAACTCCACCCTGTCAATGATCTGACGAAGTTCTTCGAAATTTCTTCCTACTTCTGTGCCCTTTCCTGACATAGTTTCCAGAAGTACAATCGTACTCTGATCTTTTGTCAGCACTTCATTGAGAATTTCTGCAATTTTACTGATTCCTACTTCTGCACCCTGTCCTACATGACTGCCCGGATGAAAATTGTAATAATTTCCCGGTGTCATTTCCAGACGTCTCAGATCATCTGCCATGATTTCTCTGGCAAAATCCCTGAGGTTTTCTTTGGCAGCGCAGCAGTTCATAACATAAGGCGCATGAGCCACCAGCTTTCCAAAATGATTCTCCTCTGCCAGCTGCCCAAATGCCTGCACATCCTGCGGATCAATGTCTTTGGCTTTCCCTCCTCTTGGATTTCTGGTAAAAAATGCAAATGTGTTACCGCCATTTGCCAGCATCTGCTTCCCCATTGCAAGGTAGCCCCGGGATGAGCTTGTGTGATTTCCTATATATAACATCTTTTTACTCCTCTTCTGTCGTATTTTCACAGTACCAGTTTATAGTAATCCTTTTATCATACATTATGGATTTTCTCAAGATTATCTTTTTCATATCTGCATTATAGCATTTTATCAGATTTTGTTAAACATTTTTACCGTTATAAACAATTTTACGTCAAAAAGACATTGCTGTGAACGGAGTCAATTGTTCCAAAATTTTTCAGGTTGCGCTTATGAACTATCTTCATGTCAGCGAAGACAATATTTCATCTGGTTCTGCCCTTTACTTTCCATGCACCAACCTTAACATCCTATTCCCCAACAAACACCCCAGCATACATCCCAAACTATTATGAATAATATCGTCAAACTCAAACAACCCTCTGCAAAGCAGCAGCTGACTAATCTCGATAGCAGATGATACCGCAATTCCCACAAGCAATCCCATCCACCATTTCAGTTTTCTGCCTGTCAACCCCGGCAATAAAATCCCTGCCGGAAAAAGCAGCAGAATATTCAACAGATTCTCCTGCAGTAAACCATCTCCCGTAGTACTTCCCAGTCTGCCACCTGTACCAATCCCCAGAATTTCCTTCCATGACCAGAATACCTCCGGCTGATACTGCCTGATCCCCGGAGTCCTCGTAAAAACAGTAGAACCAAATACAATTGAAAGAAACGTCAGAAGCAACAGTCCACAGACTGCCTGAATGATCACTATTTTATGCAGCCTTAATAATACTGCTGCCAGAAAAACGGCCATCAGGAAAACCACTGCAAAAGCAATAATTTCCCTGATCGTCCAGCTTCGATTATGTGTAATAATAATCTGATAAATGTCCACTATCTATCTCTCCCCATCTCATGAATTCTGATTTTAACTGCCTGTCAATCGGATATTCGCAGTTTATCAGAAGGAGCTTACACTCCTCCTGATACAAGCAAGTTCCCACCCCCTGCTTATTGCTTTTCGCAATTAAAGCAGGGGACTTACTTGACTTCGGCTAAAAAGATGGAATATAGTATATTGTCGCACATTGACACTTTACCATGATAAGGTTAAAATAAAGATAAATTATGCACTGCAAGAGAAATTGGACAGTTGCAATATTATTCTGAATTTCGGTGGTTTGCCGGGATTATTTGAACAGGAGCGAATGTGTTATGATAGCAGAAAAAATGAAACCTTATGTAAAAAATAATTCAGCCATCCGTATGATGTTTGAGGAGGGAAACCGTCTCAGGGCCATTTACGGTGCGGACAAAGTTTATGATTTCAGCCTTGGGAATCCCAGTGTTCCGGCACCGGAGTGTGTGAAGGAGGCTATTATTGATCTGGTGAACGAAGTGGAGCCGACAGTGCTTCATGGTTATATGAGTAATGCGGGATTTGAGGATGTGCGCCAGACGATCGCAGAATCTTTGAACCGCCGCTTTGGAACTAAATTTGCGGCAAAGAATCTGATTATGACAGTTGGGGCAGCCAGCGGTCTGAATGTGATTTTCAAGACAATCCTGAATCCTGAGGAAGAAGTGATTGTTTTTGCACCATACTTTTTGGAATATGGTGCATATGTGCGTAATTTTGATGGCAAGCTTGTGGAAATCTCTCCGGATACCACCACATTTCAGCCGAATCTTGAGGAGTTTGAGCAGAAGATTACAGCAAAGACAAGGGCAGTGATCGTAAATACACCTCACAACCCCACTGGTGTTGTATATTCCGAAGAAACTATTAAGAAGCTGGCAGCAATTCTTGAGAAAAAACAGAAGGAATTTGGCAGTGTAATTTACCTGATCTCTGACGAGCCATACAGAGAGCTGGCTTATGACGGTGTAGAAGTTCCGTATCTGACAAAATACTACGACAATACTATTGTTGGTTATTCTTACAGTAAATCTCTGTCCCTTCCGGGAGAGCGTATCGGTTATCTGGTAATTCCGGATGAAGCAGATGGCAGTGAAGAACTTATCACTGCTGCGGCTATTGCCAACCGTACTATCGGATGTGTCAACGCCCCATCCCTGATGCAGAAGGTGATTGCCAAATGTGTAGATGCAGAAGTGGATGTAGCTGCATATGACAAGAACCGTCTGGCATTATATAACGGACTGAAGGAATGCGGATTCGAGTGCATTAAACCGCAAGGCGCATTCTACCTTTTCGTGAAATCTCCGATAGCAGATGAAAAAGCGTTCTGCGAAGCTGGAAAGAAATATAATATTCTTATGGTTCCGGGAAGTTCCTTTGCCTGCCCGGGTTATGTGAGACTGGCTTATTGCGTATCTTATGATACGATCATTAATTCCTTGCCGGAGTTTAAGAAACTGGCAGAAGAGTTTGGACTGTGAAAACGGCGGGGATTGACATTGGGACAACAACGATAAGCGGTATTGTTCTGGAAAAAGAGGAAAACGGACAGGCAAAGATTCTGGAGGCAAAAACTGTAGAGAACGGTTGCTTTATCGAAACCGGAAATGAATGGGAAAGAATACAGTATGCAAAAGAAATTGTAGAAAGAGCAGTGAATCTGCTGGATTATTTCCTGGAGAAGTATCCGGATGTTGAGCGGATTGGGCTCACAGGGCAGATGCATGGAATTGTCTATGTTGACAAAGAAGGAAATTGTGTCAGTCCGTTATATACATGGCAGGATGCCAGAGGAAGTATCTGCGATGGAGATCAGATTCCTTTAACAGAAGAAATCCGGGAAAGATGTCAAATCCATGCTGCTTCAGGATATGGGCTTGTCACACACATTTATAATATCAGACATAATCTGGTTCCGGATTCGGCGTTGAGTTTCTGTACAATCATGGATTATTTTGGAATGTATTTAACGGGACGAAAAAAACCTCTGATACATGTAAGCAATGCAGCAGGTTTGGGATTCTTTGACAGTCGTAAGATGTGCTTTGAGAAAGAAAAACTGGCTGAAATGGGAGTGGACGTAAACTGGCTGCCGGATGTCTGTACGGAAATAGAAAAACTGGGTACATACAGAGGAAGGACAGTTACAACAGCAATCGGAGACAATCAGGCAAGCTTCCTTGGAGCAGCAGGTGATGAGGAGAATACATTACTGGTCAATATGGGAACCGGTGGACAGATTTCTGTTCTTTCCGGTCAGTATTTTTCGGGAGATGGAATTGAGGCGAGACCTTTCCTGAATGGGAAGTATCTGCTTGCAGGAGCATCTCTGTGTGGCGGCAAGGCATATGCGCTCCTGGAACAGTTTTTCCGAAAACTTGTAAAAGAAGCGACAGGACAGGATCAGCCATTATACAAAGTAATGGAAAAGATGGCAAGAACAGGGAAAGACCAGAATAGCGAAAGGTCTGAAAGGCGAAAGATTAAAGTTGAAACAACATTTGACGGTACGCGGGTAGAGCCGGAAAAAAGCGGCAGTATTACTCAGATGTGTTCCGAAAACTTTACGCCTGAAGATTTCTGCTATGGTGTTCTGAAGGGAATGAGCACAGAATTATATCAGATGTATATGACTATTCAGAAAGGAACCGGCATAAAGATCAGGCGTATGATTGGTTCAGGGAATGGACTGAGAAAAAATCCGGTACTGTGTGAAATTATTGAGGATATGTTCAAGGCAGAACTTGTTCTGGCAGAATGTGAAGAGGAAGCTGCGACAGGAGCGGCAATGAGCAGTAGTATGTAGAACTATAGCAACTCCCCCAGATAATAAAATGAAGCAGTGAAGTGGATTGTGAATAACCAATTGATTTTAATACTGGAATTTGAGGAAAGGGGCTGTCCTGAAAATAGACAGCTCCTTCTTTACTGTCCGATTTATTGTATGTTATTTTTCGACATGTTCTGATATATTTTGGAGCATGCCGGAAAATTTTATGAAAACTGCAAAAAAATTCAGGAAAAAAAAGACAGCATTTTAAACGCTATAGAAAAAATGTAATTTTTGAAAAAACAATTATTGTAATAATCTCCCGAACGTGACATAATAAGAATGGAAAAGTAAAGGGCAGGTTAAATTCTGATTAGAGACAGGTAAAATAACCTGCTTACATTATGCGCCGATTTTCTGAGATGAGGTGGGAAATCAGGCAGACGACAAAGGAGAAAATAATGGGAATTTTTTCAATGATATTGTCATTACTGAGCGGAGTAGCGTTATTCCTGTTCGGTATGTCATTGATGGGCGACGGCCTGAAAATGGTTGCCGGAAATAAGCTGGAAGCTTTCCTGTATCGAATGACAAACACACCGCTGAAGGGAGTTGCTCTGGGTACTGGTGTTACCAGCGTGATTCAGTCTTCTTCTGCCACAACCGTTATGGTCATTGGTTTTGTTAACTCAGGTATGATGAAACTGAAACAGGCCATCGGTATTATCATGGGAGCCAACATCGGAACCAGTATTACCGGATGGATCCTCTGTCTTTCTTATATTGACGGAAAGAACGGAATTGCGAAGATTTTATCTACAGCAACAATTTCAGCAGTAGTAGCGATTATTGGTATTATCCTTCGCATGGCATGTAAGCGTTCCGTGCATAAAAATATCGGTAATATCATGCTTGGTTTTGCAATCCTGATGACAGGTATGCAGACAATGAGCGGTGCTGTTTCACCACTAAAGGACAGCCCCACATTTACAAACATGCTGACAATGTTTTCCAACCCGCTGATAGGTATTCTGGTAGGTATTGCATTTACCGCAGTGCTGCAGAGTGCATCTGCCACAGTCGGTGTATTGCAGGCGTTATCTGTAACAGGTATCCTGACATTCTCCAGTGCATTCCCGATTGTTCTTGGTATCGGTGTAGGTGCTGCCTGTCCGGTTCTGATTTCAGCAATCGGTGCGAATAAGAATGGTAAACGTACAGCACTTGTTTATCTGATCAATGACCTGTTTGGTCTTATCCTCTGGTCAGTGATCTTCTACACTGTAAATGCTGTTGTGCATTTCGGATTTATGGATATGATCATGTCACCGGTTTCCATTGCTTTACTGAATACTGTATTCCGTGTGGCAACAGTATGTGTTCTCTTCCCGTTCATACCGAAGATTGAACAGCTGGTGTGCTGGCTTGTGAAAGACAGTGCAGAGGAACTGGAAGACGAGGCGGATTTCGACCTTCTGGAAGAACGTCTCCTGAACTATCCTGCACTTGCAATCGGACAGTGCCATCGTGCCATGAGCGGTATGGCGAAGAAGCTTCGTAAGAATGTTAACCGTGCAATGAATCTTCTGAATGAGTACCAGCAGAGTAAGTTCGACAAGGTTCAGAAAAAGGAAGACCTGATCGATAAGTATGAAAGCCGTCTGGGCGATTATCTGATCAAGCTTACAAAGCATGAGATGAACACGGCACAGACAAGGCAGGTTTCACTTTATCTGCATACGATCAATGACTTTGAACGTATCGGAGATCATGCTTCTTATATTGCATATATGTCCAGTGATATGCATGAGAATAAGACACAGTTCTCAGAAGATGCCTGGGATGAACTGAATGTTGTCATGGAAGCGGTACGTGAGGAGATTAATCTTACATGCAAGGCGTTCCTTGAGAATGATAAAGAGATGGCGCAGAGAGTAGCACCGCTTGGTATGGTTATTACAACACTTTGTGATGAACTGAAGATGCGCCATGCAGAGCGCCTCAGCCAGGGCAAATGCGGACTGGAAGAGGGAACTGTGTTCAGCGATATTCTGAACAGCTTTGGACGTATTGCTTCCCACTGTGCAAGTGCTATGACAGCACTTATGAAAAGTGGGGAAGAGACAACCGATATCCACATTCACAACTCCAGAATTTATCCTACAGACAGTCTGGAATATTACACTTATTTTAAGGAATACAGACAGAAGTATGATATTGGCATAGAAGTGGAGCATAAGCTGAGTATGGAGCCGGAAGAGGTTGAATAAATAATTTTTAAGATAAAAACACCGTCAGATGAAAATTCGCAGATAAAATGCGAAAGTCACCTGGCGGTGTTTTTTATGCAGCAGGGTTCTTTATGGACAAATTAATACCCTGGATCA
>OGHK01002327.1_pt1 | contig 13546 bp, 12 predicted proteins | sample 1571411 | NCBI WGS metagenome assembly OGHK01 (sample SAMEA2582043, study PRJEB24529) | metagenome | biome: Human gut stool | place: China | collected 2011 | reverse complement strand
TATGAAAAAGAAATTTTTTGCTAATTTATGGTTGACTTTTCATAGCTGGTCTCCATGATACTTTTTAACAGTTGCAGTGATATTTTTTAGACCAAAACCATGATTTTTATTATCTTTTTTTGATGTTATAAAGAAGTCTGTTTTGGTATTGACTTTTTTTTCTACACTGTTACTGACAACAATAAAAATTTCTTCCTTATGTTCTATAAGTTCAACACGTATTTTGGGAACATCAGCTTTTATCGTTGCTTCAAAAGCGTTTTGCAATATATTTCCCATTAATGTGGTAATGTCAAACATCTCAAAAGGCATTTTTTCAGTCAGCTTTCCATAAACAACAAACTCTATATTTTCCTTTATCGCCAAATACAAATAATAATTAACAATAATATCGAGAAAACTATCTCCTGTATGAATCTTTAAATCAAACTCATCTTGAATATTCCAGATAGTTTCTATGTACTCTTTGGCTTCTTTTGTCCTTTTTTCGTTCATTAACTCTCTAAGAACGCCAATATGATTTACCAAATCATGTTTAAAATGCCGTACAGCTACCGACTGCTGTAATTGATATTCATATTGCCGTTTTTGCATATACATAAAAGATTGAAGTTCCTTGTTCTGCCTGTTTGACAGTATATTTTTAACAGCAAGGCTAAGCGTAAGAAAAATCGAATAGATTACTCCCATGATACTGATAAAAAATACTGCATAGGCATCCCAACCATACATCGTATGATTCTTATTAAAAAAAGCAAAAACAAAGTTGTAAAATATTTGAAAAATGCTGCCCTGCATTAAAAGCGCGAACTTGTATTTGAACTCTATGTCGCACATATAAACTTCATATTTTTTCAGAATTCGCAGGTATGCCAAAAGATATATTAGGAACGAAAGCAAATAAGCGGGTTCCATCCACCAGGCGATATCTGTACTGTTAATACCCCCGCCTATCATTATAACCTGTATCAACATGACACTAAATGTATCAATGATTCCGGTAAAATACATGAGGGCAGCACTTAATACAATCAAATGTCCTAAACGATCCTCGAAAAACAAACAGATTGAAAGCACACTCCAAACGATATAAACAATCGGAGAATTGACATCATAATATGCATTGAAAGTTCCTGCAAACAGCACAATCAATGCAGATATGCCAAGAAGAAATTTATTTCTTCTTGGACTGATCCTAAATCCAAAATAGATTATAAACAAATATATTAAATAATTTGAGATGTTGTCTACAATATAAATCATAGTTTCTACTCTTTCTCCTATTATCAGAGCTTATTAAACTCTATCATATCCATTATGATGCATTCTGATATTTCACAGACATAGATTAACATGTCTTTTGTTGATGTAAAAGCAAATCTATAAACTAAAATTTATCATAACATTTTTCTTACCATTCCTCAAATATTTCTGAATCCAACCATTCTCCACCATAATAATTTCCTATATAACATTATCAATCGGTGAATTTGATTTTTATATAAAGAACAGAAAATTTATGATGGAGGTCATGGGTTTCCTGCTGTTTTTGCATAAAAGGATGCTGATAGTAATAGTTTACAAATACTTGAATAATAAAATATTTATTGTTTATTGGAATTTAAAAAAGTGTGTGTTATAGTTAAATATGTAAAACAGGTAGAACAAATCAATAATGGAGGAGATCATGGGAATAGCAGTATATGAAATAAAACTAAAAATTTATACTCTAGTGGATATTCCCACAGAGCAATTATTGGGAAAAGAAGCAGCATTTATAGATTCTGCTTTGGGGTTGGACGATCAGTGGATAAAATATCACGAAGATAACAAATATAAGTTATATTCCTATGATATGTTATATCCAATCGAAAAAGACGGTGGGTATTTAAAGGATCATATCTATACATTTCGGATTCGGACAGTCAATGTAGAATTGGCAAAATATTTCTCCAAAGTCCTGCCAAATCATTACACCAGAGAACTGAAGGGACTGGTGGCAGAAAACCGGATTCTTCCGAAAAAAACAATCAGTGAGATTTATACGTTGACACCAGTTGTAACTAAATTCGCAGATGGATATTGGAGGGGGAAATATCCGATAGAGGTATTTGAGCAGCGTCTTTTTTCCAATGCAGTCAAAAAGTATAAGCAGTATACGGGAGAAGAGGTCAATGAGGATTTCCAGTGGTATACGCAGATTACATTTTTGAATAAAAAACCAATTGCATTATCCTATAACAGTAAAAAGATAACATTGTTGGGTGATAAGATCAACCTTAAAATTGCGGATAATAAGCAGGCACAAGAATTGACTTATTTTATGCTGGGGGCAGGCCTGGGAGAACTCAATTCAAGAGGCGCAGGAACATGTAATTATCGTTATTTATAAATAACAGGGGAGGTGATAGCGAATATGTTAAAGGACTGTCTTGAAATATTTAACGAACAACTGGAACAGACCAAACAGCTATGTGGGGATGGGGATCACCTGATTCTGGATACCTATGTTCCGGCAGATGGGGATTATCTGATTGTACATAAAGATGGAAAAGTAGAAAAATGCACGGTTACGATGGATAAAAAAAACAGAACCGTGCAGACAGACTGGGATGAGGCATCGGATGCGTATTATCAGTTGAAATTTTATGATTATCACAGCCGGTTAGTGAGCATGGACAAGCCACAGGACCCGAAAAAAGTCATACATTCCAATAATTACTGTGCATTCTGGGTGAAGTGGGAAAGCTTTGAGAACGGGAAAATGGACATGCAGGCGCTCGACCGTTATTTTGATGTGTTAAAAAATCCGGCAGAAAAGTACAAAAAGCCACAGGAGCGAAAAATGTACGACTATATTTTAGATCAGATTGGGGAAGTGGATCAGGAGAAGCTAGAGCAGCATCGGGATTGGCTGAAAGAACATGTCTTTTGTCTGGATGAACTTGGTTTAAATTTAAAGAAAAAGAATTATTTAAAGATTTTCTTTGAAGAGGATGAGTTACTTTATATAAAAGAAGAGCAACGATATCTTGTGACCAAAATCTTTAATAAAAATGATTATAATATGGAGCTGGACGATCAGATTTTTGGCCTTCCAAATGATAACCTTGGCTTAAATGCTAAGAAACCATTTTTGGAAAATAAGACGCGTAAAGTCACGATTCCTTATATGATTACAACGCAGGAGGCGTTGCAGCAGAGAAAATTTTTTGACTATCTGATGAATCAGGCAAATTTGGGATGTATGAATATTTTCTTTGATTATGAAAAAAAGAAGATACTTCCTAAAAAGAAGGGGGAAATGGTAAAAGGGGAGTTTTCCGGTTTCTTCATACAAATCCAGAAAGGAAAAGAAGTTGAAATTCTGCATCAGGATACCATTGTCGATTATAAATATGAGCTGCAAAAGATATTCCATTACTATGATGTGCTGGGATGCGATGCGTCAGGAGAGTGGTATAAAGACTATACCAATCGGCAGGGATTGCAGGATGTAATCAATGAGGTTATATTTTCGAACTGGCTAATTGGAAATTATTTTACACCGGAAGATCAGCTTGGTGCTGAGGGTGCAATTAAAAGAAATTTGATTTGGTCGAGAGCTTCCATTTTTGCGTGGTTGTATAAGGGACGGGAGGCAAATATTGATCACATTTTGCACAGAGTATGTTTTGACATGATCAAAAACTCCCTGCAAAACGGATATACAAAAAAAGTCAGACAACAGTTTAATTTAATGTGTTCATTAAGTGAATATTTTGGAGGAGATCATATGGCAGATAAATATCATGATATACGAAATGCATTGCGGGAAAAAATCAATCAGCAGCAGGATTGTGAAATAGAAAGCGACATGGAATATTTCTATGCAGTGGGACAGTTAGCAGATTATTTTATTTCATTAAGTAAAACACAAAACAGAGTCCATTCGCTGGGAAATCCATTTTTTAATGCGACAAGTGATGATGTGATCAAAACAAGACTGCATCAGTATTTTATGAAATATAATTATTTGATCAAACGGGCAGGACAACGTTTTAACCAGTTATATGCGATGGTTAGTGGTTATCTGCCGGAAGGAAAAGTAAGTCAGGAAGATATCGTAGCAGGATACATCAGTAATAATTTGATTTATGAGTCAAACAAGAAAGAGAAGGAGGAAGTGTAACATGGAAAAGAGAGTATATGGGGTCTTGGGAATTTCTTCTATTATGGCAAACTGGAATGCTGATTTTACGGGGTATCCGAAAAGTATGTCGGATGGAACTGTGTATGGAAGTGACAAGGCATTAAAGTATCCGATGAAAAAAATGTGGGAAAATGAAGGAAAGAAAGTACTGTATATAAAGTCCATGAAATTTTCCGAGAAAGATGGATCTTTGGTTCCGAATTCATTAAAGGAACGATATGAGAATATTTTTGGGGTAAAGGATTTAAAAGATGCTAAAGATTCCAAGGAAGTTTTGACAAATTTGATGTCTGCTGTAGATGTGAAGAATTTTGGTGCTACATTCGCAGAGGCCAAGAATAATTTCTCTATTACAGGTGCAGTACAGTTTGGTCAGGGATTTAATAAATATGATGGAACGGTTGCAGAGGAACAGCAGATTCTCTCTCCGTTCCGGGATGGGTCAAAAGACAGTGAAAAAAATGAAGAAGCTAAAAATTCTACATTGGGCACTAAAGTTACAAGCAATGAAGCACATTATTTCTATCCATTTGTGATCAATCCTCTGGCATATAAAGAACTGGTGGCACTCGGAGTTACCGAAGGTTATACAGAAGAAGATTATCAGAATTTTAAGAGAACAGCGTTGGTTTCTGCTACCGCGTATGCAACCAATGCAAAAGAGGGATGCGAAAATGAATTTGCTCTTTTTGTAGAAACAGATCTGGAAGTATATCTGCCAAATTTGTCAGAATATATTACATTTGAAAAAGGGGATAAACAGAATACGATCGATATCAGTGCATGTGAGAAAATTTTAAATGAGATGCGGGAGAAGATTAAGAGTATAGAAGTTTATTACAATCCATATACCACGAAACTGGTATCGGAAGGAAAAGGAGTGCAGGTATATAACATTGTCACACAAAAAGAGGTGTAATTTATGGAGGCATTGCAATTTACACTCAGCGGAAAGGATGCTTTTTTTAAGAAGCCGGAAGTAAATACCTATCATTATTATACATTTGGGCAGATTCATAAAGTGGTGCTGCTTGGAATGTTTGGGGCAATCCTTGGATATGGCGGATATGCGCAGAAAAAGTGGGAAAGTCCGAAAAAAGGAGAGCCGGCTGTGGAAGACTATCCGGAATTTTATGAAAGACTCAAAGATATAAAAATATCCATAATTCCACAAAATGAGCGTGGATATATTCCGAAAAAAATCCAGATTTTTAATAACTCTGTGGGATACGCATCAGGAGAGCAGGGGGGCAACCTGATCGTAAAAGAGCAGTGGCTTGAAAATCCAAAATGGGAAATTTATCTTTTACTTGATGGTACAGAAGCAGAAAAAATAGCAGATTATTTATTGCAGAACCGTTGTGTTTATTTTCCATATCTGGGGAAAAATGATCATCCGGCAGACATTACAAACGCAAAAAAAGTATCAATAGAAGAGATTTCAACAGAAATGACCGTCTTATCCTGTATGTATCCAAAAGGAACCGGGAATGTAGTTTTCCCGGATGATGAGGATGAGCGGGAAGTATTTAAGTATGAGGAAAAGCTTCCGGTGCGGTTGAATGGATACACAAATTTGTATGAATATGACACATTTTGTTTTACGAATATGGATGTACATATTAAAACCGGTACACTATACCGTTTGGAAAATAAAATACTGACCTTTTATTAAAAGTAAGGACTCCCCTGCCTGTTTTATCTGGCAGGGGATTTTTATCACGGAAAATACTTTTTAGGGATAGGACAGTGATAAAATCTGTGGTCTGATTAGAGTTTTTATAGAAAAATGTATTCTGTGAAATAAGAGTTGAAGATTACCAAGAGGAGAAGCCTATGGAAGTAGAAAAATATATGATTCATGTTGGAGATGTACTAGAAGATCCAGATATGTGTTTTGCCCATCTGCTGGAAGGAAAAGAAAAAAAAGAAACCTTGCAGGAGCATACAAAATTGTGTCAGAAATATTGGAAAAGGATGGTGGAACAAAGAGGACTGGTCAGTATTTTTGACAATTTTAAAAACCGGTATTTGCAGGAAATCAGTGAAGAAGGAAAATATTTATTTGATGTAATGACCGTTAATATTGTCACCTGGCATGATTTTGGAAAATGTAACCCGCGTTTTCAGAAAGATAAAATGAGGCATCCATGGCATATGGATCTGGCACCGGATAACGCAATTGGAAGCAGACATTCCATATTATCGGCAATGTTTTATCTGGATTATTTTATTGAACGGATCAATCAGCTGGAGGACAAGCAGGAGAGAACGAAACTCAAAGATTTTGCATATATGTATTCCTATGTGATTTCCAGACATCATGGAAATCTTTCGGATTTTTCTGAATATATGAATGAACTGTTGGGAAAAGGGAATACCGAAATTGGAGAAAAGGCATGGGAGTGGTATCAGAAATGGAAAAATGGCGAAACTGTAAAACTATATAAACATTTCACAGGTAATATGGAAAATCGGCTGGAAATGCAGACGCAGGGACAGGCGATTGGATTATATGCATGGATAAGATTACAGTTTTCGCTTTTGACAGCAGCAGATTATTATGCAACTTCGGAATTTATGAGTGGAATCGAAGTTACAGATTTCGGAAAATTCGGGGATATTCAACAGCTGATCCGGCAGTATGAAGACGGAGAAGTGCAGAAAAAAATCCGAAACTATCAAAGAGAAATCTATCCGATGGAACCGGAAAAACTGCAACAGGTAAGTGAAATTAATATACTTCGGACAGAACTTTTTTCAGAGGCGGAAGAGAACTTAAAAAGGAACAAAGATCAGTCTGTTTTTTATCTGGAAGCTCCTACCGGAAGTGGTAAAAGTAATACGGCAATGAATTTAAGTTTTACTTTAATGCAGGAAAATTCAGATTTGAGAAAGCTGTTTTATATTTATCCGTTTAATACTCTGGTAGAACAAAACATGAGTATTCTTGAAAAAACATTTGGAAACAAAAAGAAAATTATGTCGCAGATTGCAGTAGTGAATTCCTTAGTACCTTTCAAAGATAAAAAAGAAGTGGAAGAGGACAGGGAAAATTCCAAAAAGTATCAGGAAATTTTACTGGATCGTCAGTTCCTGAATTATCCATTTATTTTGTCCACCCATGTCATGTTGTTTCGGACAATGTTTGGGAATGCGAAAGAAGATGTCTTTGGTTTTCAACAGTTATGTCATTCGGTTATTGTTCTGGATGAAATTCAAAGTTATAAGATCAATTTGTGGAGTGAAATGATCGCTTTTCTGAAAGAGTTTGCGGAACTTCTGGATATCAAGGTGATTATTATGTCGGCAACATTGCCGAATCTGGAAGTGCTGACCGATCATAAAGAAAATGCGGTCCGGTTACTTTCGGATTGTTTAAAATATTTTCATCATAAAATGTTCCGGGAGAGAGTCATTCCAAAATACGATCTGTTAGAGGAAGATATAACACTGGAATCCTTGGCAGAGCATGTTCTGGAAAATAAGAATAAAAAGGTACTGATCGAGTTTATCAAAAAAGCAAGTGCGGAGGAATTTTATCGTATTTTAGGTGAAAGGGTGGAATCTGTGTTCCTGATGACAGGGGACAGCAGCATTCAGGAACGGAAAGATTTGATCGAAAAGATCAAAGGGCTGTCATCGGTGATTTTGGTTGCCACACAGGTCATTGAAGCTGGAGTGGATATTGATATGGATATCGGTTTTAAGGATATTTCCAGATTAGACAGTGAAGAGCAGTTTATGGGGCGTATTAACCGGTCCGGGAAAAAAGACGGAGTTGTGTACTTTTTCAATCTGGATGAGGCGAAAAGTATATACAAAGAAGATGTGCGCGGGGATGAGAGAGTTACACTTATGGTTCCGGAAATTCGTACATTTTTGGAAACTAAAAATTTCTCTGCTTTTTATGAAAGCGATATTTTGCCAGTCCTGAAAAAGAAAGGAGAAATGATTGATAAAAATAATTTAAAAGAATTCTTTTCACAAAAGGTAGGAATTTTGAATATGCCGGAAGTTGCAGAAAAAATGAAACTGATTGATGATAATACCCAGGGTATTTTCATTTGTTTTGGAAGAAAACTGGGGGATGTTGATAGTCGTATGTTATGGTGGGAATATAAAGAACTGCTTGAAAATACACAGATGAATTATGCTGAAAAAAAGGTCAGACTGCACGATTTGAGAAGTGAAATGAATGCTTTTATTTACCAGTTTAAGAATTCCGCATTGGTTGAGGCAAATGAGCATATCGGTGATTTGTATTTTATCGAAAATGGAGAGGAATACTTTGATGAAAATGGAGTTTTAAAGAGAGAATTGTTTAGTGACGATACAGATTTGTTTTTATAGGGGGGATTTATGCGGGTAAATGGAACACTTATTAATTATTATTTTCATTGTAAAAGGCAATGTTATTTGCATGGAAACCGATTGAATCTGGAGGACAACAGTGAACAGGTTAAGATCGGAAAAGTAATTCATGAGGAAAAAGCGCAGGGACATAAGAATACCGAGATTGCAATTGATAATATCCGGCTGGACCAGTTGACCAAGGAACACCTTACAGAGATAAAAAAATCAGATGCAGATGAGGAAGCAGCAAAATGGCAGTTATTATTTTATCTCAGCATTTTAAAGTCAAAAGGAATTGTCAGAAAAGGAAAGCTTGAATTTGTAGAAAAAAACAGGAGAGATAAAAAGGTTGTAATTTTGGAACTGACGGAGGAGGTAGAAAAAGAGTTACAGGAGTATATAAAAGAGATTGAACAATTACTTGCGCAAGATGAACCTCCGGAATGTATTCATAAAAGTACCTGTAAAAAATGTGCGTATTATGAATATTGTTATATATGAAAGTTTAATGCTGAGTAAATTGTAATTGGCCATATGCAGAAAGGAGAAGGGGAGATGGGAAGTACAAGATATATTATGTCAATGGGGGAACTTTCCAGAAAGGATAATTCGTTACGTTTTCGCAAGGATGGCAAAAACGTTTATCTTCCGGTTGAAAATACAAAAGAAATTTATTGTTTTAATGAGGTAAGCATAAACACAAAATTACTGGATTTTCTGGCACAAAACAATATTATCGTGCATTTTTTTAATTACTATGGTGGATATAGTGGAACTTATTATCCGAGAGATCATTATTTGAGTGGAAAACTTTTGGTGAAACAGGTAGAAAAGTTTACAAATGACCGGATGAGTGTTGCAAAGGCCATTGTAAAAGGGATTGGATTGAACATTTATGAGATTTTGTATCATTATTATAAGCATGATAAAAAAGAAGTGAAGGAGACAATAGACTGGATTAAACAGAATTTTTTCCTTAATGTAGAACAGGCACAGGAAATCAAAGAACTTCTGGCGTATGAGGGAGAAGTATGGATGCGTTTCTACGCGGATTTTAAATATTTTCTTCCAGAGGATTTTGTCATGAATAAGAGAGTAAAACGTCCGCCGGATAATCCAATGAATGCTCTGGTATCATTTGGAAACACCTTATTATATACGAAAACAATTTCTGCAATTTATCAGACACATCTGGATCAGAGGATTAGTTTTTTGCATGAACCGTCAGAGGGAAGATTTTCTTTGAGTCTGGATTTAAGTGAAGTATTTAAGCCAGTGATTGTTTTTCGTACAATTTTTGATCTGGTAAATAACCGCAGGCTACAAGTGGAAAAACATTTCGAAAAGAATGTAAATTATTGTGTGCTGAACGAGGAGGGGCGTAAAATATTTATTGAAGCCTTTGAAGGAAGGTTAGAAAGTGTTTTTATGCATCCAAAATTAAAAAGAAAAGTGTCCTATCGCACAGCAATGAAATTAGATTGCTACAAGCTTATAAAAAACATTCTGGAAGAAAAGGAGTTTGTTCCGTTTTCTCTGAAGGAGGGCATGTAGTTATGAAAAAACAGTTGAATTATAATTATGCATTTTTGTTCTATGATGTAGGGGAAAAGCGTGTTCAGAAAGTTTTTAAGATATGCAAAAAGTATCTTTCCCATTTTCAGAAATCTGTTTTCCGTGGTGAAATTACACCTTCAAACTGTATAAAGCTTAGAAATGAGTTGAAGCAGGTGATAAATAAACAGGAAGATTTCGTGTGTATTATCAAATTGATGAATGATAATGTGTTTGGAGAAGAGATCATAGGTAGTGAGGGCTGTTCTACAGGAGAGGATCTTATGATTTAAAAATTTTTACCAGGTGTTAAAGTGAAAATATTTAAAGAATGTTGTGAATACAAGGAAAACAAGGGAAGAAAAATAAAATGGTTAAATTTTATAATCGGCTGGTAAAAAATGCTGAAATGACGTAAAATAAAGGAAATGATGAAAGATGCCAAGATAAAAATGGCTTAAAATCATTAGATAAACCGTAACATGGGATGTATTGAAATGAAGCTGTCCTTCGAACATAATCATAAGCTATACGATAAACCGTAACATGGGATGTATTGAAATAATGACACCAGAATATTTTTATTATTTTCCGGTAATGATAAACCGTAACATGGGATGTATTGAAATTTTTATTTTGATGGATTGCCGGGTGCTTTGAATTGATAAACCGTAACATGGGATGTATTGAAATTATTGATCCGGCACGAAAAAACACCGACCATCCACGATAAACCGTAACATGGGATGTATTGAAATTTTGTATATCTGACATGTACATTACAGATTTTGGACGATAAACCGTAACATGGGATGTATTGAAATGTGTTATTATTATCATTTTCGATAATGTCTGACGTGGATAAACCGTAACATGGGATGTATTGAAATTAGAAAAATAGCGCCGCGCGTTACACTCCTCGACGATAAACCGTAACATGGGATGTATTGAAATAACATTGTCTATCCTCCTATCCGTCTGTTTCTGTGATAAACCGTAACATGGGATGTATTGAAATGACGGTAGACGCAGACGCGGTAGTTATGGGATTAGCGATAAACCGTAACATGGGATGTATTGAAATAGTATGAAGCAAATGGAGAGATGGTAAAGCTTTCTCGATAAACCGTAACATGGGATGTATTGAAATTGCTATCATATGGCTTTCAATGCAAAGTCGGTCCCAGATAAACCGTAACATGGGATGTATTGAAATCGTCCACGGTGCGTCACCTCCCCTCGGTGGATGAGATAAACCGTAACATGGGATGTATTGAAATCTTTAATTACATCCGGTGCAACCGCCAGAAGCCCGGATAAACCGTAACATGGGATGTATTGAAATACAATTGGTTCCAGTTTATCGATTCTGTGTGTATTGATAAACCGTAACATGGGATGTATTGAAATGGAGAAAAGATACATCTGATGCTGGGGAAAATTTCGATAAACCGTAACATGGGATGTATTGAAATAGTCCTTGCAGTTTTTGGGTTTTACAGTACTTTACTGATAAACCGTAACATGGGATGTATTGAAATTCGGGTACCAGACTTTCACAGCAACGAAAAGTTTACGATAAACCGTAACATGAGATGTATTGAAATTTATATAGATGGGACAAGTTCTGGAAGTGCCGGAGAAGATAAACCGTAACATGAGATGTATTGAAATTGTCTTAGTGCATTTTGATAAGACATATCCTATTTGATAAACCGTAACATGAGATGTATTGAAATAATCTGCTTTAACGTCATATTCGACAGGTTTTTCATGATAAACCGTAACATGAGATGTATTGAAATTCTCCAATACCTGGAGCATTGCAATACAACGTTCGGATAAACCGTAACATGAGATGTATTGAAATAATTGTAGATATAGGTTTACGGATGCTTGAACCAAAGATAAACCGTAACATGAGATGTATTGAAATGCTCTGTGGTGGCCTCGTCTTTTGCAGATGTCTGGATAAACCGTAACATGAGATGTATTGAAATGAAAAAGTCATGAATAGTGATGGTCATACGGTAGAGATAAACCGTAACATGAGATGTATTGAAATATTAGTACGAACCGCATAAAGGAGGAAAAGTTATGGATAAACCGTAACATGAGATGTATTGAAATCATTTGACTATGAAGCGTTCCAAAGCCAAGCAATAAGATAAACCGTAACATGAGATGTATTGAAATTTTAAAAATGAATCGCAGTTAGTTTTTCTGGAAGATGATAAACCGTAACATGAGATGTATTGAAATAACGGCATGCCTTCTGGCTATGGCTCCAAAAAAATGATAAACCGTAACATGAGATGTATTGAAATCTTCGCAGACTAATTAAAGTGTCTCATGATGGTGATGATAAACCGTAACATGAGATGTATTGAAATAGTTCCAAGATACTATTTACAGTATCCTGATAACGTGATAAACCGTAACATGAGATGTATTGAAATATCCACATGCCAAAAGGAGCGGCGCGTATCTGGCGATAAACCGTAACATGAGATGTATTGAAATCATGATAGAGAGTTTGCGATTGTAAGACCGAAGCAGATAAACCGTAACATGAGATGTATTGAAATGGTTGGAACAACTGAACCGATAACAGAAACATCTGGATAAACCGTAACATGAGATGTATTGAAATGTCCGCTTGACACAAGAGGTCTTTGATTATATCGACGATAAACCGTAACATGAGATGTATTGAAATGCGCCTGATCTGATCGAGTGTGATGTAATTTCTCGGGATAAACCGTAACATGAGATGTATTGAAATAACAAGGGCAGTTTTTCCGGTTGTCTTTTCTTTTGATAAACCGTAACATGAGATGTATTGAAATGATGTGCAGCAATCACGGGTGCATAAGATCCGGAGCGATAAACCGTAACATGAGATGTATTGAAATGACAACTTTTGCAATAAAGCCTTCCGTTCTTCTACGGATAAACCGTAACATGAGATGTATTGAAATATATCTAAACCCGTATTAGGATCAATCTGGTTACGATAAACCGTAACATGAGATGTATTGAAATGTCTGCAGATTCCGGTTATCGAACATATTCGCAACGATAAACCGTAACATGAGATGTATTGAAATACGTGGTATCGTCCAAGAATCCATTCGTTATCCCTAGATAAACCGTAACATGAGATGTATTGAAATTTCCTCGATTTTGGTAGATTATTGTCTACTACTAGATAAACCGTAACATGAGATGTATTGAAATCGGAATTTTGGTTACGCTTTAACGCTAACAAACGCGGATAAACCGTAACATGAGATGTATTGAAATGATTCCACCAAATAAACATGTGCTTGTTTGTGGTAGATAAACCGTAACATGAGATGTATTGAAATTCACAATCCAAACAGTCCAACAGGCTTTTTTGCAGGATGCACCAGATGCAATAGCTTCATTGATTAGCAGTAC
>OGHK01002311.1_pt1 | contig 13625 bp, 15 predicted proteins | sample 1571411 | NCBI WGS metagenome assembly OGHK01 (sample SAMEA2582043, study PRJEB24529) | metagenome | biome: Human gut stool | place: China | collected 2011 | reverse complement strand
ATATTGCCCTATATCTTCACATTTCTTCCAACCTGCCTGACATACGGGCTGATCTGTCACTGATTCGCCAGGCACTCATTAATCTTCTGAAAAATGCAGCCGAAGCTTCGCCTGACGGCGGTCAAATTACCTTATCTGCTGCCTCCGATGACTGCAATCATCTTGTGCTTTCTGTCAGTGACACCGGCAACGGCATGACTCCAGAACAGCTGGCCCGTATTTTTGAGCCTTTTTTGTCCTATAAGACAGGCGGCCCCGGGCTTGGACTTGCAATCGTTCAATCCATTGTTTCTGCCCATCACGGTCATCTGTCTGTAAAATCCGTACCAGGTTCCGGCAGCTCATTTTGTATTCTGCTTCCGATACCGCTTTCTCCTGTAGAGAAGTCCGCCAAGTAATGCACCGATTAAAAATCCGCTGATATGCGCCATATTGTCAATCCCTGCACTTGTTACACCATGATAAATGGAAAATCCCGCAAAAAACATCAACTGCCGACTGCTGAGATCTTCCAGCTGACCTCTGTTTTTTATGACAATAACAAGCAAAGCCCCAACAACACCGAAAATTGCGCCGGAAGCACCACCGGATACGGCATAATTTCCCGACAATAGCATCATGATATAAGAGAGCAGTCCTCCGCCAATTCCTGCGGCAAAATAAACCACTGCCATTTTCCAATGACCTATGTATTTCTCCAGTCTTGATCCGACACAACAGAAAATTACCATATTATTCATCAGATGTGCCACTCCAAAATGTAAAAACATTGCTGTCAATAAACGCCACCACTGATGATTGATCGTAAGAAACTCCGGATACATGGCACCTCTCGATGCCATATAGAACGCATCTTCTGTTGCTCCGCCAAAAGATAATATAATGTATACAAGAATGTTTGCAAGTGCGATCAGCTCTGTGACAAACGGCAGCTGCATGATGGAATGTTTTCCACTTACCGGTGCAGATGCCCGGCTGTTCTGCTGTACATCCATGTGTTCAATTCGATTCTTTAGTCCCCAGAAATCTCCCGGCTGATTCTCATATATGATCAGCTGTTTTCTGTCCTGATCATATATCCAGATATTTTTTCCTTCAGAGCAAAGTTGTTTTGCATTCTCAGACTGATTCGTGAGCAGAATGGTCAGCAGTTCCACATGGTACACCGGAAATCCTTCCGGGAAGTCCTGTAACCTTCCCACCGGATGATAAAAAAGTTCCTGCACCCGCTCCTGCATCACTTGCAGTTGTACCATCGTCGGCAGATATCCATTCGTACCATCAATGAACATTACAAGATGAAACCCTTCCTCATAATATTTATAGAAAACACCGGTTTCTTCCGATTTTACTTTACAAAAACGATATCCTTCCTGAGAAAATATCTCCATCCATTCATTTCTCATTCGCTGTCCACTCCATTTCATAGCCTTTCATGGATATTATAGAGATTTCCAGAGGTAGAAGCAATGATATTTCTCCGATGTTTTTCTTAAATAAATCTAAACTTTTCATCTGCAAACTCAAGGATCTCGTTTGCCTGTAAACTCACTTTCATCTTGTAATCCAAGAGCGTCCCTCCTGCCTTTGTTCCATTGGCAGAATTCATATCTTCAATAAAGTATACATTTTCCACTTTCGTGATTTTTGCATGATGACGGCTGATCGTAGCGCAATCGACATAACCGGGGCAGTCAGCAGCACTTCCGATCACATATGGAAATGTATCAATTTTTAAGTCTGACAGCTGATTGTTTCCTTCATATCTCAGAATTCCCTGAATTGTTTTTTTCTGATCTGCCAAAAGAACTGTGGGACGTCCCATTCTTACCTCCTCTTCTTCCGGTTCAAAAACAATGGGCTGGATTTCATTCTTTTTCTCTTTTTTCTTTGCCAGTTCCTGCCTGTATTCTTTGATTTTTGCAAGATCCGGCAAAAAATGTTCGATTGCCTTTTGAAAAATCACTTTTGCTTTACCATCTGCTTTATCTGCTTTGTGAACGGTTTTTTCTTTTTCCGTCTGATCTGAAGTCTGCTCAAGCTCTACTCTGCTATTTTCCAGTGTTCTGTCCGGCACAGGTTCTATATCCACACGATCATAAGTAAGACTTTCCCGGATTGCGATCAGACTATAGCCTTCCTTTATAACCTGATCATAAATATGGTATGCCATTTTTACCGCCCACTGATCTTTATGATCGATTTTTGTGAGAAGATATTCCATGAGTTTTTGAAATCCCTCTGTAATATTCTCCTTCCCTTCCGGGCAATAGCAGAACCAGAAACTTCCATCCCGGTTGTTTTTAAAAATACTTTCCCGGGAAAACCAGAGATGCCCGGGATCTAACAGAAAACTTTCTAACCGTTCAAGCGTTCCACATAAGCTTACGAGAAACTGTGTCAACATCTGACTGTCCATCATTTCCGTTTCCAACGCATGATCAAATGCCTGCATTCCTGTAATATCGTACCAGCAGACTGTAGCAGCATCCGCAAAAGTCGTATTGACCGGCAATATCCCTGATATACTGTTTCTTGTTAATATTTCTTTTTCAAAAGGAAGAAAATCCTGATCCGTTTTGACGCACATATAACTTTTTGTCAGTTCCCTTTTATATTCAATCTCCATGAAATAAATCTCCAATATCTGTGATCTCATCCAGCAGATACATCGTATCCACAATATCAAATGATACTCTTGTTCCCAGTTTTGCCACTTGCGCCTTTGTCTCTTCGTAGCAATCGATTCCGGTTCTCAGCGCAAGTACCATGACCGCAAGCACAAGTGGCACGATCAATGATGCCTCTATTGAAAAACTTCCCCGCATAACCCACTCCTTCCATCAAAGTAACAATAAAACATACGCCGTAAATACAAATGGTACAAACGGTATTCTTTCCTTTTTCTTCTTTTTTCTAAAAAAAAGCAACACTGCCGCGCCGATTCCTGCTAAAACAGATGCCAGCAAAAGCAGCACAAGGTTCTCCCAAAATCCCAGAAATAAACCTGTCATCACAAATAAGCATCCATCTCCATATCCGATACTTTCATGTGTAACCAGACTGTAAAGTAATAATACGATACCAACAGACATTCCCGTCATTAAATAAAAAACGGATTCTTCCTGTGCAAACAAATGCAATAATACGGCTGTCATTCCTCCCAGCAGAAGGAGCGGCACGCTCACCCGCTCTGTTTTCCAATCGATCCATGCACATAAAAACAAACTGACCAATAGAACGATCATCCTTATTCCTTCCAGCATTTTGAACACGCCCCCTTTCCCTCCACATCAGATAAGCGTATCATTTCAATGGTTCTTTTAATACCGCTGCAGTTTAAATCTGTGTGATATTTATTTCCGTAATTTGTGATATATACCCTTCCAAATTTGTTAATTTTATCCGCGCAAAGCTCACATTTGTGGTATTTCTCTCCGCTTTCATTCCGATATTCCGCTATTTGCACATCTTCTACCGACTGAATTGACAAATTCAGATACGTACAGCCCGAAGTCTTATGATACACGGTTCCCTGTTCTGCAATATATACCCATCTGTCACTATCCTGGATACCAAGTTCGTCTTTCCATCCTGTCCACTTTCGATAAATTGTCTGCTGCGAGAGCCAGAATGACTTTTTTCCAAGCAGACTAACTGGAAATTTCATCTGATAATGGACTCTGAGACAAATATCATTTCCCTCAAAACACGATTCTGAAAATGTAATTCCGAAAACATTTCCCGTCACAAATTTTCGGATATTATCATCTTCGCGCGCCTTTGCAATAAACATACTTTTTGCAAGTACCGCATACTCTTCTTCCTGACTGTCCTTTACGGCTGCATAGACAGACAGCGTGCGTCCCGTATCTTCTAAAGCATCCTGCACGCAGAGCTGCACCTGCATAACACGAAAGAAAAACAACACAAATGTAAACAGACAGGCAAGTATCGGCACCACAACTGCTGCCTCCAATGTCATAGAACCGGACGGACAGGTGCATCCGGGTGTCTCTTTGGGTGCATTGGTCCAAGCCGGACCTTTCCTAAAAGAACATCTTTCAGGGAGAGATTTTTGTTCATTTTTTATAGTTTTGGAGAAGATAAGAGACACCCGGACACACCTGCCTTTCTTATGGAATGTAATTGATCTGATTTTCTCTTCGGAAGGAATATTGTTTTAATTTTTCACTATTTATAAAAGACAACCTGGGAAAAAGAGGTTCTGCCGCAAATTCCACCTCACACCTGAAACAAACGATCATATGATCCATTCTGCAATCTTTATATTCCTCATTCTGAATCAAGTCCTGCTCCATTACATTGAGCATGCGGCAGGATAATGTTCCATCCTTTGTAAAAAATAAAATCTGCTTTAAATAATCCTGATATTTTAGACCATTGCTGCATTCTTTTGCCCTTGTCTGGCTTTGAAACGACTGTAATAGATGCGACAAATCTGTCGTCCACTGCTCTTTTGACTTCACCAGCGCGATTTTTCCTCCCATGAGCAATGCCCTGATATCCTGGATACTTTCGATATATGCCCATGCACCGACAACCGCTATCTGCACCGTCTTAATGATTGCCGGATTTCCGGTAAAGCCAGCTAATGCAGCAGCGATTGTCTCGGACTGTAACATTTTTTCTCTGTCCGACAGTAAATATGTGACATTCGAAGCACAGCGATACAATAGCAGTCTGTTGACTACCTCTTCTAAATTCTTTCGTTCTTCTTCATGTCCTCCAAGTAAATATTCCAACTCATAGGAATATGCATGGTTTTCTTTCGGGCTGCAGTAGTTTGAAAAATTTGATTCTACATATTCCAGCACAAGAATTTTCCGATACCAGTCACTTTCTGCTTCGTAATTTATATTTCCTTCACTGCAGGTTCTTTTTTCAATCGCCTCTGCAAGATTCATGCGTTTCGTAGAGATTTCGCCGGCGTTTTCCACAACCAGTCCAAGTGTAGAAAGACTCATCGATTTTCTGATTTCATTCACAACATCCAACGGATTTTCTTCCAGAGGCTGTGTATCTTTTTCATTTGTCCTATTCGCAATAGATTCATTTTCCTGCCTGCCATTTTCTGCTTTTCCATTGTCTGTCTTTGCTTTCTCTGTCTTTTCCTTCTCTGCCCTTGCACTCTCAATGCTCTCTTTCGCCTGATCAATGGTTTCTTCGACATTCGTCGTATTATTTTTCATGTCATTCTGGTTAATATATCTCTGACGAATCTCTTCTGCTGCCTCTCTGGGCAGATTTTTCTTCATATATGCAGAAATCATATCAAGAAGCACTTCGCCATCAGCATCTGTGACAAGCAAATATTTTGGCTCATAAATGTGGCTGGTCTCCATCTGAAACAGATTCATATCCGGAAACTGCCATCCAAAATTCTTCTGATTCAAATTTTCATCCAGTTTCTCTTTCATTCTCCCTGTCACATTGCCGATTTCAAAAAAATATGTACTATAGCTACCATCCAGCATGAGCAAATGAAACTCTTCCCATAAATAAGGCTGATATTCTGCTGCCACACATTCCACGCCCTGTCTTCCTTTCCAGTCCGCATATTGAGACAGCCCATAAAATCTTGCTGCCTCAAGTAATACAAAAAGGGCTGAAAGTACAAAACTCATACATAGCGCTGAAAATACCGTAATACTTCCCTTCTTCACTAGATACTTCCCGCCTTGCTGTTAATGGTTTCGAAAATACTGTTCACCAGATTTGTGAGCTGCTTTTTAAAGATGATTACAAGCCCTATTAAAACGACAAGTATCAATATCATTTCCACAACTCCCACTCCACTCTCATCTGCTGCAAATTCTTTTGCCACTCTTACCATTTGATCTTTCATATTCTTTTTCCTCGCTTTCCTATTTTTAAAAATTAAAAAACGCTTACATCTACCTTTCATTATTCACCCTGAATTTTACAGATCCCGCAATTTTCTGATAATCATTTTGAGAAACAGTTACTTACTGTAACGAAAGAAACGCGGGAACCATAATAATAACAATGATAATTCCAAACATCATCATCATTGGAAACAGCATTTTTGTCCCTGCCTCCTCCCCGCTTTTCTTTGCCAGATTTTTGCGTTCTTCAAAGGCATCTGAAACTTCCTGTTCTAATAGCTGCACCAGTCCCCTCGTTCCTTTTCGAAGATTCTGGACAAGCAAACTGCAAAATTTCCGGTAACGATGCAATCCACATCGCTCTCCAAAGCGTTCATAAGCCCGTGCCTCTCCAACTCCGCTCTCAATCTCATGACATGTGATAAGCATCTCCTCATATAACGGATGTATCGGTATCGTATTATTTTTCCGCTTATTACTGTAATTCGTTGCAATTTTGTTCCATGCGCTAAATAATGTCATTCCAGCCCCAAGAAGGATTGTCAGCTTGCTCACTAGCTCCGGATACTCAGACTGCAATTTTTCTTTTTGCCGTTTTTCCTCCTCCTGCTTTCTGGATTTCTCGACCAATGGAACACAGCCCGCTGCAATTATCCCAAGAAACAGCAATTTTAAAGGCATTCTCTCACTTTTTTCCTTCCATATGATTGTCTGGTCATCTATGGATTCCGGCAAAACCAGCGTAGAATCATTTGCTTTTTCGTTCTTTTTTATTAATTCCTGTTTTAATTTATTGTTGATTTTTTCTTTCTCTGAATATATCTTTGGACAAATTTGAAAGAAAAACTGATACTCCAACGTCTGACTGTCACAGCCTAATTCCACGACAGCCTTCACCAATATTTCCTCTTCTTCTAAACTGTCATTCATTACATGCCCTTCCAGATCGACATACTGATAAGAATCAAAACTCCAATCTGCCGTCACCTGTCCGTCCTGATACTGTGACTGGATGCAGACATCCTTTCGGATCTCATCTACAGATTCATTTTCTCCAAGAAAAGTCTCTGCAATCTCCTGCTCTGCCGCCGCAAGCAATGCCTGCTGTTCTTCCTTCGTCAGCCCCTGCTCTGCCACGTGCACTGACAGTTCCTGTTCCAGTTCCTTCTCTGGAATTTCCCAGATAAGTTCTGCATCGTAGTTGCCATCTCCATATGCCTGCCGCTCCAATACATTTCCCTGCTTTAACACCGGATTCATAGATTCCTGTATCAGCGCTGCCCCCGCCAACACAGCAAATAACGCAAAGACCTTCCCCATTTTTCGATAAAGGCTCTGTCCCTGCTTTTCACTTTTTCTATTCTTCATATATTCCTTCCCAGATTTCACTCAACTCTTCAGAATACACTTAACGCTCACCCACATATCTGTCAGACCTTAATAGCTGTCATTTTTGCGGAAATTTTTATTGCAGCAAGATACGCACCCAACGCGCCTGTCATAACACTAATTCCAAAAATATTTCCATACAATGGTGCCAAAAATTCTCCTGATGTCAGATTCAGATATAAAATAATGAAAACAGGAATTACATTCATAATCTTCTGTTCCATCTTCTTTGCAGAAATTACTGTCTGAACCTCTCTTTCCACCTCGATCTTATCGCTGATATGTTCAATGGTTGTTGCTATAATTTTGTGAAAATCACCGCCACTGCGTTTCGCGAACAAAAAAACATCGGAAAAATTCTGAATATCTTCACAATCGCTGCGAAGCGCAAATTCATATAACAGTTTTTCAATTGGCTGGTTCATTCCAACCGCCTGATTGATCTGATGCAGTTCTCCGACAAATATCCCATCTTGTCCATATAGTTCCGTCATCTCCTTCTCGCTCTCCCGCCATGCATTCTCCATGGAATATCCCGCCTGAAGTGCTGCTGCAACACTCTGCATTGCATCGCGGAACTGCAAGAGAAGTGTCTCTTTTTGCTGTTCCTGCCGTTTCTTTTTCTCTCTTTGAATACACAGTGGAATGAAAATAAAAGCAGTGACCATGCCATATACAGACTGATATAAAATCCACGCTGCAAGCATTCCCGCCAGAAGCCCCTTTCCAATGCAAACCATCATTTCTTTTTTACTCAAAAAATATGTACTATAATCCATCCAGACAATACCCTGCCCTTATCATTTTCTCTGTGTGTATCAGTTCACCGACCTTTTCCATTGCTCCATGCACTGTATTTTCTTCCGCTTTCTTTTCTTTAAAGCGGTATATATCATTCAAAATGATCTGATTTTCCTCGTATCCTGCAATTTCTGTAATTGAAAGCACCTTTCTGCTCTTATCCCGCATACGTCCAAGATGAATCAGAATATCAATGCCTGACGCAATCTGGCTTCGGATTGCCGGAAGCGGCAGTTCCATCCCCATTAAAACCATCGTTTCCAGTCGGCTCAACATATCTTTGCAGGAATTGGCATGTCCGGTGGACAAACTTCCATCGTGCCCTGTATTCATCGCCTGCAGCACATCCAGTGCCTCCGCTCCACGACACTCTCCCACAATCACCCGGTTTGGTCTCATGCGAAGTGCCGTTTTGATCAGGTCGCGGATCGTGATCGGCAGAACCCCTTCTGTATTGGCATTCCTTGTTTCCAACCGCACCAAATTGGGTTTGTCGATCAATTGCAGTTCTGCCGAATCCTCAATTGTGATAATTCGTTCCTCCCGTGGGATAAACTGTGACAATGCATTTAAAAATGTTGTTTTTCCGGAACCTGTCCCACCGGAAACAAAAATGTTATACCCGGAAAGCACAAGCACTTTTAAAAACTCTGCTGCCTCCTCTGTGATTGCTCCAAATCGGATCAGATCTTCCATCACAAACGGCTGCTCCGGAAATTTACGGATTGAGATAGCCGAACCGTCAATTGCGATCGGCTGTAACACAATATTTACCCTTGAACCATTTGCAAGGCGCGTATCCACGATCGGCGATGCCTCATTCACCATACGGTTATTACTTCCTGCCATCTGCTGAATGACATCATTTAATTTCTCTTTGGAAGTAAAATGCTTATCTGACTCAAACAGCTGCCCTCTTTTTTCGTAAAAAATATGCTCTGCCCCATTTACCATAATCTCTGTGATTTCCGGATCATCCAGTAATTCCTGCAACACATCCAGCTTGCGGAGCGAATGGAACAGATACTGTTCTAACGCTTCCTGCTCTGACAGTTTTAAAAATTTTTGTTTTCCGTAAATACTGCATTTTTCTGAGACAATTGCCCGGATTTCGGTATCACTCATCTCTCTGGTGAGGTCAATTTCCGCGAGAATATGTTCCCTCAGCTTTTGAATTTCTTCATCCGATGTCTGCATAATTCCTCCCAAACTCTCCTTTTCCTCACAATACGCACTCCAAACATTTGCTACTCATCCATGATCTCCTTCCATCTTCTGACAAAATCACCAAATTCACTCCACTGTAACTGCTCGATGACATTTCCACCGCCATGAATATTTTTAGCCGTATATGGCACATTGACTTTGTGAATTTTTTCTGCCACTGCCTGATGTCCTGTCTTTTCCAGCCACTCATAAAAATGCTTGTCCCTGCACTCGTAAAAATAACCTTCCCTGCCAATCAGAAGCAGTTCATCACAGCGGCTCATGCAATCTGCCAGTTCCGGCATACTCACGCCAAAATCTACGACAAGCACCTCAAAGTCCGTATTTTGTTCCATAAAATCAATAAATTGTTCCCACTCCTGTCTGCCAATCTGTCTGATATTTTCCGGATTTTCAAAAGGCAAAATCACAGATATTCCGGACATTTCATAGACACAGTTCCAAAAATACTCTGTCGTCAGTTCCCCACTGCGGAGTTTTAAAACTACGTCTGTAAAATCAAAATTCCCTGTTTGTCCGAATAATTCCCGAAAGCCCGAAAACTCAAGGAAATTGAAATACAGTACTTTCTGCTCTCTGCCAAGATTTACCGCATGCATCACCGAAAACAGTTCCTGCATCTCATGACATTCCGGAGAAACTACCCCGATCACCTTCCCATGTGTCGCAACCTGCACTCCCACAGGTTCCCTTTTGGTCATCCCTGCCTGCACATAAATTTCATGCAGCAACTGTTCCATCGGCTGATATTTCGTAACAATTTTCTTCTGCGGTATCGTATCTTTTTCCCACATTGCCTCCTCCGCCGCCTGATTTCCACACAGATCAGACAGATACATGATATTTACGTCCGAAGAAAACTCCTCAAATCCACTCCCGGCAATCACCAGATCAAAGTTTCCCATTTTCTCATCTCCGGTAAACTGCTCGATCGTGGAATAAATATTCAACTCAATTTCCTGCGCTTTATGGTTCATCATATAAGCCGCAAAGCGCTCACAATAAAACTTGTCCTTATCACAAAGGGCAATTTTAATTTTTTGCAACTACACACCTCCCTGTTACATACACAACTGCCAGCAGGATTTCGATGGAAAAATGAATTTTTGTGAATCTTTCCTTTTTCCCTCCCTGTGAGAGATAAAGCTGCACTACTTTTCCCATGCCAAGCACTGCTGCAAAAAGAAAGGAATCAAACATTACCAGAAATAACTGCTTTGTTGTCAAAAAACTACCTACTAAGGAAAATAATTTGATGTCGCCTGCTCCAAGAGCATGCATCTGAAATAAAAGAAATAAAAGAACCACCGGAATTGTAATATTTAGAATAAAATACAGAATACCAACGTACCCATTTCCCCAAATTTTGAGTACCAGTCCCCATATTAATCCACACACGATCAGCCGGTTACTGATCTTCATGCATTGCACATCTGTTACCACTGCAATCGATAAAAATGTCAGCAGTGTCAGATTTGTAATCGCCCCAATTCATCACCTCGCTTTGTTGTAAGTCGCATTATAGCAACGGCATTTTCGCTTGTCTATAGCAATTGTGAAAAAAGTCGAACTTTGGCAGTTTCCTACAAAAACTTTGTTGCCTCAATTCCATAAAGCAGCGCAACCCCAGGAAATCCAAGGGTTCCGGATGTCAAAAGGGTAACCGGATTTAAACCGACATATATATCGAAGCCTTGCTTTTGCAAAATGTCATTGACCAGAAGAATCAGGATGGCTCCCAGAGCTGTTCGGACTAAAAAATTTAAAATAATCTGTGCTCTTTTTCGCAATAACAGTACCAGAAGAATAATTCCACAAATGACGGCAAGTACCGCCATTCCCATTTTTTGATCCATAACCACCACATTTTTTTGTTTTAATTTATGATTGTTTTCTGGAATTTATGAAAATTATTTGAGATATTGTATAGTTTTTCCATTTCATGACTATACTGTTAATAAGATTTCAGTGACTGTTCCCATAAGGACAGAATTTTATTGATCGGAGGGGATTACCATGCGTATTTTACAAGAGGAATATGCAAAGGATAAACACTATGCGCTTCTTAAGGATGACCTCCACCAGACCGCACGCGCACTGCAGGATGCTTATAATAATCTGGAAAATGTTGTCGATCCGGATCTGATCGACTGCTACATCTACGAGTTAAACTCGGTGCAGATGCGTTATAAATTTTTGCTCGCAAGCATAAAAAAAATGGAACTTTCCCAGTAATTTCCGGCACTTTAATCGAAAAGAAGAGGCTTCTACGCAAAGAAGCCTCTTGATTTGTCAAGTTCCTGGCAGTTTTCCACCAGATCACCTTTTCCGTATGTGTACCCGGCATACACCTGCTGGGTATTTTTCATCATTGGCGCAGAGGAATCTGTCTCTGCCACCTTACAAAAACTCTGATATAATTTCCGAAGCATTTTTTCTGCATTTTCAATCTCCGTCAGACTTCGTTTATACATTGCTGCCGCAAGGGAATCCTTGCAAAAAACATAAATCTGATAAAGGTTTTTGGAGATCTCATAGGAAAAATTCAGTGTCTGCATTAATTCACCAATGGAATTCTGTGCTTTCCTCAGAGCCACCTTAAACTCTTCCCATTTTTCTTCCTGATATGCTTTTTTTGCATCATCCAGATAAGCAAAGATGATCTCATAATTGATCACCGTAAGCCCACTCCGGTTGCTCTGGCTGATCCTTCTGGTAAAATCCAAAATCTGCTCTTTTTCCACGTTTTACACCATCCCTGCAAAAGTACTACTGTAACAATGATAAAACATTCTGTGGAAGATCATTTGCCTGACTTAAAACTGACACGCCTGCCTGCTGAAGTACATTGTACTGTGTATAATTGGTCATTTCCTCTGCCATATCCACATCTGTCAGTCTTGACATTGCATCCGTCATATTCTCCTCAAATGTATCGAGACTGGACGTTGCATACTCCAGACGGTTTTCATAAGCACCGATCTTGGAACGTGCATCGGATACCATTGCAATTGCATCATCCAATGCGCTGATCGCACGGTCAGCTCCTGTCACAGTTGTGACATCCAGATCATCGATATAAAGGGTCTCACAGGAAATTTCCTGAATGCGGACATCCATATTCTGATGCTCGTTAGCTCCGATATGAAGTGTCATATTACCGATATCAGTCACGTCAAAGACTGTCTTTCCTGTTTTTCCCTCTTTTGCCAGAAAACTCATGGAAAATCCATCTCTGTCCGTGATCGTCACTCTGTTTCCATCAGTTGCAACGGTTGCAGTGCTTGAGAAAATGGATGTATCTGTTGTTCCGGCAATCGCAGTTCCGGCACTAAGTGCTATCTGGGCATCTTTTCCTCTGGTTGCATCCTGCTTAGACGCATCATAGACCATGTCACCTGTATCCGGGTTCTTTGTCAGATCTGCAGCATATCCCAGTTTCTTTGCGAAATCTTCCGATGTAGTGCCATCTTTTCCGGAAAATGTCAATACTAATGGAACCGTGGAACCATATCTGGCTGCCTGAAAACCCTGAAATTCGTTCTGATTTGTCTTGTCTGTCACAAGTTCTGCTTCTCCCACTTCAGCTGCTGCCCTGAGTTTTTCAAAAACTGCTGCCATCGTGTCATCTTTGTCGATATCCACGCCGTATCCGTTGATGGAAACAGTACCTGAAACACCGATTTTGTTTGCAGCATCATCGCTTTTAATTGTATTGGCAGTAGATGCGGCCTTCGCCTTTGCTGCAGCTTCCGTTATTTCCAGTTCATATTTTCCCGGGTTTACATAATCCGAAACATTCACACGGGAAACATTTGCGTTATCCGTATAAACACGTGTATCCAAAGAACCATCCAACAGCGATTTTGAATTGTACTCCGTATCTTTGGAAATACGGTTGACCTCGTCCTTCAACGCCTCGATCTCGTCCTGGATTGCCTGTTTGTCCTCTAAAGAGTTCGTTCCGTTTGCTGCCTGGACAGAAAGTTCACGCATTCTCTGTAAAATAGCACTTGTCTCATTCAATGCGCCATCTGCGATCTGAAGTACAGAAGTTCCATCGGATGCATTGGAAGATGCTCTGTCTAACGCATCGATCTGTGCCTGCATCTTATTGGAGATTGCCATTCCTGCAGGATTATCCTTTGCATGATTGATCTTCAAACCGGAAGAAAGTCTCTCCATGGATTTTGTAAGATTGTTTTCTGTACGAAGCAGCTGTTTATTGGTGATCACTGCTGACATATTATTATTAATTCTCATATTTTTCCTTCCTTCTCAACTCAGGTAGTGTCAAAAACTACCCATTTTATTGTTCTAAAATTCTTTTAAAACCTT
>OGHK01002299.1_pt1 | contig 13657 bp, 9 predicted proteins | sample 1571411 | NCBI WGS metagenome assembly OGHK01 (sample SAMEA2582043, study PRJEB24529) | metagenome | biome: Human gut stool | place: China | collected 2011 | reverse complement strand
TGTTCCGGATGCTCTTTGGAACACTTACGGTCACTTTGGAAGCCGTCTTTTTGAAGGCTTTGGATTTAATCGTTTTTACAGAAGTTCCCTTGAAAGTTACTTTTTTAAGTTTCTGGCATCCGTAGAAGCTGTTTTTGCCAATGGACGTAACATTCTTTCCGATAATGACAGATTTCAAATTTTTGTAGTTTTTAAATGCATTTGCCTGGATCTGAGTTACCGTAAAGGTGGTTTTGCCTGCAGCATCTTTTACAGTGTTTGGAATCGTTACTTTTGTTACTTTACCCGGTTTTCTGTCTGTTCCCTTGACAACGGCTACCGTCTTTTTGGAAACATTCAGGACTTTGTACTGGATGTTTTTAACCTTAAAGGTGTCACCTTTTTTGAGAGCTGGAGTGGAAGGTGTCTGCGGTTTGTCCGTAGAAGGTGTGTCCGGGCAGGTAGCTGGAGTTTCCGTTTCCGTCTTATCGCTGGAAGAAGTCTCAGGTCTTTCCGGCAGGGATGGATGAGTAACCGGGGTTTCGGTTTCGGTAGCCGAGGTTTCTGTCTCGGTTTCAGTAGCCGGAGTTTCGGTCTCAGTTTCACCGCCGCCATTTTCGGTCAAGGTGATCGTGTAAGTTTTTGTCTCAGAACCGTCTTCTGATACGGAAATCAGAGTAAACTGTTTGTCACTTACCGGGATCACGGTTACGGCTGCATTTACCTCGTTAGAGATCTTCAGAAGGCGGCTGTCAAAGGAATTGCCTGTGATCTTGTAACTGGTATTCTGATTGAAGGTAATACTTTTTGTTCCGTAAGTAATACCCTTTAAGGATGCAGAGCTGTTTTTCGTATAAGAAATGCTGCTGCTCATAACTTCTGCTTCTGTCAGTCCGATAAATTTGCCGGTATCGTGTCCGAGGATAATACGGACGGCAATCGGATTGATGGTATTTTTCAGTTTAAAGCTGTAACCGTTAGAGACTTTATCGGTGGCAGAACCGGTTGTAACATCTGGGATTTTCAAAGCTTCTTCGTGGTCGATCTCCACGAAATCAGAACCGTCCAGAGAATATTCAAATTTGACACTGGTCGGCTCCTGGGAGGTAGAGACATTCTCGGTGTAGTAGTAGAGATTGATCTGATCTACCAGATGAGCGGTAGCCCATGTTAGGGTAATAACCGGAGCGGCAGCATCGTTTCTGGTATTCCAGTTGGTCCAACGCAGAGAACTGGAACTTCCGCCTCCATTTGTATCGCTGCGGATGCCGTCTACGATTGCCAGCAGGTTGTCAGATGCACTCTTACAGCTCTGTGTCAGATCCAGATAATCTGGAGCGATGTTGACACTCTCGCCGTAAACCGGGGAAGCAACACGAATGCTCGCGGTTACCGGATAAGTATTCCCGAGAGCGGTTACACTGCCGTTTATGGTCACAAGACCGCCAACCTTGGAAAAGCTTGTAGCGGTCAGTTTTGAAGTATCCCAGGTTACCGGAAATTCTTCAAATGCAGAACCGTCTTTGCTGTAGGTCATGGAAACCGTTGGCAGGGTTGGCATGGTATCCGGTGCGGTAATACCGGAATAATTCTGAGCGGTAACAATCTGACTGTATACGTGGATCGTCATGGTTACCGGGATTTCTTCATCGCCATTTTTGATGGAACCGGTCACCTGGAAGATGGCTTTGCTCTTTTTCAGGGCATCTTTGTCATAATCATTCCAGGTTACCGGAAGATTTTTCGTTGTTCCGTTTGCAAAAGTAGACTCTACACTCTGCGGAAGCGGGATACTGGAAGAACCGCTGAGAATATAGCAATGTTTTGACATGCGGTAGCTGCTTATCGCATCGGAAGAAGTATTTGCAGCCGCCTTGGTCTGGATAGTGATACTCTGGGCTGTCATGCCGCTGGATGTAATATTCAGTTTGATATCACCGGCATCTTTGGTGGATTTTATGATCACCAGTGCTTTTCCGGCGTAAGCGTTGATCCTGGCAGATGTGCTGTCTGTAAGAACGCTTGCCTGCTGGAATTTCTCTGTGGTTGCCTGGTCTCCGTTGTCCACGCCGGCAATGCTGCCGTTGCCTTCCAGAGTAAAGTTGATGGTATTGGTTGCTTTGGTGTTCAGGTTTCCGTTTGCATCGGTCACATCAACGGTGACATAAGCAAGGCTGCTGCCATCGGCGACAAGTTCTGTTTTGTCAGCACTGACTTTCAGTTTTGTTGCTCCATCCGGAGTAGAAACAGAAGCATTGCCTTCAAACTCTGTGATTTCTTCGCCGTTTTCATCGAAGGCTTTTGCAGAAATCGTACCTTTTTCAAATGCAACATTGAATACGGCGTAGGTGGCATCGGAACCGTTTCCATTGGAAGTTGTACAAACGTTGCTGTTGTTGCTTACAGAAGAGTAGGTGTAGTAAGTATGACCGGCAGCAGAAGTGTGGGCCTGCCTGGTAGTGGTACCGATCAGAGTACCGTTGCGGTAAAGTTCTACCTTCGGTGCATTGCTGTATACCCATACCGGTGTCTTGCCGCCGGAGGTGAGCATGTTGTTGCTGTCCCATGCAGTAACAAGGTGAAGCGTGTTTTCTTCTTTATTCCACTGGCTGCGGTAAAGATAATAGGAATCTTTCGGGAAACCGCTGGTTTCTACAATACCAAAATAGCTGCTGTTTGGAATAGCTCCGCTGTAGCTGACAGAACCGCTTCCGGTACCGTTCCATGGAGTCGGTTCACCGATGTAATCAAAACCGGTCCATACAAATTCACCGGCAACACTGTCGGATTGATAGGTATTGTAAATGGACTCATGTGCCGTGATTCCCCAGCCAACGGCAGAAGTATCATAACTGGTCAGGTGGAATTTGCCGTCCGCATTGGCACGGGTAGACTGGGTATTGTAAATACCGCGACTGTTGACATGAGAAGATGTCTCACTGGCAAGGATCACACCGCCGTACTGTGAAGCAAGGCTTTGAAGTTGGCTGCTGGTATTTGCATAGTTGAAACCGACTACACCGCCGTTTTTCAGGATCGTATTTAAAACAGCGACCAGTCTAGAATCACCGCCGCGGTTGTTATCACCGCTGGTTGTCGGTCTTGTGCTGTCTTCTTCTTTGATCCAGTTGATCATATTCTGGGCGATGCCTGCGTAGGAGCCGACATTGTTCCAGTAGGTACCTTCCTGTACCTCGTTGCACAAAGACCAGAGGATGATGGAAGGATCGTTGCGATCACGGCGAACAACAGATTTTGCGGCAAATTCTGCCCAGGTCATATCGCTGCTGCTGCCAAGCAGGCTGTCATCGCCGAGTGTTTTGGTAAAATAGGAGCTGAAATCATAGCTGTTTCCGTTTTTCGGATCTACCCATCCATCGAACAGTTCTTCGATCACAAGAAGTCCGAGTTTGTTGCAGATTTCAATAAAATCTTTGTCACCCGGGTTGTGTGTGATACGGATTGCATTGGCTCCCATATCTTTCATGATCTTAAGCTGGCGATACATGGCATCATAGTAAGCGGCAGAGCCTAAGGCACCCTGATCGTGATGCATGCAGACACCATTTAATTTTACATTTTTTCCATTGAGAGAAAATCCGCTGCCGCTTGTAAATTTATACCAGCGGAATCCAAAGGTTGTATCATAAGTATCAGTTACTTTTCCATCGGAAACAAGTTCTGTGCGGACATAGTAAAGGGTCGGATCGTCCACAGACCAGAGAGATGGGTTTGCAACTAGGTCAGAGAGTTCTGCTTCCGAAGTGGAATTTGCGGCCACGCTTACGGTTTTCTGGACAGTATCCGAAACTTTCTGATCGTTGGAATCATAAACCGTTGTGCGGACGGTAACATTTGCAGAAGCATTTTTGTCATTGACCACTTCTACTTTTGTGTTGACGGTTCCCTTTCCGCTCTCGATATCCGGTGTAGTGACAGTCGTTCCGTCTACGGCAACGTGTATCGGATCGGTAACGATCAGATTGACATCACGGTAAATACCGCTGCCGGAATACCAACGGCTGGACGGTGTAGTATGTACGACTTTGACTGCAACGACATTCTGTGTACTGCCGTCACAGGTGACGTAATCACTGATATCAAGGGAAAACGGCGTATAACCGTAGTGATGTTCCCCGATCTGTTTTCCGTTCACATAGACATAGGCATTGTTGTAAACACCGTCAAAATTGAGAACGAGTGATTTGCCGGAAAGATTGGAAGGGAGTGTGAAAGATTTGCGGTACCAGCCGGTGCCGCCCGGTAAAAATCCACTTTCTGCTTCACCGGATGTTGTAAAATTCTGGCTGATGCTGAAATCGTGCGGCAGATCAACAGACTGCCAGTCAGCATCATTGAAATCTGGATTCTGTGCAGAGGTGGAATTTCCAAGAAAGAATTTCCATCCGGAATTGAAGAGGTTGGTGCGTTCCGTAACGATCTGGCTTACGGAAATGTCTTCTGCCTCCCCAAACGTGGCAGAAGAGGCGGCAGCGTTTGTCATGCTTCTCGGAATTGACGGAATACAAAGAGAAGCGGCTAATGTGACTGTCAGCAGTTTTTTGATGTTCTTTTTCATGTGTTCCTCCTTCTTAAAAATAAAATGGTTTAAAAATACCATGATATTATCTTAGCAGTTTTTGAACAAAATGACCAGAAAAATGTGTGGAAATCCATAAAAAATATGCGAAACCTGAAAATACAGGTTTCGCATACAGGATTGTTTTGATAAATCTGACCATTTTCTGCCAAAGCAGAAAAGATACTGGTCATTTGAGCTTCGGTTTTTTGCTCATGCCACTCTTGGTCAGCTTCTTCTGGAAAGCAGCCGCTTTTTTCTTATTGTTCCGGATGCTCTTTGGAACACTTACGGTCACTTTGGAAGCCGTCTTTTTGAAAAGGGCAAATTTGTTTCTGATGTACAAATGTGTGTTACAATTTTAACACTAACAGGTAAAAATGACCATACCTAAAATAAAAAATATGGCAACTGTGAAAAGATTTCACAATTACCATATAAAATCGGTGAAAATTTGTCTTAAAGAAGAACTGTTCAAGAATGGAACTGCATTTTTACAAGACAGATTTCGCTTTTTGTTCCAAGACGCATATTCGGTCCCCATACACCGGCACCTGAGGTAACAACACTGTAGGCATTTCCTTTTTTCAGAAGACCGTAAGGATTCTCCCACATCAGCGGCAGGAGCAGATTGCCGGGGAAAAGCTGCCCGTTGTGCGTATGACCGCCAAGGATCAGATCAGCACCGGCATCCGCAAGAAGCGAAAGTTCTTTTGGCTGATGGTCGATGATCAGGATCGGTTTGGACTTGTCCAGATGTTGTGTAAGCTGATTCGGAGTTAAGCGTTCTTTTTCGGAAATCAGTTTTTTGCAGCGTGCAGGATCTTTTCTTCCGATTAGATAGAAGTGGTTCTTGATCAGACGGACTTCGTCATCCAGCAGAGTCATGCCGGCATCGTGAAAAAACTGCTCAAACCGTTCATCGGCATTTTCTTTCTGTCCGCCGAAGGTAAAACCGGCGAGAATCGCCTCGTCCAGATCGTGATTTCCATAGCAGCAGTAAGTTCCGTACGTGCTTTTCAGAGCGGATAAAATGGATGCACATTTTTGAGGATGTTTTATCGCATGAAAATCATTGTCAAACGTATCCCCTGCCACGATGATCAGATCCGGCTGCAGTTTGTTGATCCGTTTTACAAGGCGTTTCAGAAAAATTTCGTCTGTGTTATAGCCCAGATGCAGATCGGCAATCAGGGCAATCTTCAAAGTGTCATGTCCGCTGCAGCTTTTGGCAGAGGAGATATTCCAGGTTGTTGTGTAGAGTTTTTTGGCATGAAAAAATCCATAAAAACTGAAAAAAAGGATCAGAACGCCGGTAAAAAAGCCGGTGGCTGCAAACATCAGTTTGGAATGAAACCAGGAAGCATCGGCAAGCGGAGAAAAATAGAGCAGGATGCGGATGAAATCTGCAATGCCGATACCGATCAGGGCATAGAGAAATGTGCCCAGCCACAGATTGCTGATGTGTTTTAAAGTCCGATGCAGTCCATCCGGCTTTTTGATCAGAAAAGAAGACAGCAAAGTGGTAGCTGTCAGAATGTACAGGGCAGAAAATCCATAGCGGAAAGCAGCCAGAGCAAAAATATTATTGCAGACGGCCATCCATTTTAACATCCAGTTTAAAACATAAAAGCACACCGCAAGATAAAAGGGTGCAAGAAAAAGTGCGGCCATAAGAATCTCCTTTGTGATCGTGAAAACTTTACTTTCTGTGATGCCAGGGTCAAAAGACCTTTTGATCTCAATATCTTTTCTGTCAGTATAGCACAGGATTAAAAAAGAAAAAAGTGGAAAGGCACAGCAAAAAGAAAATCAGCATATGATAATATAAATCTGCTTCGAGGTTTTTCTTTGAAGACATTTCCAAAACCACTTACCGTCAAAGAAGAAAAATACTATCTCCAGAAGTATAAAGAAGGCGACGAGGAGGCAAAGCAGATTCTCATTGAACGTAATCTGAGGCTGGTTGCCCATGTGGCTAAAAAGTATCAGCATCCGGATGAAGATGCAGATGATCTGATATCCATAGGGACGGTTGGCCTTATCAAGGCAGTCCTGACCTTTGATCATACGAAAAACAACAGACTGGCGGCCTATGCGGCAAGATGCATTGACAATGAACTGCTGATGATGCTGCGGTTAAAAAAGAAGACTTCAAAAGAAGTCTCTCTCTACGAACCGATCGGTATGGATAAAGAAGGAAATGAAATCTGCCTGGTAGATATCGTGGAAGGAAAAAATACAGACCTGGCAGAGATGATCAATAAAAAGCAGGAAATCCGTGAAATGTATCATTATATGGCACAGTTAAATGAAAGGGAGCGACAGATACTGAGTCTGCGTTATGGGATCCTTGGACAGAAGGAAACAACACAGCGGGAAATTGCACAGAAACTTGGTATTTCCAGATCGTATGTATCTAGGATTGAGAAAAATGCCCTGAGCAAACTGCGTTCCTGTTTTCGGGGAAAAGGAAAAACAGGCATACGCGAAAGCAGATGACAGGAAAAAAAAAGCGTGTTACACTGTGCGAAGGAGGAAAAGAACGTGATCTATCTTATGAGAACAAAAGAAAGAATGGAAAAAAGTGCCGCACGGCATAAAATACAGAGCAATATGGCAAAAAGAGTACTCCTTTACGGCATCAGAAAAGAATATTCGTTAAAGGAACTGCCGGCTATTGGAAAAGGAATCTACGGAAAGCCTTACTTTCCGGAATACCCGGAGATTTGTTTTAATTACAGTCATGCGGATGCCGGCATTTTATGCGGAATCGCAGAAACACCGCTTGGCGTGGACATAGAACGTCTGATCCATCCGACGGAACGTCTGATTCGTGCGGTATGCCATGAAAATGAAAAAAAGATGTTACTCGCAATCGAAGATCCTGCCGTGCAGATCAGATATTTCAGCAAAATCTGGACGGCAAAAGAAAGTTATCTGAAATGCATCGGAACAGGCATCCGGCAGAAGCTTTCGAATCTGGATCTTTCCGAAGTGCTCGATGGAAAGACCTATGAGGAAGTGTATCATTTTTTCTTTCTGGACGGAGAAGATTTTCAGGCGGCAGTCTGTCTGAAAACAAAAAAAATGCTTTCGAACCTTTCTGTTATTTATATAGAAGAAAATGAAAACAATAATCTGTAACGTTTAAAAAGAAAGTGTTGCATTTTAAAAGAAAATATGATAAACTGGAAACAATCTATCATTATTTCCGCCATTTCGGCACATTATCACAACGAATCAAAGGAGAAAAGAATATGTTCAGCAGAGTCTTATCCGCAGCCATCTGCGGAATCCAGGGTCTGCCGATTTTTGTAGAAGCAGATGTCAGTGAAGGGCTTCCGGGATTTTCCATGGTGGGAGATCTGTCAGCGAAAGTAAAAGAAGCACAGGATCGGGTTATGACAGCATTTCGCAACAGCGGAATCCAGCTTCGTCCGAAAAGAATCACAGTCAATCTCTCTCCGGCAGACATACATAAAGACGGCAGCAGCTATGACCTTCCGGTAGCACTTGCCATTCTTGCAGCGTACCAGCTTTTGCCCATGGAGACTTTAAAAGGTGTCCTGGTGGCAGGTGAGCTGGGATTAAATGGAGCAGTCAAAGGGATCAAAGGGGCGTTGCCCATTGTTCAGCTGGCAAAAAAAAACGGATGTCATACCTGTATCCTGCCGGATAGAAACCGCACAGAAGGAGAAATGGTATCGGATATCCACATTGTCGGAGTAAGTACCTTAAAAGAAGTATTGCACTATCTTCAGAAAGGCACAATCCCCGGGAAAATCAAAAAAGATGTATATAATATAGAAGAAACAGAAATGCCTGATTTTGCAGATATTCACGGTCAGAGTGCAGTGAGGAGAGCCGCAGAGATTGCGGCCGGCGGAAGACATCATTTTCTGATGATGGGACCGCCCGGAGCCGGGAAATCGCTGCTTGCAAAATGCATGCCGGGTATTCTGCCGTCCCTGACAATGGAAGAGAGTCTGGAAGTATCTTCCATTTACAGTGTGGCAGGTTTACTGTCCAGTCAACAGCCGCTGATCAGAAACCGTCCATTCCGTGCACCGCACCATACCATATCGCCTTCTGCCCTGGCAGGCGGAGGCAGGATTCCGCGGCCGGGAGAGATCAGTCTTGCACATAAAGGTGTCCTGTTTTTGGATGAACTGGCAGAGTTTAAAAGAGAAACGATCGAAATCCTGCGGCAGCCTATGGAGGAGCGAAGAGTCCATATTTCAAGAGTGTATGGGAGCTATGTGTTTCCGGCAGACTGTATGATCGTTGCAGCCACCAATTTCTGCAAGTGTGGGAATTTTCCCAATCTTGAGAAATGTATCTGCAGTGAGGCGGAGATACGCCGTTATCAGAGCCGGATCAGCCGCCCGATCCTTGACCGCATGGATATCAGTGTGGAGGCCGTAAGAGTAGATTACGATGCACTGATCTGTGAAAAGAAGAGTGAAGATTCCAAGACGATACGAAAAAGAGTTGAGCTGGCGGGGCAGATCCAGAGGGAGCGTTATCGAGATACCGGTTATCGCTATAATGCCGATCTGGATGCGGCGGGTATTAAAAAATATTGTAGGACCGGAGAAAAAGAAAAGAAAGTTTTACGGGATGCTTATGAGGAAATGGATCTTACGGCAAGAGCGTGTCATAAGATTTTGAAGGTAGCCCGTACTATTGCGGATATGGAGCAGAAAGAACAGATTGCCGAAGAACATCTGTATGAGGCGATCGGTTACCGCATTTTTGAACAGCGGCAGATCTGGAGGTGAGACAGAAGGGATGCAGGAAAAAGAAGAAAAAACAGAGGATGAAAAACGGAGAGAAAAATGGTTCTGGCTTTGCAGTATCTTAAGCTTTGGAAGAAAAGAAAAACAGATGCTGCTGGATTTTTTCGGTACGCCGGAAGAAATATGGCAGGCCGATGAAAGAGAAATCGGTGAAGTTTTTTGGAAAAATGAAGAACATAAGAAAGCCTTTTTTCGTGAAAAAGCTGCCTGGGATGCGAAAAAGGCATGGAATGAAATGCAGAAAAAAGGCATACGTTTTATCAGCTGTGAAGATACATCCTATCCGCAGAAATTAAAAGAAATTTATGATTATCCGTTCGGACTTTTTATAAGAGGTGAGCTTCCAAAGGAAAATGAGAAGACCGTGGCGATCGTCGGTGCCAGACTGTGCAGTGCCTATGGCAGACATTTTGCGGTAAAGATCGCAGAAGAGCTGGCAGGATATGATATTTCACTTGTAAGCGGCATGGCAAGAGGAATCGATGGCACTGCCCAGAGAGCTGCCATAAAAGGAGGCGGAAAGAGCTATGCGGTACTTGGATGCGGACCGGATATCTGTTACCCGATGCAAAACCGGGATCTGTATCAGAATTTACTGAAAAATGGAGGAGTCTTATCGGAATATCCGCCGGGAAGCAGTCCGCTTCCTTTTCATTTCCCAATGCGAAATCGCATTATTAGTGGCCTTTCGGATTTGGTGATCGTGATAGAGGCAAGAGAAAAAAGCGGATCACTCATCACAGCAGATCAGGCACTGGAACAGGGCAGAGATGTTATGGTGTTGCCGGGCAGAGCCGGAGATGCACTCAGTGCCGGATGCAACCGCCTGATCGACCAGGGAGCCGGCATTTTTCTCTCCACAGATCAGATCCTGGAACGTCTTAAAATTAAGAAAAAAAATCATACAAACACAAAAAAAACATACATTGCACTTGAAAGCGAAGAAAATTTGGTGTATAGTGTTCTGGAATTTCAGGCGAAAAATCTTCAGAGCATAGCAGATGAGACAAACCTCACCCCGCAGAAAGTAAGTGCAATACTGGTTCGCCTGATGCTGTGCGGGCTTGTTGCGGAGGATGTAAAAAATCATTATTCGAAGGTCTGAGGAAAAACAATAAGCACTGTGAAAGCCGTTGCACCGATTTTGGGCGTAAACAGTTGAAAAAGGGGTAAACATATGGCAAAATATCTGATTATTGTTGAGTCACCTACCAAAGTAAAAACCATCAAAAAATTTCTTGGCTCTAACTATGATGTCGCAGCATCAAACGGACATGTACGTGATATGCCAAAAAGTCAGCTGGGGTTTGATGTTGAAAATAATTATGAACCGAAATATATTACCATACGCGGAAAGGGAGATATTCTGGCAGCACTTCGCAAGTCTGTAAAAAAGTCAGATAAAGTATATCTTGCAACGGACCCTGACCGCGAAGGAGAAGCAATCTCCTGGCATTTATCAAAGGCACTGAAACTGGAAGAAAAAGATATCCACAGGATTACCTTCAATGAAATTACGAAAACAGCTGTAAAAGAATCTCTGAAACATCCGCGTGCGATCGATATGGATCTGGTGGATGCACAGCAGGCAAGACGTATGCTGGACCGTATGGTTGGATACCGGATCAGTCCGCTTCTGTGGGCGAAAGTCAAACGAGGCTTAAGTGCAGGCCGTGTACAGTCTGTCACTCTACGGATCATTGCAGACCGCGAGGAAGAAATCGCAGCCTTTATACCGGAAGAATACTGGACCCTGGATGCTGATTTTACGATTCCGGGAGAGCGAAAACCGCTGACTGCCAGATTTTACGGTACGGAAAAAGAAAAGATAACGATTCATTCAAAAGAAGAGCTGGATACGATCACGAAAAAGCTGGAAGGTGCAAAGTACCAGGTGGCGGAAGTGAAAAAAGGAGAACGTACCAAAAAAGCTCCGGTTCCGTTTACAACCAGTACGCTTCAGCAGGAAGCTTCCAAGGTGCTGAATTTCTCCACACAGAAAACCATGCGTGTTGCACAGCAGTTATATGAAGGAGTGGATGTAAAGGGCAGCGGGACCGTTGGTATCATTACCTATCTGCGTACGGATTCCACGCGTATTTCTGATGAAGCCGATGCATCAGCGAGAGCTTATGTCGAAGAAAACTACGGAAAAGAATACGTTTCTGCAGCTGTGCAGGAGAAAAAGAGCGGTAAAAAGATCCAGGATGCTCATGAGGCAATCCGTCCGACGGATATCACGAGGACACCGTTTGCTTTAAAAGAATCGCTCACAAGAGATCAGTTCCGTCTGTATCAGCTGATCTGGAAACGATTTGCCGCAAGCCGTATGGCAAATGCACAGTATACTACGACTTCCGTTAAAATCGATGCAGCCGGATACCGTTTCCATGTATCCGCCTCCAAGAAAAAATTTGACGGTTTTATGGCAGTTTATGTGCAGGACGAAGAAGAAAAGGGCGAGGGAAATCTTCTCGTGAAAGAAATTTCCTCAGAGACACAGCTGAACTTTAAGAGTTTTGAGGAAAAGCAGCATTTTACACAGCCGCCGGCACATTATACAGAGGCCGCTCTTGTCAAAACGCTGGAAGAGCTTGGAATCGGACGTCCAAGTACTTATGCACCGACGATCACCACGATCATCAACCGCCGCTATGTGGCAAAAGAAAATAAAAACCTGTATATGACAGAACTTGGAGAAGTCGTAAACAATATCATGGTACAGGCATTCCCGAGTATTGTGGATGTCAATTTTACAGCAAACATGGAATCTCTGCTGGATAAAGTGGAGGAAGGCGTGGTCAACTGGAAAACGGTTGTCAGCAATTTCTATCCGGATCTGGACGAAGCAGTTTTAAATGCAGAGAAAGAACTTGCAAAAGTCAAGATTGAAGACGAAGTGACCGACATTGTCTGTGAAGAGTGCGGCCGCAACATGGTCATTAAATATGGTCCGCATGGCAGATTCCTTGCCTGCCCGGGATTCCCGGAGTGCCGAAATACCAAACCCTATCTGGAAAAGATCGGTGTGGCATGCCCGAAATGCGGCAAGGACATTGTGCTTCGAAAGACCAAAAAGGGCAGAAAGTATTATGGATGTGAAAATAATCCGGACTGTGATTTCATGTCCTGGCAGAAACCTTCCAAAGAAAAATGTCCGAAATGCGGAGGCATTATGGTTGAGAAGGGAAATAAGCTTCTTTGCATCAATGAAGCATGCGGTTATATTGAAAATAAATTTCAAAAAGAATAATTGTGCGAAATTTCACGTCAGAAAAGCAAAAAAAGCTGCTGTTTGCAGCTTTTTTGCGTTAAATATATTGAAAATTCAAAAGAATTATGATAAATTAAAAATATGCCAAGAATAGCAGGGGAAATCGTGCAAAAGACAAAAAAGGCAGAAGGGAGAAGAGCGATGAGTGTACAGTTATTAGACAAGACTCGAAAAATCAACAAACTTTTACACAACAACAACAGCAGTAAAGTCGTATTCAATGATATCTGTGAAGTACTGTCAGAAATTCTGGAGTCCAATGTGCTTGTGATCAGCAAAAAAGGAAAAGTACTTGGAATCAGCATCACACCAAACGTAGAAGAAATCAAAGAACTGATCGATGATGAAGTTGGGGGCCACATTGATGAACTTCTGAATGAACGTTTTCTGGGTGTTTTATCTACAAAAGAAAATGTCAATTTGGAGACACTGGGATTTGAAAGCGGAGATGTAAAAAAATATCAGGCAATTATCAATCCGATCGATATTGCAGGAGAGCGTCTCGGTACGGTATTTATGTACAAATGCGGAGAAGGATATGATATTGATGATATCATCCTCAGCGAGTATGGTACGACCGTGGTCGGTCTGGAAATGATGCGTTCTGTGCATGAAGAGAATGCGGAGGAGAATCGTAAAGTTCAAATCGTAAAATCAGCTATCAGTACACTTTCTTTCTCAGAACTTGAGGCGATCATCCATATTTTCGATGAACTGGACGGAACAGAAGGCATTCTGGTAGCCAGCAAGATCGCAGACCGTGTCGGAATCACACGTTCGGTTATTGTAAATGCACTTCGGAAATTTGAAAGTGCAGGTGTGATTGAGTCCCGTTCCTCCGGAATGAAAGGAACGTACATCAAAGTCCTGAATGATGTGGTATTTCAGGAACTGGATGATATTAAAAAGAAACGAAAAGAGAACGCCCAGGGATAAGCACGTAAAATTGTTTTATCTCAGTCGAGAAAACTCCCACTTCTGCAAGTGGTGAGTAATAACAAGTCTTTCTCAGTGGGAGTACAA
>OGHK01002255.1_pt1 | contig 13900 bp, 8 predicted proteins | sample 1571411 | NCBI WGS metagenome assembly OGHK01 (sample SAMEA2582043, study PRJEB24529) | metagenome | biome: Human gut stool | place: China | collected 2011 | reverse complement strand
AGGACGTGCCCGCGCAGGCGCTGGGCATCGCCCGGGAGCGCCAGACCAATCTGGACGGCTGGGCAGAGCCCAAGATGGAAGCCTACATCGCCAAAAAGCAGAAGCTGGAAAACGAGCAGAGCAAATAAACCTCTGCCAGAAGGGAGCTGCGTATGAAGTCTGAAAGTTTTCGCAAGCAGGCACTGTGCCTTGTCCTTTTCTTCGCGGCTGTTGCCGCCGTGTTCGCCCTGACCCGCCTGCGCAGCGACCCCGCCAAAAAACAGGCGGAGTTCGTGGTGCAGCAGCTGCTCTCCTGCTCTTCTGCCGTAGAGCAGGCTGTGGACGCCGCCGCATCCTCCGGCAGCGAACCGGGGCTTGCCGCAGTGGATACCGATGGGCTGTACGCCTTTCTTCAGGCGCAGCTGGGCGATGCCATGACCGCCGACTGCCTGAACAAGGTCATGGCAAACCGCCTGCCCACCCGCATCACTGCGCTGGCAGGGCAGTCCGGCGACAAGCTGGTGCCCGCTGACCTTACCCTGAAAAAGCGCGCCGGGGCAGAAAACTGCTACGACTTTTCCGCCGCCCTGCTGACCGCTACGGACAGCACCGCCGCCGCGCAGGTATCCGGCACCATCACCATGGTGAAGGAGGACGGCCGCTGGAAGGCCTCTGCCATCACGCTGAACCTGTAATAAGCCCTTTTGCCCCTGTGCCCTGCGGCATGGGGGCATTTTTTGCTTATAATGTATATCTTTTTGTGCGCGCGTATGTTATACTTAGATGTTGTATCACACTATTATCAGGAAAAGGTATTATCATATCATGAATGAAAACGATATCTGGCTCATTGCAGGGCTGGGCAACCCCGAAGCAAAGTACGATGGCACCCGCCACAACGCCGGTTTTGCCGCGCTGGACGCGCTGGCCGACAAGTGGAACATCTCTGTGGGCAAAACCAAGTTCCAAGGCCTGTGGGGACAGGGCGAGGTGGACGGCCACAAGGTGGTGCTGCTCAAGCCCCTGACCTACATGAACCTTTCCGGCGATTCCATCGCCCCTATGGCGGGCTTTTTCAAGATCCCTGCCGGCCATGTGCTGGTGCTGTGCGATGACATCACCCAAGCCCCCGGCAAGCTGCGCATCCGGCCCTCCGGCTCTGCGGGCGGCCACAACGGCCTCAAGAGCATCATCGCCCGCCTCGGCGGCGAGAACTTCCCCCGCATCCGCATCGGCGTGGGCGCAAAGCCCCGCCCGGACTACGATTTGGCCGACTGGGTGCTGGGCAAGTTCCCGCCCGACGACGCCAAGGCCCTCGCCGACCGCTGCCCCGACATCGCAGCCGCCGCAAAGCTCATCATGGACGGCAAGCTGGGTCTGGCGCAGAGCAAGTATAACGGGTAAGGCTCCGCTTGACGCAACCTCTCAGTCTCGCTTCGCTCGACAGCTCCCCTACCGAGGGGAGCCTCTGGCGAAGAGGTAAAGTTTTCCGGTATGCCAAAGCCTCCCCTCAATAGGGGAGGTGGCACGGCGTCAGCCGTGACGGAGAGGTTTAACCCCACCAGAAAGGAGGTCCACCATGTACGAAGCGCTCCTGAAAAACACCCCTGAATACCAGAAGATAGCGGCCAGCCTCGCCTCCCCCGGCCCGGCGGCGCTGTTCGGTCTGCCTCCGGCAGGCCGGGCATTGCTCTACGCCGCGCTCCAGAAGGACACGGGCCGCATCCTCTGCGTCGTCACGCCCGGCGAGGCCGAGGCCACCCATTTTGCCGACGACCTCAAGACGCTGGGGCTCTCGGCGGCGGTGTTCCCGCCCCGGGACTTCATGCTCCGTCCCGTCGAGGGCGCGGGCCGCGAGTACGAGTACCGGCGTCTGTCGGTGCTGGGCGCACTGGCGGGCGGACGGCTGAACGCCGTCTGCGTCCCCGCCGAAGCCCTGCTCCAATACACTGTGCCGCAGGATGAGTTCCAGAAGAACACCCTCACCCTCAAACCCGGCATGGTCTACAACCGCGAAGCGCTGGTGGAGCGGCTCTTCGCCGCCGGATACGTGCGGCGAAGTCAGGTGGACGGCCCGGGACAGTTCAGCGTCCGGGGCGACATCGTGGACATCTACGCCCCCGATATGCGCCAGCCCGCCCGTGTGGAGTACTGGGACGACGAGATAGACTCTCTCGCCTCCTTCGACCTGCTCACCCAGCGGCGGGACGGTGCGCTGGAAAAAATCTATCTTTCCCCCGCCCGTGAGGTGCTGTTCGGCAGCACCGCCGACACGGCGGAGGCCCTCCGCGCCGCCCAGAAGAAAGCCCGCGGCAAGCGCCGCACCGCCCTCGAAAAGGCCATGGAGTCCGACCTCGCCCAGCTGGACAGCGGCGTCATGCCCGAGGCTATGGACAAATACTACGGTCTGCGGTACAAGACGCCCGCCACATTGCTCGACCACCTGAGCAGCCCCATCTTCATCCTCGACGAGGTGGGCGGCATCCGGGACGCCCAGAAGGCCACCGAGTTCCGCCGCAGCGAAGAGCTGACCGGCCTGCTCGAGGAGGGCGTCATCTGCCCCGGCCTCGATGTGCTCTACCAGACGATGGACGACCTCGCCATTGCGGCGCAGGGCCAGAGTACTCTGCTCTGCGAGAACTTCCTGCGGGGCATGAACGAGTTCAAACTGAAAGACCTCATCAACGCCGAGGCGTTCGCGGCCCCCAACTGGGGCGGCGACCTTGCTTCCCTGCGGGAAGACCTCGACCCGCTGGTCCAGCAGGGGTACGCCGTGACCCTTTTCGCCGGCACGCCCAAGGGTGCAGCGGCCCTCACCCGCGATTTGGCTGACAAGGGCTATGCCGTCAGCATGAGCCGGGACGTCCGGCCCGCAAAAGGTCTGGTTCAGGTACTGCCCGGCCACCTCACGGCGGGCTGCACCTTCCCGTTCGCCCGCGTGGCGGTCGTCTCGTCCCGGCGTCATGGTCTGGACGACGAGGCCGCCGAGAACAAAAAGCGCAAGAAGAACAAAAACGCCCTGTCCAGCCTCTCGGACATCAAGCCCGGCGACTATGTGGTTCACCAGAGCCACGGCATCGGTATGTATGCGGGCATCCAGCGTCTCGAGGTGCAGGGCGCGATAAAAGATTACCTGAAGATCCAGTACTCCGGCTCCGACGTGCTGTATGTGCCGGTCACTCAGCTCGATTTGCTGAGCCGCTACACCGCCCCCGGCGACGAGGAAAAGGTGAAGCTTGCAAAGCTGGGCGGCACCGAGTGGCAGCGCACCCGTGCCAAGGTCAAAAAGGCCACCGAAGAGATGGCGCAGGAGCTTATCGAGCTCTACGCCCGCCGCCGTCAGGCCACGGGCTACGCCTTCCCCGCCGACGGTGATTGGCAGAGCGATTTCGAGTCCCGCTTCGAGTACGACGAGACGGACGACCAGCTCACCGCCACCGCCGAGATCAAGAAGGACATGGAAAAGGGCTGGCCTATGGACCGCCTGCTCTGCGGCGACGTGGGCGTCGGCAAAACAGAGGTCGCCTTCCGCGCGGCCTTCAAGTGCGTCATGGGCGGCAAGCAGTGCGCCATTCTGGCCCCCACCACCCTGCTGGCGTGGCAGCACTACAACAGCATCATCTCCCGCATGGAGGCGTTCCCGGTGAAAGTCGGGCTGCTCTCCCGCTTCCGCACCGCCAAACAGCAGAAAGAGACCCTGCGGGGCCTGCAGGCCGGCAGCGTGGACATCGTCATCGGCACCCACCGCCTGCTCTCCAAGGACGTCCGGTTCCACGACCTGGGCCTTGTCATCATCGATGAGGAGCAGCGTTTCGGCGTCAAGCACAAGGAGAAGCTGAAAGAGAACTTCATCGGCGTGGACATGCTGACCCTCTCGGCCACCCCCATCCCCCGCACCCTGAACATGGCCATGAGCGGCATCCGCGACCTCTCCACCATCGAGCAGCCGCCCATCGAGCGCCAGCCGGTGGAGACATTCGTGTTGGAATACAATGACGTCATCCTCGCCGAAGCCATGAAGAAGGAGCTGGCCCGGGGCGGTCAGGTCTACTACCTGCACAACCGGGTGGACAACATCGAGTCCTGTGCCGCCCATGTCAGCCAGATGGTACCCGGGGCGCGGGTGGGCATCGCCCACGGCAAGATGACCGAGGAAGAGCTGAACCCCGTCTGGCAGCATCTGCTGAACGGCGAGATAGACATCCTCGTCTGCACCACCCTCATCGAGACGGGCATTGACGTGCGCAACTGCAACACCCTCATCATCGAGGACGCCGACCGGATGGGTCTGGCCCAGCTGTACCAGATTCGGGGCCGCGTAGGCCGCTCGGGCCGGAAAGCCTACGCCTACTTCACCTTCCGGCGGGACAAGACCCTCACCGACATCGCCCAGAAGCGGCTTTCGGCCATCCGGGAGTTCACGGCCTTCGGCTCCGGCTTCCGCATCGCCATGCGCGACTTACAAATTCGCGGCGCAGGCAGTCTGCTGGGCCACAGCCAGCACGGCCACATGGAGGCTGTCGGCTATGACCTCTATGTCAAGATGCTGGGTCAGGCCATCGCCCGGGCCAAGGGCGAGCCCATCCAGCGCGACAAGAGCGAATGCCTCGTGGACCTGCGGGTGGACGCCTTCATCCCGGAAAAGTATATTGCCGACGGCCCGGGCCGCATCGAGGCCTACAAGCGCATCGCCGCCATCCAGACCCCCGAAGACGCCGCCGACGTGCTGGACGAACTCATCGACCGCTACGGCGACCCGCCGCCCTCTGTCAGCGACCTCGTGAACGTCTCGCTGGTGCGCGTACAGGCCACCGCTGTGGGCGTCTACGAAGTCACCCAGAAAAAGGACACCCTGCTGTTACAGGTGGAGACGCTGGATGTGGCCATGATTCGCGGCCTGCTCATCGCTTTCAATGGCCGGGTGACGGCAGGAGCCGGCACCAAGCCCTACCTCTCGGTGACTCTCCAACCCGACGAAAAGCCGCTGGAACTGCTGCAAAGCATCCTCAAGGCGATGGCAGACATCCTTGCCGCCCCGCCGGAGGAAAACACCGGCAAAAAATAAATTCACTAGGAGTACACTTATGAAAAAGAAACTCATCGCGCTCGTCTGCGCCCTCGCTCTGGCCGTCGGCCTCGTGGGCTGCAGCCTCTCCACCCCGGATTCCGTAGGCACCATCGGTGAGGTGGACATCTCTTCCGGCCTCTATCTGCTGGCCCAGTTCGATGCCTACCAGACCGCCGCCGACCTCGCTTCCGACGATCAGGACGCCACCAAGGTGTCCAGCTTCCTCAAGGCCACCATCACCGTCGATGACGCCACCGGCGAGACCGCCGTGGTCAGCGACTATGTGGCCCAGAAGACCCTCGAGAACCTCGAGTCCTACGCCGCCATCGAGACTCGTTTCGATGAGCTGGGCGGCGTGCTGACCCCCGACGAGGAGACACAGGCCGACAGCTACGCCTCCCAGCTGATGGAGCAGAACGGCGACCTCTATAAGGCCAACGGCATCGGCCTCGACACCCTCAAGCGGTTCGAGCGCATCCTCATCAAGAGCAACGACCTGCTCGAGAAGTGCTACGGCACCGACGGCGAGACCCCCGTCTCCGACGCAGAGCTGACCAGCCACCTCGAGGACGAGATGGTCTACATCCGCTATGTGGTCGTGCCGCTCTACAACACCAGCACCTTCGCTTTTGCTGATGACGACCAGAGCGCCCAGATGCTTGAGCTGGCCCAGACCGCCGCCGAGAGCTACAACGCTGCCACCCCCGATGGAGCCAGCGCCCAGACCTCCGCTTTCAGCGCCGCCGTCGCCGCTGCCCTGCCCGACATCTACGCGGTGCTGGATAGCGAGCCCTCTTCCGACGCTTCTTCTCTCTCCACTGCTCTGCTGGGTTCTGACAACATCGACGCCACCTTCTCCGAGGAAGGCACCGCCGACGCTGTCCGCGCCCTCAAGCCCGGCGAGGCCGCCGCCGTGCAGTATTCCAGCTATGCGCTGATGATGCTCGTCCGTCTCGACCCGCTGGACGCTGACACGCTGGACAGCCTCCGCACACAGGCCCTCTCCGACATGAAGAGCGGCGAGCTGCAGGACAGCATTCAGTCCTATGGCGCCCAGCTGCCCCACGCTCTGGATTCTGCCGCCATGAAGAAGATGCCGGCTTCCAAAATCAAGAACAAACAGTAATTTTCCTTAAAAATAATACAAAAGCTCCGGGAAACTATTGGTCCCCGGAGCTTTTCTGTTATCATACTGCTTTTCAAATTCCGCTTCCAGCGCCGCGTGGGCATCGTTCGCGCGGCGTTGCTTTTTGTCGGTTTTTATGGTATCCTCTTAGCAGAAAGGCGCTGTCCTGCAAGTGCAGCGGTCATGCTCTCTCCCTCGCGTCACATTGTGCCGCGTCAGGAGGAAGTTCAATTTTTTGTCATCCTCCTGACGATTCGAATGTTTCTACATGAAAATCTAAGGGAGGATTCCACTATGGAAATTTTGAATACTGTTATTGCTCTGCTCGGCCTTCTGGCCACTGTCATCCTTGGCACTGCCAAAATCACTTGGACGATTGCCCAAGTCTTTTTTCGGGATATGCATCACGCAAAACACTATATCAAAAAATAAAATGGCAAGAAAAATGACCGCCCCTATAGTCTTCCAAACTCCGGCGGTCATGTTTCTCAAAATGTGATACTGAGAGAGGGAGCTGACCACTGTGCAGCCAGCGCCTTTCCTTAACTTTATTATAGACAGCCGTACGTGGATTGTCAAGCACAAGAATATAGCTGTCCTACCTTCTCAAATTCTGCTCCCAGCGCCGCGCGGATATGCATCGTGCGGCGTTGCTTTTTGTCAGTTTTTATGGTATCCTCTTAGCAGAAAGGCGCTGTCCAACCAAACGCAGGCGGCTATTGCTCCTCACCGGTCTCGCTGTCTTGCTCTTCGGAGCAAAGCAAGCGCGGGAGGGCAACTTTTTGGAGTTCCGCTCCCGACGCTCACGGCGAAGGGAGGGATGCCTTATGACTACATCGGAAATTCTATTGCTTTTCCAGACGATCATTGCACTGTTGGCACTTCTCGTAAGTGTTGTACATCTGATGGACGACCGGAAAAAGGATGATTCTTATGGCAGCAAAAGGAAAAAGCACAAAAAGAAATGACCGCCCACAGTTCCCCAACTCGGTAGCGGTCATTACTTTTGTAATGCTTGACTGGTGAGGAGCTAGCCGTTTGCACGGTCAGCGCCTTTCCTTATCTTTATTATAGGCAGCCGCGCGCGGATTGTCAAGCACAAGAATACAAAGGAAAAAGCACAAAAAGAAATGACCGCCCAACGCTTCCAACCGGTGGCGGTCATTACTTTTGTAATGCTTGACTGGTGAGGAGCTAGCCGTTTGCACGGATAGCGCCTTTCCTTATCTTTATTATAGACAGCCGTACGTGGATTGTCAAGCGCCAGAACACCCAGAACACAAAAGATAAAAACGGACCGCTCGCTTCGGCCTTTTCAGGCTGGGGCGGGCGGTCCGACGCTTTCTAACGCATTCTGATGCAATCCGACGTTTTTATCCGTTCTCTTAAAAAACAATGCAGGTGCATCATTTTTCTTATATTCCGGCGTCATTTTCGCCTTCTGCGGCATCTCAAAACGGGCAGTTTTTGCACTTTTGAGTTTCCACGATTTTCCAGTTCATGCATCTTTAACTGGTCTGCACCCTAATTATAGAGGAATCGTTCTCCAATGTCAATAGCCCAGCACCTATAAAAAGCCTAAGGGCGAGATCCCTTACGGAACCTCGCCCCCTAGACTATGTGAGATAAATCACTACATGCGCGAACATATAATGTTTATCATTACAGGCCGTGTGCCTGTAATAGCTCAATCAGATGCGCTGATTAGACCTTAGCCACAGCCTCAACCAGAACCACTGCGTAGTAGACAGTCTTACCGTCAGCAGTCTTGAAGCCATCAACCTTAACGCCAGCCTTGACAGTAGCAGTCTTGCCGTTGTTGCTCAGCTCATACTTTGCTTTGGGGTTAGACTGACCCAGACCAGCCAGAATCTCCATAGCATAATTCTTGAATTCGCTGACGGAAGAAGTGCTCTTCTCAATCTCAACGGCAGTAACAATATACTTGTTATCGTTGACAGTGACAACCTTACCGTTCTCGTACTTCTCGACGTCCTCAGCCTTTGCATCCTTCAGCAGGTTCTTCAGCTCAGTGTTCAGGCTGGTCTTGCTCTCGAACTTAACAGTGTCGACCGTGCTGGTCTCGTCCCGCTTAGCATAGGTAGAAGCGACATCGCTCATAGCATCCAGAACGTGATCGTTCTTCAGCTTGTCAGTGAAAGCGCAGCCGGTCAGCATGGAGACAGCCATAACAGCAGTCAGAGCAACAGCCATGATCTTCTTGAACATTTTCATAGTGATATTCCTCCAATAAAAAATATTTTTTATTTCGGCAAACCACTACAAGAACTTCGTGGTCTGTCTCGATGGGTTCAGTATAGTGCATTTTCACAAGATTGTCAAGATACGGTATTGTTTTCGGCATTTTGTCCAATCGGGAGCCGTGAAAAATAGCAAACTGCCCGTTAAATATTCATCCGTGCCAAAATTTGTGCCAAAGATCCTCAAAAGCCGCCCTTTGCCTTACCCTTATAATAAGGGCAGCCGCTCTGTCTGCACAGGGGAAAATGGCCGAGATCCCGTTCATGCTTTTACTGCCTTTTCAAACTCCGCTTCCAGCGCCTCGTTGACGGCGCGGACGGCGGCGGCATCGGGTTTGATGGCCGTGCGGTCGTAGGTGAACAGGCCGTTCACCTCGTCCTCCACATCGGTCAGCTGGGTGTACACCAGCGCCGAGAGGCCCTTTTTCAGCTGCGGGAGCACCGTCTTGCGCTGCAGATCGCAGTAGCGCTCCGTCAGCTCTGCCCGGCTTCTGGCCGTGCCGTAGCCGTAGGTCTTCCGGGGCGGCTCATGGCCGGGCATGGGCCATGCAATGCCGCCGTACTCGCTGAGGGCCACCGTGCGCATATTCGGGCGGATGCGGAGCGGATAGAAGTAGTTGTGGATGGAATGCACATCTCCCCCGCCCCGGTCGAACCAGCCGCTGGCCTCGTCCACCGGACGGGACGGGTCGAGGGCGCGGAGAGTCTCGGTGGCTTTCCGCGCGTCGAACTGCCCCCACCCCTCGTTGAACGGCACCCAGCACCCGATGCAGGGGTGCCGACCCAGCGCGGCTACCGTGTCGGCCAGCTCCCGGGCGTACTCCTCCCGGCTGTGGGCGCTGCCCCGGCCCAGAAAGCCCCACAGCAGCTTCCCGTCCGGGGCATGGCGCATCAAGGGCTGTAAGGCGTTGGTCAGGTAGGTGACGTACCACATCGGATAGGCCCCGCCGCCGTTGACCATATCCTGCCAGACGATGATGCCCAGTTTATCGCAGTGGTAGTACCAGCGCTCCGGCTCGATTTTGGCGTGCTTGCGCAGCAGGTTGAAGCCCAGCTCCCGCACGGTGTGCAGTTCGTGCTCCACAGCCGCGTCGGAGGGCGGGGTGTAGAGGCCGTCGGGCCAGTAGCCCTGGTCCAGCAGGCCGTTGAGCAGGATGGGCCTGCCGTTCAGGAAAAATCGCCGGATGCCCTTTGCATCCTCTTTGCACTCCCACTTGCGGAGGGCAAAATAGCTGTGGACGGTGTCGAATCCCTCTTCTTCGCCCTGGGTCGTGCCGACGGTCAAATCATAGAGGAAGGGGCTGTCGGGGCTCCACGGGAAGAAATGCTCTTCGGCAATGTTCAGGGTCACTTCGCCGTCCCGGTCGGCCTCGTCGCTGCCCCAGTCCTCGGCGATGGTCACGCCGCCGGCCCGCACCACGGCCCAGAGGTTCACCGCACCGCCGGGCTTCGAGGTATGGACTTTCACGGTCACGGTCCGGGCGTCGTAGTCCGGGATAACGGTCAACGTATCAATGTAATTTTCCGGCACCCGCTCCAGCCAGACCGTCTGCCAGATGCCGCTCTGGGCCGGGTAGAACATCCCGCCGGGCCGGAGGGTCTGCTTGCCCCTCGCCTGCGTTCCCGTACCGGTGGGGTCCTGCACGGCCACCCAGAGGGTGTTGCGGCCCTGCGGGCGGAGCAGGTCGGTGATGTCCAGCGTAAAGGGCCAGTAGCCGCCCCGGTGTCCCCCGGCCAGACGGCCATTGACCTCCACCGCGCAGGCGTAGTCCACCGCCCCGAAGTGGAGCAGGACGCGCCCGCCCTCGCCTGCCGGGGGCGTGAAGGTACGGTGGTAGTGGAGCCACTGGCCGGGCTGCAACGTCCGGCCCACACCGGAGGCTTTCGCCTCGGGCGAATAGGGCACGAGGATAGCGCCGTCCCACTTTGCTGGGAACTCCGAGCTCTGGGTGATGGCGTAGTCCCACGGGCCGTTCAGGTTGACGTAGCTGTCCCGGCGCATACTCGGGCGGGGATATTCGGGGAGCGGATGCATGGAACTACCTCACATTCACTTTTTATAGGCTGCGGCCAGCTTTTCCAGTGCGGGCAGGCTGCGCTTCACCTTCTCGGTGTCGATGCAGTAGGCAAAGCGGACATAGCCCTTCACGCCGAAGGTGTCGCTGGGGACCAGCAGCAGATCGAACTCCCGGGCCTTGAGGCAGAAGGCGTTGGCGTCCTCTTCCAGCGCCTTCGGGAAGATATAAAATGTACCGCCGGGGCGCTCCACCTCAAAGCCCAGCTCGGTGAGCTTATCGTACAGCAGGTTCATGTTCGTCTCGTAGACGGACAGATCGCTGGTGACGTCGAGGCACTCGGCAGTGGCTTTCTGGATGATGCTGGGCGGGCAGTTGTGGCCGGTGAAGCGGGAGATCTGAGCCATCATGTCCACCAGCACGTCTTCGCCCTCGCAGCCGGGCCGGACGGCCACATAGCCCAGACGTTCGCCGGGCAGGCTCAGGCTCTTGGAGAAGGAGAAGCAGGTCAGGGTGTGGGGGTAGAACGCTGCCGGATACGGCACCTTTTTGCCGTCGAAGGCGATGTCACGGTAGGGCTCGTCGCTGACGAGGAAGATGTTGTGGCCGAAAACTTTGCTTTTTTCGGTCAAGATGTCGGCCAGACGGCTCAGGGTCTCGGCGGAGTAGACGACGCCGGTGGGGTTGTTCGGGGTGTTGATGAGGACGCAGGTGACATTCTCGGTCAGCATCTCTTCAAAGGCGTCGAGATTCGGCTGGAACGCCGGTGCCTGAGGCGGCACGACCTTGAGCACAGCGCCGGTCCCCTCCACATAAGGGCCGTACTCGGGGAAGTAGGGGGCGAAGGTCAGCACCTCGTCGCCGGGCTTTGTCACAGCGCGGATGGCGTGGGCGATAGCGCCCGCCGCACCGGTGGTGGGGAAAATATCCTTCTGCTCATAAGGCAGGCCGAAGGTCTTTGCCAGATGGGCCGCAACGGCGGTGCGGAAGCCCGGGTCGCCCTGACTGGGGCAGTAGCCGTGGAGGGCGACAGGCTCTTCCTCGGCCAGCAGGGTCTGCATGGCTTTGGTGAACTTGTCCGGGCAGGGGACGCTGGGGTTGCCCAGCGAGTAGTCGAACACGTTCTCATAGCCTATCTCGGCGGCGCGCTGTTTGCCGTACATGAAAGTCTCGCGGATGACGCTCTTGTGGCCCAGCATGGCGCGGTAAGTCTCGTTCAGCATAATACTTTCCCTCTTTTTTATTGATCCTCTTCCGGCAGGGCGGAGGCATAGCTCTGCTCCACCTTCACCATACAGCAGTATCCCGGGTCCTGCTCCTTGACGAAATTGCACATCTCGGCCAGCCGCGCGTCCTTGTCGCCGGTGTAGCCCGCCGGGAACACGAGGTCGAACAGCACGTTGGTGTGGCTGTCCCCCGGCACGATGCGCAGGTCGTGGATGGACAGACGAGGGTCCATCTGACGAGCTTTTTCCATCAAACGGCTCCGCAGGATGCCTACGGCGGCGTCCGACGTCACGATGGGGTCGTAGTGGATGGTGACCTGTAAGTGGTCTTTTTTCAGAAAATCCCGCTCGATGTTGTCGATGATGTCGTGGGCTTCCAGCGGGTCGGCTTCGGCGGGGAACTCGATGTGGAGCGAGGCGAACTGATGCCCCGGGCCGTAGTCGTGGACCATCAGATCGTGGACGCCCAGCACCTCCGGGTAGCTCATGACGGTGTGCTCGATGTGCTCCACCAGCTCCGGCGAGGGGCTTTCGCCCAGCAGGGGGCTGAGGGTGTCCATCATAAGCCCCCAACCCGACCAGAGGATGAACGCCGCCACTGCCACGCCCATGAGGCCGTCCAGCACGTCCCAGCCCGTCAGGTGGGAGAGGACGGTGGACAGGAGCACGGCGCTGGTGGTCAGCACGTCGTTCCGGCTGTCGGCGGCGGTGGCCATCAGCGTCTCGGAGTCGATGCGCTGGCCGATGGTCTTGTTGAAGCGGCTCATCCAGAGCTTGACGCCGATGGACGCCGCCAGCACCCCCACACTGAGCCAGCTGAACACCACCGCCGTCGGGTGGAGCACTTTGAGCACAGATTCTTTCAGCAGCGAAAGCCCGATGGCGAGGATGGTGACGCAGACCACGAGGCCCGCCAGATACTCATATCGGGCGTGGCCGTAGGGGTGCTTTTCGTCCGGGCCCTTGGCCGCCAGACGGAAGCCCACGAGGCTCACCACGTTGGACGAGGCGTCCGAGAGGTTGTTCAGGGCATCGGCCATGATGGCGATGGAGCCGAACAGCGTCCCCGCCGCCAGCTTGCCCAGACAGAGCAGGAGATTGCAGGCCATGCCCACGAGGCTGGCCAGATTGCCGTAGGCCGTGCGGACGGCGGCGTTCTTCGTATCGTCCGGGTGCCGGACGAACAGGCGGATGAGCAGTTGTGTCATAAAATTCCCTCTCAGCAGGTATTTTGATGCTACCAGTATAGCACTGCACTTTATGGTTTTGAAGTATTTTGGTAAAATTTTTCGGGTATGCAAAGCCCCCGGCGGGGAAGTTCCCTGCCGGGGGCGGAGTTTTTGGGGTCAAGCGCTCCTTACTTATCGGAAGGCTTGCTCAAATCGATGCTGCGGATGATCTTGCGCACGGGCAGCACGCTCTTGGCGTTCATGGACAGCTCGTCCACGCCCATCCGCAGGAAGGTCTCGGTGAGGGCGGTGTCTGCGCCCAGCTCGCCGCAGATGCCCACCCAGATGCCGTGGCGGTGGCCCGCGTCGATGGTCATCTTGATGGCCCGGAGCACAGCGGGGTGGTGCGGGTTGAAGAAGGGCTCCAGCTTTGCGTTCTGGCGGTCCAGAGCGCAGGTGTACTGGGTCAGATCGTTCGTACCGATGGAGAAGAAGTCGCACTCCTCGGCCAGCTCGTCGGCGATGAGGACAGCGGCGGGCGTCTCGATCATGGTGCCGACCTCCAGCTTCTCGTCGAACTTCTTGCCCTCAGCCCGCAGTTCCGCGCGGCACTCGTCCAGCACGGCCTTGGCGTCCTGCAGCTCCCGCAGACTGGTGATCATGGGGAACATGATGCTCATGTTGCCGTAAGCGGAAGCGCGGAGCAGAGCGCGCAGCTGGGTCTTGAAGAAGTCCTTCCGGGTCAGGCAGATGCGGATGGCGCGGTAGCCCAGCGCGGGGTTTTCCTCGTGGTCGAGCTTCATGTAGTCCACGGTCTTGTCTGCGCCGATGTCGCAGGTGCGGACGACCACCTTGCGGGGTGCAAGACTCTCGAGCACCTGCTTGTATGCCTCGAACTGGTAGTCCTCCGTCGGGAAGTCCTTGCAGTTGAGGTAGACGAACTCGGTGCGGAAGAGGCCGACGCCGCCGGCGTCGTTCTGCTGCACAGCGCCCACGTCGCTCATGCCGCCGATGTTGGCAAAGACGTTGATGGTCTTGCCGTCGAGGGTGGTGTTG
>OGHK01002252.1_pt1 | contig 13913 bp, 17 predicted proteins | sample 1571411 | NCBI WGS metagenome assembly OGHK01 (sample SAMEA2582043, study PRJEB24529) | metagenome | biome: Human gut stool | place: China | collected 2011 | reverse complement strand
CATAGCCTGCGCTGACAATTGTACCCACAGCCGAAAGCTGTCCCTGTGTTGTCAACGGAAAGCTAATGATACTTGAAATTGTACTTCCAAAGAAAACAAGCAATATCATATCAAATAAAACCCATATTACATCTGCTATATTCATATACCATCCCATTTTAAATAAATATCCCAAGCACAATATGAATGCAAGTCCATTGACCATCAAAGAATTAACAACCGTTGAGAGGAAATATCCTAAATAAATTTTTCGCTTGCTGACCGGTGAAACATCAAAATCTTTCCTTGTTCCATTTGCCTTGTCTTATACCATAGTCAGATTTACACAAAATGTTACAGTAATGCAACTTACTGCCAAAAGTGATGCTGTTAGCTGTGCAGCCACGGTTTCATTAATAAGTTTATCCGAAATCGTAATCATATCTGGAATAGCTGACGTAAAAGAATCTCTAAAAACATTCGCAAGAAATGTAGCATACAGAACAATCAAAATGACAGGTGTGATCATCGATGTAAATAACATACCTTTATCTCTAAAAAACAGTTTCCTATTTCTGTTTATTAATGCCAATACTGTTCTCATCAGCGCTCACCTCCTAGCTTTTTTCCTGTAACCGCAAGAAACACATCATCCATGCCACCTTTTACGACTTCATAATCCGTAAACAGCTCCTGATGATCAATAATAAGTTTCGTTGCTTCCTTCGTATTTCTTACTTTTATCTGATATCCATCACGTATTTTTTTATATTCTCTATTCAATGTTTTAATTTCATCTTCAGAAACACCATAAACTGACACTATATCTTGCACATAATTATTTTTAAGTTCAAATGGTGTACCTTGTGCAGCGATACTTCCTTTATCAAGAATCACAACATACCCAGCATTAGCTGCCTCTTCCATATAATGTGTAGTCAGAAATACTGTCAAATTTTCAGTTTTCTGAAGTTTCTCAATAACATTCCAGATTAATTGCCTTGTTTGTGGATCAAGTCCTGTAGTAGGCTCATCAAGAATCAAAATTTCCGGTCTATGTAATAATGCACGAGCAATATCAATTCTTCTTCTCTGCCCTCCCGACAGTTTTCCTACAGGTCTATTTAAAAACTCATCAAACTCAAGAATCTCAACTAGCTCCTGTAATCTCTTATCAAAAGCATTACCTGTAATACCGTACAAAGCAGCTCTGCTCATTAAGTTTTCTTTCACTGTAAGTGGTTTATCAAGCACACTATCCTGAAACACAACACCAAGCATCCTTTTTGTCTGTGCGCTGGCTTTGTCAGTTTCAATTCCATTTACAAGAACACTTCCACTATCTTTTTTCAACAGTCCACAAAGAATAGAAATGGTAGTACTTTTCCCTGCACCATTTACTCCAAGAAATGCAAACAATTCTCCTTCTTTTACACGAAAACTCAAATCATTTACTGCTTTTACTTCGCCAAAGCTTTTATTCAAACGGTTGATTTTAATTATATCTGATACCATATTTTCTCCTTTTATTTTCATTTTCCTTAAATGCAGTAACATACATTCAAAAATTGTCCGGATCCATGCCTTTCAATCTTCAAATCATATTAAAATAGCATTCATATAGCTTATTAGAATATGGCATGGAGCAAAGATCACCGCAAAAATTAACAACAAAATATTGCCACTTATAATACCACTTTCAATAAATAATAAAGACGGAATAATTGATAAGTATAAGGACTTTCGTATAGAATCCTCTTTCCAAAATATAATCCATCCTAAGCAATACAATATTACGAGTATGACTCCCAAAACTAGATAAACCGTTTCTCCTTGTTTAAACCAATACCCTTTATTCATAAAAGGGATTATAAGAAACATACTAATAAAACAGCCAAATCGCCCAATCCGCTCAAGATATCCAACTAACTTATTCTGGTAACGATTTTCGAATCCATCTTTACATGTTATCGCAAAAACAATATTAGGAATCAAAATCACAACAATAAAAATCAATCCCCAGTAATTCAAATACCTATTCATTGTATGTTAGTGGAAATAATACTTTCCACTTGGTACTTGTGATACCGTTGCACTCAGTAGTCTTCCCTTTGGTGCTCGTGTTTTCTTTATCTTTACTAGACCAATCTTAGGAAGCTTGACCTTATTTTCATAGAGTTCAATATTTCCATTCGTATATTTCGTTGTATACGAATAACGATGTGTCTTCTTCGATTTGAATCTAGGATATTCTGCTTTTTTCTTAAAGAAATTGATATAGGCCGTATCCAGATTTTTTACACTTGACTGTAGAGCAATCGAATCCACTTCCTTAAGCCATTCATATTCTTTCTTTAAAGAAACTAGATCCTTAGCACATGCCGTATAGTTTAAAGTGATTCCATCTTTTTCATAGGCATCCCTACGTTTTGCCAGGTAATGATTATATACAAAACGAGTGCAGCCAAAAGTCTTGGCTAGTAATATTCTTTGTTCTCTGTTTGGATACATACGATACTTGAATGCCTTTTCCATGATGATTTCTCCTTATTGATTCGCTATTTTCTTTTTTGACTTCTTATATAATCTATAATCTGTTCTTCTGTATTTTCAGAAACTGTAGCTACAAAATAAGAAGGATTCCATAGATGTCCACCCCATAACTTGGATCTTAGATCATCCCCAAACTCTTTCATCAAAAGTCTGGCTGATACACCCTTCATAGCTTTTATAATATTTGGAATGTAATGCTGCGGCGTACAATTGATCAGCATATGGATATGATCCTCATTCATATTCATTTCCAGAATTTGAAAACCATTATCCTTTGAAATCTGAGTCAGCAGCTCTTTTAATCTTGTTGCGACCTGTCCATTCAAGACATTACGACGATACTTCACACACCATACTATATGATACTGTATTGAATAGACATAGCCTCTTCCTTTAACAACTTCCATATGTTTTTACCTCATCAATATTATAACATATGTATATATTCAAAGCACTATACTTATCATTTATTTTTAAATTATTTATATAACATCTGCTAATCTAATTCATCTCATGACTAAAGTCACGAGTGTTCTTAGATTGCATTATAAAGTTCAAAACACCCTCCAATCTTCCCCCTAGGCTTCATAAAATACGAAGCGTTTCTGTACAAGAAAATGAATACAATGTCTTAAACTATACTCTTTTTTGTAAAAAACGCATATTTTGACATAAAAACGGGCCGTTTTCACCTAAAAGTGGTGACCACGACCCATTTATTGTACTATTTACTATGTTCTTCCTCATTAATTGTGGCATCAATCATTTTCTGTGCCCAAATCGGATATATATCACGAATAAAGTGAACACCATCTGCCTGATAATATTCTGGATCTCCATCATCTGTAACACTCGTTACATCAATGTATGTCCAGCCATTCTTTTCGCACATTGCCTTAAGCTGTGTATTATATTCATTTGCCCTGTCCCATCTAGGATTTTCAGCCAGAGTTTCAGCCGTAGGCGGAATAATGGAATTAATAAACACATGAGCTTTTGGAACTATTTTTAATACTTCTTTCACCTTTTCTTCATATAAGTCTGCATAGGTACCGCCTTCTTTTTTAAGGTCCAACCCCATATCATTTACACCATATGAAAAATATAGATTTGATGGATTGATTTGCTTAACTTGATCATTAAAGTCCGTAATATTCAAGATTGTATTTCCGGCAGCCGCAAATACGTTGTTCCAAGGTAAAAATCCATAGGAACCAAATCCATAAACACGTGAATCTCCGTACAATGCATAATCATCAAACATAGAAAATACATCGATTTTTCCTTCTTTAATCAAAGTTGTTTTTTCTTCAATTCTTTTGTTTGTTAATTTCTTAGACAGTTTTTTTGTCTTAAGCGCTTCCTGCTCTTTAATATAAGCAACCCCTTCGTTCGTATGTTCCTTTGATGTAAAGGTAACTATCAATAAAATCACAACTAAAAAAAGAACTGCTCCAATAATAATTTTCTTCTTCATTTCCTATCCCCTTCGATGTGATTATAGCACAATAAATTCAGTATCGTTCATAATTCATCTTATTTAAATTTACCATAAACAGTGCTCCAATTTTATGCTACAATCAAGGCACGGAAAGGGATTTTTAGGTTAAGGGGAAATGAAAAAGAATATATATACTATTTGTAAAGCAATCGTTTTAATTTGTCTTATTATTCTTGTCGCATCCAATTTCAAAGTGGATAAAGATAGTAAAGCGTCTATGGAAACGGTACAAAATAAGACGATTGAAAAAGTAAATCTAGATGGATTTACACAGTTGGATAACTTAAATATAAAGAGATTTTTAGGCTTAGATCCATCGCAATACGATGGTAGCGTTTACTATAAGTCAGATGATGCCATGTCAGCCAGAGAGTTTATTATCGTTAAATTTAAGGATCATTCTCAACAAGATGCATTTAAGGAAACAATCGAAAAACGAATCAGCTCACAAAAAGGAATTTTTGAAGGCTATGCACCGGATCAGGCAGAGTTATTAAAAAATGCCGTTATTGATATTCATGGCAATTATGCGCTTTATGCAGTAAAAGAAGATGCAGCTACAATGAATGATCAGTTCTTAAAGGCATTGAGTGAGGGGGAATAAAATATGGTATTTACGGATTTATTATTTTTATTTTGTTTCTTACCCATCAGTGTTCTACTCTATAAAGTCGCAAAGAGCATTAAGATTCAAAATATTCTATTAGTTGTACTTAGCTTATTGTTTTATGCATGGGGCAATCCTGTGCACGTCATACTTTTGATTCTATCTATTTTATGGAACTACTTTACAGCACTTGAATTAAATGAACAGGAAGATGAAAAAGCACGCAAAATCATTTTGATTGTCGCCATCGTTGTTGATTTACTATTATTAGGTGTCTATAAATATACTGGTTTTGTGACGAATATCCTTCATATTCAATCAAGTATTCAAATTGCACTTCCAGTCGGACTTTCATTCTTTACCTTTAGTGAACTATCTTACTTATTTGATGTATATAACAATAAGAGTGAACCACAAAAAAACTTGATTTCCTATTCATTATATGTAAGCTTCTTTGGAAAAATCAGTATGGGACCCATCGTCTCTTATCATGATGTGGAAGCACAATTAAATGATAGAACTGTATCAAAAGCGCAATTTGCGAGTGGTGTTGTTTTATTCAGTAAGGGCTTGATCAAAAAAGTCTTATTAGCGGATCAATTGTCTTATGTTTACTCTGTTTTACAAAACAATCAATCTGTCATGGGCGTTTGGCTTTTGGCAATTTGTTATATGTTGCAAATCTATTTTGATTTTTCTGGCTATTCCGATATGGCCATTGGATTATCGAGATTCTTTGGATTTGATTTTGCGCCAAACTTCGAACATCCATATACAGCCATATCTGTACAGGACTTCTGGAGAAAATGGCACATTTCTTTATCAAGATGGTTTAGAGATTATTTATATATTCCTCTAGGAGGAAATCGTGTTGATCAAAACACATATATTCGTAATATTTTCATTGTATGGTTTAGTACAGGACTTTGGCATGGTGCAAACTGGACATTTATTGTCTGGGGTATCTATTATGGATGCTTCTTATTGTTAGAAAAGTTCTTCTTAAAAGAAAAGTTAGAAAAACTTCCAACATTCATCTCACATATTTATACACTATTTGTCGTGTTGATTGGTTGGGTATTCTTTATGAGTCCAAGTCTAGGCAGCGCTTTTTCTGTTATTGGAAAAATGTTTGGCATCGGTGCTAGTGCATTTGTTGATAATCAAGCGGCCTTTATGTTTAAATCATACTTGATTCTATTTATACTAGCCATTATTTTCAGTACTAAAGTATATGACAATCTACAAATCTTCTTCTACAATCAATTCAAAATGAAAACTGTATATACAACATGGGCTGTTTATATCATCATGTTGATTATTTGTATCGCATTTATCGTAGGTGGAACATACCATTCCTTCCTATACTTTGCGTTCTAGAAAGCCAGGTGAAGAGTTATGAAGCAGAAATATTCAGCCATTATGGCTTCTAGTCTTACAAAAGTTATCAGTATTGCCGTTGTCGTCATCATGATTCTTAATATTGTCATTCCTGACCACAAACAATCAGAAACTGAAAACCGACCTCTACAAACATTTCCAGCTTGGAATGTAGAACATGTATTATCAGGACAATATGGTAAGGATCTAAACACTTGGTTTTCTGATCAATTTGTTTTTAGAGATCAAAATATTCACATTAAATACTTAATTCAAAAATTTACCGGTGTGAAAGAAATTCAAGGTGTGTATTTGACAAAGCGTGGTTTAATCGAAAAGACAGCTGAAGTCAACAAGGAACAATTGAATCGCAATTTAAATGCGATCAATACTTTAAAACAAAACCATCCAGATTTAAATGTAGGTTTTATGTTGGCACCAAATGCCGTCAGTATTGAACGTGACAGTCTTCCTAAGTCAGCTGATGCCTTGGATCAAAATAAACAAATGGATGATATCTATAATCGTATTGATGATTCGATCAAAAAAATTGATGTGCGCTCTACTTTAGAAAAACATAAAGATGAATATTTATACTATAAGAGTGATCATCACTGGACATCATTGGCATCTTATTATTCATATCAAACATTAGCATCTTTATTTAAATTAGATAAAACAAAAAAATCGGATTATACAATCTACCCTGTATCCAATTCTTTTGAGGGTACTTTGGCAAATAAAACGGGTAGTCTAAAAATCAAAGATGAAATTGATATCTATGTTCCTAAAACAGAAACGGATTATGTAGTTACGGATGAATCCACAAACAAGAAATCGAGAACGATTTATCATTCTGAAGCTTTAGAAACAAAAGATAATTATGCCGTCTTTATGGGTGGCAATAAGTCTTTGTTCCATATCAATATCGATAATGATTCAAAGAAACATTTATTGTTGATCAAAGACTCATATGCGAATAGTTTAATTCCATTCTTGATTCCAGAATATGAATCAATTACGGTTGTAGATCCACGATATTATTTCGATGATTACACTCGATTGATCCAAAATGATTTAATTACTGACGTATTGTTTATGTACAATTCAAATACATTTGTACAAGATACATCCTTAGCCGACATGTTACAGACACAATGATTTAAGGGCAGGAAATTTAAAAATTTCCTGCCTCCTTTTCTTATGGCATACAAGCATATCCAAGATACGTAATAAAGTAAATCACATATCTAACCACACACTTCAAAATAAAATCCATAATCCGTATTTCGATAGCTGTAATCTTCTAGCATTTCCACATTTGTATTCCAATCCACATATACAACTCTATCCTTGCCCATAAAACGATTTAAACAATAGGTTTCAAACGTATTTCTTAAGCTTCTACAAAAATCCTTGATCTCTTCAATACCGGCCTCTCTATATGTACATGTAGTTACATCTAATGTTGTTAGATCATGAATATCCTTCTGCATGATTTCATAAACTGGATAACGACAATTCTTTTTCTTGGTTCTTTCATGATATTCATATACCGCATTCCCATATAGCTGGCAGTGTTTAAGATTTGTTCCACTTCTCTTTTTCTCTACATGATACACATCATATACGCTCATGACTTTTTCATTTTCAATCTGCGTATATACATAACGAGACAATACCTTTAAACAACGATCAATATTTCCAAAGCTGTTCTCCACTTCCTTGAACACAATATCATTTTTATGATTCCCTGTTCCCTTACCATTCTTGTCCTTGCGAGTCCCCTTATTAAACTAATGCATATACTTTTGTACACCTGCCACTGACTTTTGATTCATCATTTTTTTCTCTTAATTGTTCCATAGTTTTTTACCCTTAGATTAGCTTTCTTATCTTCCCTTCACTATGGAGACGTAAAAGTTTTTAATTTGGTTCAAAAAAAATAAAAAAAGCATAAACAAATAATTTGCCTATGCCATTGATCATCAACGAATCTTTAAATTATGCGCATCCTACAATAGGAATCAAAACACCTAAAACAAACACAACTAACATCACTGCACCGGATGCATTTCTACCTAAATAGAATCTGTGAATACCATCATTCCTAAGAATAATGCCAATAATGAGGCTACCCATTTTTTCTTTTCTGATATTAAATTTTCATTCATTTTCCTTTCCTTTGACATCTATAGAATACTAAAGAATGAAATATATAAATCAAAATCATTGTCATTAAAAATGACTCTCATTAAAGAGAGCCAATTATTTTCTTCTAAATACATCCATCAAATCCATAAACCATTTCAACTCATCCCTACTCGCATTCTCAAAACCATGTCCACTATGAGCTGCAATATACAGCTTACCATCCATATTTAGATTAAGGGCAAATTTACGAAACGGACCATTTGTCAAAGTCATGATTTTCTTTAAACAAATCGAATCCAATATTTTAAGAGCCTCTTCTTGATCCCCACAACTTAAATTAAACTTTTTATCAAAAGCATCATTACCTGTTTTAATAGTTTGTTCATCCAATAAACTATGAGGATATATAGTTAGCCAAGTACTAAACTTGCAATCCAGATTGCATAACATCCATTGATCTTCATAAATTTGTTTCTCATTCTTCTCCCACAAACCAGTCTCATCACACAAAACTTCTATCACATCTGCAAGTTTAATAGTACGTAACTCTACATCTAGAACTTTATATTTACCTTGTACATATCCACCGCCACTACAATAGTCATGTTTAGGCAAAGGAATATTCGTATCTGATACATCCAACAAATGGGAAACAGAATCTACCTCAACATCATCAAAGAACTCATGAAACAGTTGTTTATTCTTTGAATTATTACCGTTTTCCTTTAACACTTGACCTAACCCAAGAAGAATAGCTCCAACAAGAATCAATAGAAGATTGCCCCCAAGCACAATACCAATTCACACTATTCCAAGACCTAACATAGATAATATCTTTTTGCCCATAACACTATCCCCCTATTTTCTTTATCTTAACAAGCCCACTCATTCATCTCAAATAATCCCCTAAATTTGCCACAATAACGATAAAGAAGGCCAATTACTGACCTTCACATTAATTTCTTTTGAAAGTGGAAAATACAGGGGGTTGATCTTGCTTTTTGCGGCATTAGAAGCTACCGCCACCACCACCATACGTGTCGCCACTACTACTAGTGAATGTGCTACTTCCTCCGCTCGAACTATCATCATCGTCAGATTTAATTCGATTTCGAGTTATTGTATGATACAAGAAGTAGTCATGAGCCTCTTTCATCTTCAACGTATTTTTCTTCATATAGTTATGTGCCTTATCTTCAAAACTAACAGAATGAAGTTGTTCACGCTTTTTACTAATCACAAAGACTGCACAAACAAAACCTACTAAAAGACTTATTGGAACGCAGTACCATGGAAGCCATTTAAACGGCATATTTCCAACATCATAAGGCTTACCATTATGTGCCTTTTCTACAAACTTTTCACAAAGACTACCAAACGTTGTAAAAGCCTTCATGTACTTCTCTTTCTTAAAAGAAGGACCTAGCTTTTCACTAATATAACTAATTCCGGCATCCGTAAATGCTGTAATACCATAACCATGAGTAGCCATCCAGAACTTACGTGTTTCCATGTTGACTACTAAAAGAATTCCATCTTTATTTTTACCCTGACCATACTCAAGCGCTTCATACATCGTCATCGCATAATCAAGAAGTGCCTTACCACCCGTATCTTTTGTAGTCAATATCGCAACATCTAAACCTTGACGCTTACCAATTTGGGTTAAAGTATCATTTAACTCTTTTCTTTCATCCTCAGTTAATAAACGCGCATCATCATTCACAAATCTTAGTCCATCTTGTAATGAAGTAAGACCACTTAAAGCTTGCGCATACTCTTCGGAAAGATTAGGTGCTCTAGTAATATAGTCATCGCAAAGTCTTGCGTATGTTTCAAATGCATCCGCATATTTTCCACTACTTAAATAAGGCGCAAACTCACTACCAATCGTACTAATATCTTCTGACGAAATAGCTGTAGTACCTTTTCCATAAGTAGACATCCACCACTTGCGAACATCCATATTGACAACCAATAAAGCACCATCATTACCATAGCCACGCTCATCATATTTTGCTTTTGCGTAGTCTTCTATGGATTGATCACCCATATCATCTGCAGTGATTATGGCAACATCTACACCTTGTCTTTCACTGATTTCAGTTAAAGTATCATTTAATTCCTGCTGTTCACTTACAGTTAATAAGCCTGCATTATCCTCTACATATCTTAGATCTTCACTCGCAAAAACCGGGAAGCACATCATAAGTGCAAGTAGAAGAGAAGAACATAAAATACTAAGTTTTTTTGTAAACAACCTCCTACTTTCCCCAACTCAAAATCAATATTACGATATAAGCTAAAACACTTCCAAGAAGCGTAACCACTACATAGTATAAGTAAACTAGGCTCTTATTTTCTGGAAGATTCCCTACAAATTTACCCGTTTGACCATTCATCGCAAAACTGTAGTTTTCACCCCTCCACTTCGTATTTAAGATCCACACTGGATACAACGCATATTTTGCCGTACCATTTTGAATCTGAACTGCACTATCCTCACAAGTAACCGTGTCATACTTACCGCAATTGGTCATAAACGCATCTTCCGCAGACTTCTTTACACAGGTATTGGCACGATCAATACTTGAATCGGCATCCACATCATATTTATCGGCTAAAAACCCTGCTAAATAAGCCGTCTGAAAATCCACCGCATCTTTTAAGTCATAAGGCTCAATAGACTCCATCATATCATCTGGCATCTTACTCGAACCATCCACAGGAATGTTTTCAAATCTAACATGCCCCTTACGATATAAACGATAGTATTTGGTTTCCGTATAATCATATTCTGAGTCCGACCACATACGAACCTTTGTCGCATTATAACGAACCTCACCATCGGCATCTGCATCAAACAACCAGAAAGGAACATATACACCTTTGATTTCTTCAATATGATTTTCTGATTTGAATTCTTTAGGCAATAAAGTCTTACCCTTATAGTGCTGTTTCAAACCTTCCTTAGCCGCCTTTTTATCCAATTTAAACGGAATCACTAAATCTGGCTTTAAGACACCACCCAATTTTTCCTTTACGACAATCGGACTTCCGCAAAACGGACAAGATGCAGCCGCCATATTTTCATCCGCAACAATTTCACCACCACACGAATTACAAACATACGTCAATAATCCATCAGTTTCATTTTCTGCCCACTCTTGACCTGGCTTCACATCCCACTCAAATTGATCTTCTTCCTCAATCTTTACAGAATCATATTGCTGAAGTGTTTCCAGAGAAAATTCTGTATCACAATAAGGACACTTCATCTTCTGAAGTTTTGTATCAAACGAAATGGAACCATTACAACAAGGACATTTAAACTCTTGTAAAGTACTCATAATTAAAACCCTCTACTTTTCTATGTCATTATCATCAAATGGGTCACCACACTCCGGACAGAATTTAGGTGGATGATGCGGATCCTCAGGTCGCCAACCACACTTATCACAACGATACAACGGTTCATGTGCCGGTTTTTTTGCACCACACTCTGTACAGAATTTACCCTTATTTACAGTACCACAAGTCGGACAAGCCCAACCCTCAACACTAGGCTTAGGCGTTCCACACTCCGGACAGAATTTACCACTTGCTAGATGTCCACAAGTCGGACAAGTCCAGCCATCTGCCTTTGCCTCAGGCATAGGTGCAGGAGTCGGTGTTGGAGTTGGATCAGGAGCTGGTTGAGCAGCAGCACCCGCCGCATATAAGTTTTGCGCATTAATACCCCCCTGATTCATGGCCATACCCATACCCATAAATCCAGTCATTGCACCAGACGCATTATTTGCAGCATCCTTCATAGCTGTAGTCTGGGCACCAACCAAACGACTTGCCGCAACCGTTTGATTCATTGTCATCGCATTTTCTTCCCACTCCGTGATCTTCTTTTCTTGATCTTCAGGAATACTCAAAGAGTTAATATTGAAAGATACAACTTCCAAGCCACGCTTAGCACGCCAAATATCACTCAACTCATCATTTAAAGCTGCCGCAACATCCATTGTGTGAGCTGGAATCTCATAATACATCACACGATCCGCACTCAATTTTGCCAAGGCAGGCTGCAAAGCCGTCATCAATTCACCCTTAAGTTTGCCCTCAATGGTTTCAGACTCAAAATCCTCTGCCACATTTCCACAAACATTTGTATAGAATAAGATTGGATCGGCCACACGATATGTAAAGTTACCGTTACAACGCAATTTCACTGACAATTTGAAGCCCAATTCTTCATTCACAACCACTCTAAATGGAATTGGAGTCGCCGTTCCATATAGAACTTCACCCATTTCCTTTGTGTTCACATAATACACTCTTTGATCCTTAGCCGTATCTCCACCAAAAGTGAAACGCTTAGCCATTGTTGAGAAAGAATCCTTAATACTTTGACCTAAGCTTCCCGCAAAGATAGAAGGTTCACTTGAAGAATCATACACAAATTCTCCTGGTGTTGCACAAAGCTCAACAACACGACCCTGATCCACAATCAACATACATTGACCATCCGCAACCGCAATCACACTACCATTTGAAATGATATTGTCACTTCCTTTATTACTCGACTTTTTAACCGTCCTTTTAGAGCCCTTACGAACCAATACATCCTGCTCTAATGCATCACAATAAAAGTACTCCTTCCATTGATCGCCAAAAACAGAACCAACAGCTCCAGCACCAGCACGAATTAATCCCATATACTACACCTCTTCCCATATATCCATTGATTGGATTCTTAATTCATTTAATATTTTTTGTACCAAACCATCAAAGACATCCACATTGCTCGAAATCTCGATTCTTAGTACACCACTATCCATACTTGGCACATCCACCAAATATGTTCTTTTTATTATATTTAACTCTTCTAACTCCTCAGCTACACTCGCCTTATAAGAAAGTATTTCTAAGACATCATAGTCTAGTCCTTCTAACTCAACACGAACCACTTCATCATAAGACATCGCATTGTTTCGAATATAAGGAATAGTATCCACAAACACTAAAATATCCGTATTCTGACCAAAAATGCGATACATCATACCAGACGTAACTACTTTACTTTTATACGAAACCCGCTCATCCTCTACAAGAAAATAAGCATCCATATTCGAAAGAGTGAATGTACAAGCCAATCCCTGCACATTCAACTCTTTTCTTTTGGTATCAAACACAATTATTCAACATCTAAAAGTTCAACAACTTTGAACTCTTTAATAATCGCTTCTGCCAATTCATCTGAAATATCATTATCATCATATTCATTGATTTCAATGCAAACAATTCCATTTGGAAGATCTGGATGTTCAATATAGTATTCTTTCTTTAAACTATCCTCATCCGATAAATCTGCAACTAAAGCTCTATAGCCACCGACTTTTGTCTCTGTATATTCAGCTTCCCCATTCAAATCTTTTGTCGCAAGTTCCTCAATAGTATATCCATCACTCCATTCTGCAAATGCATCGTCTCCTACATATACTAAAAGAACCGGAAGATAATCATCATAAACTTCATATTTTGTGTTTCCAAGCGATAATTCCGTATTGTAAACAGGCTTTTCTAAACCCTTCACCAAATAGAAAGAATCCAAGTTTGGCAATTTAAAATTACAAGCTAGACCCTCCGTTTCATACTCTTTTCGATCCGCAAACTTCTGCTCCTCTTTCTTCTCTACCGTTTTTGTACCATCCGTCTTTGTAGTCGTACCACCATCACTTGCACCAC
>OGHK01002250.1_pt1 | contig 13922 bp, 8 predicted proteins | sample 1571411 | NCBI WGS metagenome assembly OGHK01 (sample SAMEA2582043, study PRJEB24529) | metagenome | biome: Human gut stool | place: China | collected 2011 | reverse complement strand
ATTCTTTTTTGCCGACGATATAGCCGCCGATCGGTGCAAGTCCGCCGCCCGGATTCTTGATGAGGGAACCGACAATCATGTCTGCGCCGACCTCGATCGGCTCACGCTCCTCCACAAATTCGCCGTAGCAGTTGTCGACCATGCAGATCACGTCCGGTTTGATGTCCTTGATGAATGCGATCAGTTTTCCGATGCGCTCCACAGAGAGCGTCTTGCGCGGTGCATATCCCTTGGAACGCTGGATGGTGACAAGATGCGTGCGCTCGTTGATGGCGGCGCGGATGCCTTCATAGTCAAACTCTCCGTCCGCAAGCAGATCCACCTGACGGTAGGTAATGCCGTACTCGGCGAGCGATCCCTTGGAAGGCCGGATGCCGATGACCTCCTCCAGCGTATCGTATGGCTTGCCGACCGGGGATAACAATTCATCGCCCGGCCGCAGATTGGACATCAGAGCCAGAGCCAGCGCGTGGGTGCCGCACGTGATCTGCGGACGCACCAGCGCATCCTCCCCGCCGAAGCAGGAGGCATAGACTTTTTCCAGGGTGTCTCTGCCCAGATCGTTGTAGCCGTACCCGGAAGTCGTATTGAAACATTCTGCCGAAACCCGGTTGTCCTGCATGGCTTTTAACACTTTTAGCTGGTTGTATTCTGCGCGTGCATCGATTTCTTCAAAACGCTGCTTCAAGGAAGCTTCTATTTTTTCCCCGAATGCACTTACCTCCGGGGAAATTCCCAGACGCTCGTATTGTTCCTGTAATAACTGATTCATATCTCTGTACCTCTCTTTTATGCCGGCAAAATTCCTTTCGCCTGTAACACATCCATCATGTATGTAAGTATTTTTGTATCGTCATACTCAAAATCCGGCTTGTTCAGCCAGATGACATCCCGCTCCCTGCGGAACCAGGTCAGCTGCCGCTTGGCAAAATGTCTCGATTCGCGCTTGATGATATAGATGGCTTCCTCCAGGGTGCTGGTGCCGTTTAAATACGCCAGTATCTCTTTATAGCCAAGTCCCTGCATGGACACCATATCCGCATGGCAGCCCATCTGCTGCAGCCTTGCCACCTCATCGACAAGCCCGGCCTTTACCATGGCATCAACGCGCGCATCGATGCGGCGGTAAAGCTTTTCGCGGTCGTCATTTAAGACAAAATACGCAAAATTGTAGGGGGATGTCTTCTGGCTCTCCCGCTCGTTATGCTCGGAGATCCGCTCGCCGGACTCATGGTAAAATTCCAGGGCGCGGATGACGCGCTTACGGTTATTCTCGTGAATCGTCTGTGCAGATGCCGGATCTACCGCCTTTAGCATTTCGTGAAGATAATGATTCCCGTGTGTCTCGGCAAGCTCCTCCAGCTGCCTGCGGTATACACTGTCACACTCCTGCTCCGTAAAATCAATATCGTAGAGCAACGCCTGAATATAGAATCCGGTTCCACCCACCACAATGGGGATCTGCCCATTTGCCGTAATCTCTTTTAATGCCCGCTTTGCCATCTCCACAAAACGGACGACATGGAACTCATCGGACGGTTCCAGTTCGTCCACAAGATAATGCCGGACGCCGTCCATCTCCTCCGGCATGATTTTTGCCGAGCCGATATCCATGTATTTATATACCTGCATGGAATCTGCAGATATAATAGCTCCGTTTATTCTTTTTGCCAGTGCAATGGAAAGTGCTGTCTTCCCGACAGCCGTCGGGCCGGTCAGAATTACCATGGGATTTGGTTTCATTGTCATACAATCCTCTTAAACTTCTTTTCAATCTCATATTTGCTCATGGAGATAATGGTCGGCCGCCCGTGCGGACAATGGTAGGGATTCTCCAGGGACAGCAGCTCGTCGATCAGCTGTTCTGCCTCCGCCCTGCTGATGGAATCGCCTCCCTTGATCGCCGCCTTGCAGGACATAGAAGCCACCTTCTCCAGGATCAGTTCCGGTGCTTCCCTGCCGCTTATGTTGGTAAAATCGTCCAGCATGTCCAGGAACATGCCTTTCATATCGACCGCCTCAAAATCGGCTGGAATCGCCGTGATGGCAAATTCCTTGCCGCCGAACGGCTCCACCTCATAACCGAACAGACGGATCTGCTCCCCGTAGCGTGTAAGCATTTCCTGTTCCTCGGCGCTCAACGTCAGAATGATCGGCGGGCTTAAGGTCTGCGAGGCAAAATTCTGTGTGCGGACGCGCGCCATGGTGCGCTCATAGAGCACTTTTTCATGGGCGGCATGCTGGTCGATAATGAACAGCTTATCCTCGTATTCAATCAGCCAGTAGGTGTCAAACACTTCGCCGATGATCCGGTGCCGTCTGGCTGCATCCGGCGTGAAAAATCCGGTGTCCGCCGCCTCGAGCGTCTGCTGCTCGTACACGACCGTGTCCGCTGTCTCCTGCGGATTCTGCGTCTCCTGCACGTTCTGTGTGTCTGTCTCCGGCATATTCAGATTCTCCGGCGTATTCAGATTCTCCGGTGTATCAGGAGTTCCCTGCACGACCTCTGCCTTAGGAATCGGCTCTGGCCGCACATCCGGCTGTACGGTATCCGCCACCGGTATGCTTCCCGCTTCCCATGACATCTCCTGTATCCGGCTGCCGTCTTCGGCCGAAGCAGAACCCGCAGATGCGGAATCCGCATGATAGCTGCTCTCCTCCCGCACCAGAAGCTGACGGAACACATCCAGATTTTCCGGTGTCCTGACCGGTTCCGGCGTCACGTTCTGCCCCTGCGGCAGCACCTGTGTCTGCGGCGGGATATGCAGACGTTTTGTCTCAAATGGCTCCGGCAGGCTCCCTGTAATGACCGGACGCTTTTCTTCTTTCTTTTCCTCCACCGGGACAGCCGGAATAAATTCCTTGTGAGTCAGCACATCGCGGATCGTCTGATATAGCTTCCGGTACACTTCCTCATTGTTGGAAAAACGAAGCTCCATCTTGGTCGGATGCACATTGACGTCCAAAAGCTCCGTATCCATGGTAAAATACAGCACGCAGAACGGATACTGATGCTGCATCATAAAGCCCTTGTACGCCTCTTCCACCGCTTTGGAGAGCAGTGCGCTTTTGATGTAGCGTCCATTGATAAAATAGCTTTCGTAGCTGCGGTTTCCGCGGGAAATCATCGGTTTTCCGACAAAGCCCTTTACCGAGAAATATTCTGTCTCTGCGCAGACCGGAAGAAGCGCCGCCGTAATATCGCGCCCGTAGATATGATAGATCAGATCTTTTTCATTGGAGTTGCCGGAGGTATGCATCTTGGTCTGTCCGTTGCTGATAAACTTAAAAGAGACATCCGGATGGGACAAGGCAAGGCGCTCCATCAGGTCACTGATATAATTTCCCTCCGTCTGCGCGGTTTTTAAAAACTTTTTCCGTGCCGGCGTATTGTAAAAGAGGTTTCTGACGATGAAGGTCGTGCCGTCCGGCGCGCCGATCTCATCGTTGCTCATCTCCCTTGAGCCTTCAATGACATAGCGCGTTCCTGTCAGATCGCTGTAAGTCTTGGTAATCAGCTCCACCTGCGATACGGCAGCAATGCTTGAGAGCGCCTCACCGCGGAACCCGAGCGAATGGATGCATAAAAGGTCTTCCACACTCTTGATCTTGCTGGTGGAATGGCGCAGAAACGCGAGCGGTACCTGCTCACGCTCAATTCCGCAGCCGTTATCCGTAATGCGCACGAACGTTGTGCCGCCCTCCTTGATCTCGACCGTGACGGCGGTTGCCCGGGCATCGATCGCGTTCTCGACAAGCTCCTTGACCACCGAGGACGGCCGTTCCACCACCTCCCCGGCTGCTATTTTATCGATTGTTTCCTGTGAAAGCAGTGTTATCTGCGGCATTCCATTCCTCCCATCTGCCTTTGCCAAAGGCGCTTCCGGTTACCAGCGGTTCTTTACCTTGTTCTGAAGTTCGTATAATTTGTTTAAAGCCTCAATCGGCGTCAGATTTCCGACATCCACATTCCGCAGTTCCTCTATGATGTCATCGTCCCGCACGGTATCAAACAACGACATCTGCGTCAGATCCACCTCGTCCAGCTTTTCTTTTTTCTTTTTGCTTCCCGTATCGACGGAGATATTTCTCGCAACTTCCGTGATGTCGTTGGCACTTAATTCCTCCACGATCTCCTTGGCACGCGCAATGACAGAATCCGGCACGCCGGCAAGCTTTGCCACCTGGATACCGTAACTCTTGTCCGCGCCGCCCTTTACGATTTTGCGGAGAAATACAATGTCATCGCCCTTTTCCTTTACCGCCACGCAGTAATTGTTGACGTTGTTTAATTTGCCTTCCAGCTCTGTCAGTTCATGATAATGTGTGGCAAAAAGCGTCTTGGCACCGAGGAGCTTCGGGTTGCTGATATGCTCCACCACCGCCCAGGCAATGCTCAGCCCGTCGTAGGTGCTTGTGCCGCGCCCGATTTCATCCAAGATCAGCAGCGAGTTGGAGGTGGCGTTGCGCAGAATATTTGCAACCTCATTCATCTCCACCATAAACGTACTCTGCCCGCTGGCAAGATCATCCGACGCTCCCACACGTGTGAAAATGCGGTCCACGATACCGATCTTCGCGGATGCCGCAGGCACATAGCTGCCAAGCTGCGCCATCAGAACGATCAGCGCCGTCTGGCGCATATAGGTGGATTTTCCCGCCATGTTCGGTCCCGTAATGATCGAGATGCGGTGATTGCCGTTGTCGAGGTACGTGTCATTGTCAATAAACATATCGTTGTTGATCATCTTCTCGACCACCGGATGACGTCCGCCCTTGATGTCAATGATGCCGTTCTCGTTGATTTTCGGACGGCAGTAATTATTCTGATCCGCGACAAGTGCGAGCGACACGAATACATCCAGACCGGCAACCGCCTTGGCGGTCCGCTGGATGCGCACAACCTCCGCAGCGATCGTACTCCGCACCTCACAGAAGAGATCGTACTCTAATGTGACAAGCTTGTCCTCCGCGCCGAGAATCATGTCCTCCAGTTCTTTTAATTCCGGCGTGATATAGCGCTCGGCGTTGGCGAGCGTCTGCTTGCGCATAAAATAATCTGGAACCAGATCCTTGTAGGAGTTGGTCACTTCCAGATAATAGCCGAATACCTTGTTATATTTGATTTTTAAATTCTTGATGCCTGTCTTTTCACGCTCTTTGGCTTCCAGTTCCGCCAGCCAGGTCTTCCCTTCCGTCTTCGCCTTGCGGTATTTATCGACATCCTCGTTGTAGCCGTCCTTGATCAGACCGCCGTCCCGCACCGAAATGGGCGGTTCCTCCATGATAGCCCGGTCGATCAGTGCGCAGAGCTCCTCCAACGTATCCATGTCCTCGCGGATTTCTCCCAGCAGCTCGCACTGAAAATCGCCCAAAAGACTCTTGATCGGCGGCAGCATGGCAATCGAACTGCGGAAGGCAATGAGATCCCTGGGATTGGCGGTCAGATATGTAACACGCGTAATCAGACGCTCCAGATCGTAGATCGGATTTAAATATTCCCGGAGTTCCTCTCTGGTAATCACGTGCTGATTCAGCTCACAGATTGCATCCTGGCGCTTCTCGATCTCCGCCTTGTCAATCAGCGGCTGTTCCACATAGGAGCGGAGCAGTCTGGCACCCATCGCCGTCTTCGTCTTGTCAAGCACCCACAGGAGCGATCCGCGTTTCTGCTTCTCGCGCAGCGTTTCCACAAGCTCCAGATTCCTTCTGGTCGAGCTGTCGATGATCATGTATTTTCCGGTGGAATACGGATGAATCACGGAAATGTTGTTGAGATCGTTCTTCTGTGTCTCGTACAGATACTTTAACAGTGCTCCCGCAGCAATCATGCCGCAGTCATAATCGGCAAGTCCCAGCGCCTCCAGACTCTTTACCTTAAAGTGTGTAAGCAGTGTTGTCTCTGCAAGCTCATCCCCAAAATACCATGTCTCCAGCGCATAAATTGTAATCTTGAGTCGATGCCTTAAATCTTCTATATCGACACCACTCATATAAAAACTTTCGTTGCATATAATTTCAGATGGCGAAAATTTTGTGATCTCATCGAAAAGCTTCCGCTCCGAATCCACCTCGGTGACATAGTAGTCTCCGGTTGAGACGTCCGCAATGGATACGCCGTAGCGGTCTGCCAGATACACGATGCACATAATATAATTGTTCTTGGATTCGTCCAGCGCCTGCATATCCAGGTTCGTTCCCGGCGTCACGATCCGGATGACCTCGCGCTTGACCAGTCCCTTTGCCAGCTTCGGATCTTCCACCTGCTCGCAGATGGCAACCTTGTGTCCGTTTGCCACAAGTTTATTTAAGTATCCCTCCACCGCATGGTACGGGATGCCGCACATCGGTGCGCGCTCCTCCATGCCGCAGTTTTTTCCGGTCAGCGTCAGTTCCAGTTCTTTGGACACCAGTTCGGCATCCTCAAAAAACATCTCGTAGAAATCTCCCAGCCGGTAAAACAGGATACAGTCTTTATATTCTTCCTTCGTCTGCAGATATTGCTGCATCATTGGTGTAAATTCAGCCACGTTGCTCCTCCATATCTCTCATAATCGCCTCTGCCACTTTCAGTCCGTCCATCGCCGCGGACATGATGCCGCCTGCATAGCCCGCGCCCTCCCCGCACGGATAGATGCCGCCTGCAGCCACAAGAAGCTTCGGATCGCGCACCAGGCGCACCGGTGAAGACGTCCGGCTCTCCACGCCGGAGAGGATGGCGTCTTCCCGGTCAAAAGCCGGAATCCGGCAGCTGAATGCGTGCATCCCCTCGATAAAGGACTCTTCCAGTGCCTGCGGCAGCAGACCTCTTAAATTGCCAAGCACACATGCGCCCTTTGTGGCGCTCTCAAACGCCCCGTAAGACACCGAGGCACGATTGCTGCAATAGTCTCCAAAAAGCTGCTGCGGAATCCGCCCTTTTCCGATAGCGAATGCCCGCTCCTCGAGCATCTCCTGAAAACGGACACCGGCTAGCGGATCTTTCCCCGCAAAGTCGTCAGGAGTTACCGCCACAATAATCGCACTGTTTGCGTTTTTCCCGTCACGTCCGGAATAGCTCATTCCGTTGACCGCAAGCCTGCCCTCCTCGGAGGATGCGTTTACCACATATCCGCCCGGACACATGCAGAAGGAATACACGCCTCTGCCGTTTGCGAGGTTCGCTGTCACTTTGTAGGGGGCTGCCGGAAGTTCGTGTGCATGCAGCGCTCCATATTGCTGCAGATTCATCATCTCCTGCGGGTGTTCCACGCGGAAACCAACCGCAAACGCTTTTGCCTCCATGACAAGATCCTGCTTCTGATACAGCATCCCAAACGTGTCCCGCGCACTGTGACCGATTGCAAGAACGAGTCTGGAAGTCTCGATCCACTCCTTGTGGTTGACCTCAACAAACATCTTTCCGTCCGCTTCCCTGCGGTAATCTGTCATACAACTCTCAAAGCAAAACCTGGCGCCGCGCGCTTCCATCGCCTGCCGCATGTTTTTGATGACTCCGGCAAGAATATCCGTTCCGATGTGCGGTTTGTTTTCGTACAGAATCTGCTCCGGCGCTCCGAATTTTACAAAGGTTTCCAGAACAAACCGGTTCCTGCCGGTGGGATCCTTGACCAGTGTATTTAATTTGCCGTCCGAAAAAGTTCCTGCGCCGCCCTCTCCGAACTGCACGTTGGAAACCGTATCCAACACTCCACTCTCCCAGAAGCGCTCCACATCCTTTGTGCGCTCCGTCACTGAACGCCCGCGCTCAAGGACAACGGGTGCACAGCCGCTCATCGTGAGCGCATACGCGCAGAAAAGTCCCGCAGGGCCCGCACCGACAATCACCGGCGGGATGGACGGCGTTGGCGAAACCGCCCCGGGCAGATGATAACCGGTCTGCTTTACGATCGTAACATTCGGATCGTTTGCCCTTTTTATGATTTTCTCTTCTCCGGAAGTGGAAACCTCCACGGAATACACCAACGACAGTTCCGGTTTCTTTCTCGCGTCAATGGATTTTCTGATAATCCGGTAGCGAAGCTCCTGGCCTCCCGAAAGTCCCAGACGTTTTCTGATTTTCTGTTCCAGTGCTGCCGCATCGTGATGCAGCGGCATTTTTATCTGATTGATCCGTATCATCTCTGTTCTGACATTCCTTCCTCTGCTGCATGCATCCCCGCCACAAAGCCGCTCGACCACGCCCACTGCAGATTGTAACCGCCGCAGGTGCCGTCAATATCAATGACCTCGCCCGCAAAATAGATACCGTCTGCCAGCTTTGACGCAAGCGTTGTAGCTTCAATCTCCTCCGTGTCAACGCCCCCTGCGCATACCTGCGCCGCTTCCATTCCGTTGCTTCCAGTAATATCAACCCGGAAATTCTTGACACACTTCTCCATCCGGTGCAACGTGGCGCGTGCCACCTCCCCGGCATAGAGTTCCGACCGTATGCCAGCTTCGGAGAGCAGTACCTCGCTCAGCTTTCTGTTAAAGAGACCGATCAGTGCCTCCCCGGCGCTCTTGCCATGTGTATTCTCGTAGAAGCGCTCTGACAGCAGGTCAAAAAACTCTTTGTCCGTAAGATCCGGCGCAAAATCAATCAGCACGTAGGGATGCTTTTCGTCCGCGAGCGCTCTTGTCGCATAACGGCTGATCTGAAAGACCGGGATACCCGAGATTCCGGAAGCCGTAAGCTGAAGTTCGCCCCGCTCACTGCACACCGCGTCAGGCTTTTCTCCCCGGGCTGTCCCACGGCTGCCTTTTGGTTGAAATTGCGCATTTTCCAGGTAGAGTGTTACCTGCATTTCTGCACGAATTCCTGCAAGTTTCTTGAAAAATGCCTGTTTTCCATGCAGTTGCACGAGAGCTGGCACCACATCTACAAAATGATGACCAAGTGCTTCTATATATGGAAATGCACTTCCGTCGCTTCCTGTCTTGGGTGCTGCCAGCAATCCGGGCGCAAAAATCACTGTTTTGGTTGAAAACGCGCCTTTTGTGGTGCGTATTTCATACCCGGTACAGGTTTTTTGAATGGATTGCAGTCCGCAGGACGTCCACAGATCAACGCCGAGGTAATCGCATTCCATGCCAAACACTTCCACGACAGACACCGCCTGCTCACTCGCCGGATAATAGTAACCGTTTTTGATCTTCGGATAGATTCCAAGTTCTTCAAACAGGCGCACGGTATCCTCCTGCCCGAACTGCTCAAAAACAGGTAGCACAAAAGCAGGGTTCTCTCCACGATAACAGGAAAGCCCCTGCACTGCATTTGTGTAATTACATTTTCCGTTGCCGGTGGATAGAATCTTTTTCCCAATCCGGTCCATGTGTTCGATCACCCGTGTTCTCGCGCCGCACCTGGCTGCACTGACCGCCGCCATAAGTCCTGCCGCGCCGCCACCGATCACCGTAACATCTATATCTGTCATTTCAACCTCTTATCTAACCGCTGTATCATTCTGTCCGTTCTTCTTAACCGTAACAATTTTACCACACAGCCCTGTAACATTCAATGAATAACTTCTCTTACGTCAGCTGGAATAGCTTTCGAGCAGATCGTACAGTTCTCTCTCATCGTTTACCGGAATTCCGTCGGAAAGCTGCTCCCTCGTCTGCACGGAAAGCCGTTCCGCACGGATGTTGGTCTCAAATAAAAGGGTTATCCCGTCCGCCTCATAGACTTTTAAGATGCCGTCGTCATCCATGCGGAGCAGATAGCGGCAGGTTTTCTGGATCTGCATGCTCTCCGCAGTCCGCTCCGTCTGTGCCACTGCGGCATCTTCCGTGACCGCCTCCGTCTCCTCTGCCGTACGGATCCTTCCTGCATCAAATGCGGTTTTCCCGCACAAGCCTCCGACAAGCAGCATCACTGCCGCAAAAAGGCAAATACCTATCGTCCGTTTCATAATGTCCTCCCATTCTCTGCGATAAGTATCTGCCAGTTCTTTCCTTTTTATTCAATTAACGCAAAAGATGCATCTTCCGCGCGAGTTTTACAAGCGTTCTGCCTTTCGGGAAGCGCAGGATTTCCTGCTCGGTCAGTCCCTTAAGCATCAAAAGCAGCGTCGCGTAGGTAAAGACGCCTGCAACAATCGATACAAGCGTTGCGATCAGATTGCTCCGAAGCAGATAGAGGAACAGACGGTAAACAAGCCATACCACCACGCCCATTCCAGCCGCTGAAACCGCCGGCACGAAAAACGTGCGCCGCACTTCCTGACGGTATCCGCTGTAACGGCGGATCGAGCGCGCATTTAGAATACACATGATCAGTCCGAAGCATGCATTTGCGATGATCACCGCAAAAATGTTCAGATCCAGCCCAAGCATCAGCGCCACCAGAATGATCAAGTGAAGCGCCAGTGCAATCACTGCATTCTTGATCGGCTCCTTCATCCGATTCATCCCCTGCAGCAGACCGTTGGAAAGGGTTGACAGGGAGAAGAAAATGATGGCCACGGAACCGGTCTGCAGCATTCTTGCCGCAAGCTCGGAGGAATCACCAAACAGCATCTGAAGAATCGGGGAGGCAAGCACGCCCATTCCGACTGCACACGGGAATGCCACGACCATGATAAAGCGTGTGGCAAGCCCAATCTGCCGTTTCGCCTCGCCCCGTTTTCCGCTCGCATAAGCAGCAGAGAGCGCCGGCACACTCGATGCCGCAAGGGAGGATGCAATGGCCAGCGGCACATTGATTAACACCTGGTATTTTCCGGTATAGATACCGTTCCAGGTACCGTAGTCCGTCTTGGAATATCCCTGCCATGCCGCGATATTCTTGTAGACCGCCTGGTCAATGGTGGCGTTGCAGTTGTAGATCGTGCTGCTCACCAGCACCGGAATAATGGTGATGATCAGCAGTTTAAAAATCTCTCCGTACGAATCTGCGCTTGTCTTCCGCTCCTTGCGAAGCGTCTTTTTAAACACCCGCAGATAGACAACAAGGACAAAACCCGCAAACAGCAGCGCACTCAGCGCTCCGGCAGCGGTTCCGATCGTTCCGCCCGCCGCACCGTAGGCTGCGCCGTAATCCTCGGCATTGCCTAAAAGCGCTCCGGCTTTGGAACCGTAGGAAAAAAGGACATACGCCGCCCACACGCTGACAATCGCATTTACAATCTGCTCTAAGATCTGGGATACGGCACTCGGCATCATCGTGCCAAGTCCCTGGAAAAAGCCTCGCATCACACCTAAGACCGCAACAATTACAAGAACCGGCACTAAAACCTTTAACGCAAAGATACAAAGTGGGGTTCTAAGCAGCGTACCCGTAATAAAATCCGCTCCGAAATAGAGAATTGCCGCGGCAGCGGTTCCGGACACCAGCGCAAAAATCAGCGCGCACTTTAAGATGCGGTAGACATTGCGCCTTCTGCCCTGTGAGATATTTGCCGAGACAAGTTTGGATACCGCGAGCGGCAGGCTGTAGGACGAAATAATTAACAAAATATTATAGATGGTATAGGCACTGCCATAATAGTCGTTGCCGGTATCCCCAATAATCGCCGTCAGCGGCATGCGGTAAATCAGTCCGATCACACGGCTGATCAGCGAAGCCGCCGCGAGGATTGTGCCCTGCGCCAGAAAACTTGTCGTATTTTTCCTTTTGTTATTGCCCATAAAAGTACCTCAAATCCTTTCGGAAGCGCCACGGCGCCGCCGTTCGTTAATCACGCGAGATGTTCATCTCCTCCAGAATCTGTCTCTGCTTCGGCTCCATGACTGCCGCGTCCTCCGGCGTCATGTGGTCATACCCGAACAGATGAAGCATGCTGTGCACGATCAGAAACGCAAATTCCCTGCGCTCGCTGTGTCCGTAGGCGGCAGCCTGCTCTCTCACCCGGTCCACCGAGATGACAATGTCTCCCAGCATGATCTCCCCGGTATCCGGATTAAAATTATCCTCATAATCCTCTTCCAACGCCGAGAAATCGCCCGCCTGCTCATAGGAGAGCATCGGGAAAGACAAAACGTCCGTCGGTGCATCAATCTGCCGGTACATCCGGTTGATCTCATGAATTCCTTCATTGTCTGTCAGCGTCAGATTCACTTCCGCCTCATAAGGAAAACCTTCATGGTCGATGGTAAAAGCGACAACCTCGCCCGCCAGCGCTTCATAATCAAATGTAAATGGCACGTCCACTTCGACTTCTAAATTCAGGCTCATACCAGTAATGCCTCCTCGTTCACAAGATATTCCCGTATTTTCAAAAACATATTCATGCTAAGCCCGGAACGGTCATACAGCCCCGCGGCAGAATATTCATTCAAGGTCTGATAGATCACCATATCCTGGTTCCAGTTGCTGCCAACGGTATCCTCATCCAGAACCTCCAGTTTTTTCAACAGCCCGTCCACCATATGTACAATCGCCGACTCGATGGTGGATGGCAGAGCCTCTTCCCCGTTGTATTCCCCGATAATGCGGATTACCTTCTCCGGGAAGCAGGCTCTCTGTGCCATTTTCACACCGTTTTTTGCAAGCGGTGCGCCCTCCAGTACGCCGATACGGTAATACATCCCCGCGGCGCTGCACACACGTTCGTCTGCCCCGACCACAGCAGCACATCGCGCCGCCACAAGCATCACCCGCCTTGCATGGCTGTAGTCTGCCCTGGAAAAACTCGCCAGCTCCCGCGCCAGCGGATAGGATTCATCGGTGATGTCGACCATGACCTCATCGACTTCCGCATTTCTTGCATCCGCTAACTTCCGGTAGCACAGATGCAAAAACAAAAAGACGACCACACCGTCCGCCACGGCAGATACCATGATCCAGACGCTGATCTCCCGGTAGGTCAGATAGTAGAACAGAACCGGAAGAAGCATGCCTGCCATGCCGGCAAACCATTCATACCAGAACTGCTTTTTGCTGTTTTCCACTGCGTCCGCTGCCACCGCTCCGATCAGAACCAGCAGGATATACATGGAGAATTCCTGGATGGTTCCACCGCACAAAAGACCGAGCAGGCTGCAGAAAAAGAGTCCGCTGCACAGGGAAAGCTCGATATTCCCCACACCGAGCATCAAAATGGCAGATAGCATCACAGGTCTTGAAAATTCCGGAAGTACAAGACAGACCGCCGTCACGCCAAGCGACGCCAGATACCCTGCAAAAATACGCCGGTAGCTTGTCTCACGGTTTCCCGCAATGCTCCGCTTCATCCGGCAGTGCTCCAATAAAAAGAACCACAACGCCAGAAATACCAGATTGATGATAACAAGGACGATCCACTCGTCGAGATACTGTCCCCTGATAAATGCCGCCGCTGTCGTAAACAGGATCGTTGCGGCAGACATGCCAAGCAGATATATTACTCTCTTTGCCACATAGCGATCATCCATTCGTGTTCTCTCTCCTGCTTCTCGCACCGGTTCTGCCCGCACCGGTTCTGCTCGTGTTCTTTCTCGTGCCGGACGTCTTACCGGCGCGCTTCTCATAATCCTCGTATGCCTTGACAATCTTCTGCACCACCGGATGCCGCACGACATCCTGGCTTGTCAGTTCGCAGATACCGATCTCCTCCACATTGCGCAGCACTTTCAGCGCAATGTCCAAGCCCGATGCGGCATCCGGCGCCAGATCCTTCTGGGTGGCATCACCGGTGATGACCGCCTTTGAGCCGAAACCGATTCTGGTCAGAAACATCTTCATCTGCGCCGGCGTCGTGTTCTGCGCCTCGTCCAGAATGATAAACGCGTTATCTAACGTACGTCCGCGCATGTAGGCAAGCGGAGCCACCTCAATCAGTCCCTTTTCCATATTCTTCTGGAAGCTTTCCGCCCCCATAATCTGATACAGCGCGTCGTAAAGCGGTCTTAAGTAAGGATCAACCTTGCTCTGCAGATCGCCCGGAAGGAAGCCAAGCTTCTCCCCCGCCTCAATCGCAGGCCTGGTGAGGATAATCCGCCCGACCTCCTCGTTTTTAAAC
>OGHK01002249.1_pt1 | contig 13923 bp, 10 predicted proteins | sample 1571411 | NCBI WGS metagenome assembly OGHK01 (sample SAMEA2582043, study PRJEB24529) | metagenome | biome: Human gut stool | place: China | collected 2011 | reverse complement strand
GTTTCCGATGGAAGCATAATAAGCTTTTTCTGCTTCTGCCGGAGGAGTATGGCCCAGCCTTTCCAGCAATCGTCGATTGTTATACCAGTCCCCCCCCCACGTGACTGGGCCATGTCGTTCTCGCCGGACAGCAGGCTCACCATGAAATCGCTGGAAATGGCATGGGAAACCCGTGGTAAGCCCGGCGGGGTGATGTTCCACAGCGATCAGGGCAGTCATTATACGAGCAGGCAGTTTCGGCAGTTATTGTGGCGATACCAGATCAGGCAGAGTATGAGCCGGCGCGGAAATTGCTGGGATAACAGCCCAATGGAACGCTTCTTCAGAAGTCTGAAGAACGAATGGATACCGGTGGTGGGTTACGTAAGCTTCAGCGAGGCAGCTCACGCCATAACGGATTATATCGTTGGATATTACAGCGCACTAAGACCGCACGAATATAACGGTGGGTTACCCCCAAACGAATCGGAAAATCGATACTGGAAAAAACTCTAACTCGGTGGCCAGTTTTTGTTGACCACTTCAACCCTGCCGGGCTAACAGAGAGGTTAGACATGAAGTGAGGTGCGATGCTGGCAGGCATCAGGTGAGGGGCTGATACCACACTTCTGCCATGGTTTCTGAATTATCAATGTCCGCTTCTGGGCATAGACGAGATTCATGCTCGGCAGGGGCCGTAGCAAGCGAAAAGCGGAGGTTCGGGAAGGTTGTGTTTGCTTTTAACCTTTGTAATTTAGAAGTATTATTTTAAGATTAATCCACTTCCCATCGTCATCCTTTCGGTGTTCGTGAAAAGCTATTTTTAAGGTTACTGCCTCATGGAGTTATGGATATTTATAGTAGCGATTTATTTGATTTATATTCTTTTTTTCAAAAAGAAGAAAACTAAGTCCGCGGGCTCTTATACTTCCGCTCCTGTGAAAGCACCACCTAAAGAATGGCTTGCTAATAACAAAAAAAATCAGTCTGGAATGCACAACGAGGACAGCGAAGATGACAATCTGGCTACGTTTACACTAAGTGGCGGGCGGAATGCCGAATACAGTATAACAGCCACTCAACGCCAGAATTTCTCAAAAACTACCGGTATCAGCACCTGGGATTACGGGTACGGATACAGTGGTCGTGAATCGTTGTCACGCTCAGGCTCTGCTGACAACTTCGCATGGAGCCTTGGGGCCGGTGTTCGTTATGACGTAACCCCGGATGTCGCTCTGGACCTCAGCTATCGCTATCTTGATGCAGGTGACAGCAGTGTGAGTTACAGGGACGAGTGGGGCGATAAATATAAATCAGAAGTTGATGTTAAAAGTCATGATATCATGCTTGGTGTGACTTATAACTTCTGACGAGGCTGCTCTCTGGCGATAATTACGCATATTCTTTAATTAAGATAATTATGCATTTCTGTAATTAAACAGAAATACCCTGCAGTATGCTACTGCGGGGTTGTCTGCTATCTTTTTTTACAGGGAATTTCTGGTTCTTATTATCTTCATAATAATTTTATCGATATATGCCGATGAATATCAGAAAACTGTTTTGTCCGGGCAATACGTCCCGGATTTTATTGTTTTTATTCTTTTTCGTTATTTCCGTAATAATCACAATTGCATGCGGATACACTGAGAAGAATGCCACAGGGAATGTATTGCTTCTGTTTCCCCTTCTTCTCCTTGCACACAGAAATACCCTCACATCCATTACAGCGCTGTTATTTCTGTTCTGTTGTACACTGTATGCGCCTGCCGGTATGACGTACGGTAAAATCAACAACAGTTTTATTGTCGCGTTGCTGCAGACCACGGCTGATGAGGCTGCAGAGTTTACCGGGATGATTCCTGTTTATCATTTTCTGGTCAGTGCCGCGATTCTGGTATTCATGGTGATTTTCTGGCGTACACACCACCGCGGTCACCGTAACTGGCTGGCACTGCTGCTGTTCGTATTATGCTCTGTAAACAGCTGGCCGTTGCGGATGGTTAAAGGAACCGTTGTGGGAACAACTGACTCATTGCGTGAAATGCAGCGTTATAAACAACTGAGTCAGCACGGGGCTGACAGCTGGAAAATCCTGCCGGGTGTACCGTTGTATGACACGATTGTTATTGTCACTGGTGAGAGTGTGCGCAGGGATTATATGTCGGTATATGGTTATCCCGTGCCAACCACACCGTGGCTGAATACTGCTCCCGGTTTATTTATTGACGGCTATACATCGGCAGCAGCCAGTACCGTACCTTCCCTGAGCCGGACACTGATTTATGACTATGAGCAGAACCCTGACTCCGGCAACAACGTAGTGGCGCTGGCAGCAAAAGCAGGATACAGCACATGGTGGATATCCAATCAGGGAAAACTGGGGGGAGCATGACACACGCATCTCTGTTATTGCTTCTGATGCGGAGCATACCGTTTTCCTCAAGAAAGGCAGCTTTGCTTCCCGTAAAACGGATGACATGCTGTTGTTACAGGAAACAGAACATGCACTGGCGGATAAATCCTCTCCGAAGGTGATTTTCCTGCACATGATGGGGTCTCATCCGAATCCGTGTGACCGGCTTCACTCCTGGTCGAATCATTACCTGGAGCAGTATCCCCGAAAAATTGCCTGTTACCTCGCCAGCATCAGTAAACTGGATAACTTTCTCGGTCAGCTTGATGGTATCCTTCGCCGGCATTCCCGTCATTTTGCCATGCTTTACTTTTCTGACCATGGGCTGTCGGTCAGCGACAGTGCTAATCCTGTTCATCATGATGGTCATGTGCAGGGGGGCTACAGCGTTCCCCTGATTATTACCGCCAGTGACATCACGTCTCATCAGTCCGTCAGCAGGAAAATCAGTGCCCGTCATTTCGCAGGCATTTTTCAGTGGCTGACCGGTATTCGTACCGAAAATATACTGCCATTCAATCCGCTGACAGACGAAGATAATGAACCCGTTATGGTTTTTAACGGAGAGAAAAATGTGCCGGCAGACAGTCTGAAACCGCAGCCTCTGATTCTTCCGGACCACAGGTAATCATATATGGCAAACAGTAATACAGTCTCTTGTACTGAAAAGGATTCTGTATAGAATAGAATCTGTATTCATATCAGCACAAGGGACCACCAAATCCCGGCAGCATTCCTTACGTCAGTTATCCCGCATCACCCTGTGAGTGCGGGATTTTTTATGATGTTGCTTTTTATTGAATATATATAAATAACGAATAACTGCGGATTCTGATAATCCCCCTGCAGGGAGCAATCCGGTAAACATTTAATACATCAGTTAATATCGTTTTGCCTTTTTTAACAAAAAAATAATCCTGGAGTAGTTCCCGGGCATTTGCCCGGGAGGATTACGGTTTTAATGGATTATTAATCTTTGCATATTCAAATGGACTGATAAATTTTTCTCTGTTTGCATCCAGAAAATCGGCCCACCACTGTAACATCAGTCGGCGTTCTTCCAGATGTTCTGCTTTATGAATGTAAGCAGCACGTACACCATTGCGTTCCTGATGGCTCATCTGACGTTCAACTGCATCACGGGACCACAAACCTGATTCTATTAACGCACTGCACGCCATCGCCCTGAACCCATGCCCACAGACATCCTGGGTTGTGTCATACCCCATCACCCTCAGGGCTTTATTTACAGTATTTTCACTGATTGGTTTACGCGGGTCATGTGCACCCGTAAATATCAGACCATTTTCACCTGCCCATGTCTGAAGTTCTGTCAGTATGGCTACAGCCTGTTTGCTGAGTGGCACAAGATGTGGTGTTCGCATCTTGGTGCCCCGGTGTGAGAATTTTACGCCGGGCAGAGGTTCGCGTTCGGCTGGAATAGTCCACATGGCATTGTCAATATCAATTTCAGACCACCGGGCGTATCTGAGTTCACTGGAACGAATAAAAACCAGTAAATTCAGCGTAACGGCAAGCTGGGTGACAGGTTGCCCCTTGTAACTGCTAATACGCGACAAAAGTTCAGGCAGGCGAGAAAGATCAAGAGCGGGGCGATGCTGGCGTTTTACAGTGGTCAATGCGCCAGCCATATCCAGAGCAGGATTATATCTGATGATGCCAGACTGTACGGCATAACGCATTACAGCAGATATTCTTTGCTGCAGACGACTGGCGATTTCATAAATTTGTTTAGCTTCTGCGGCACGAACAGGGATAAGCAGGTCCGGGGTACGGAGTGTTGTGATATCCCGGTTGCCGATAAAGGGGAAAACGTGTGTCTCGAGGCTTTTGAGTACTTTATCGCTGTGTGATTGTGCCCATTGTTTATTACTGGCATGCCAGCGTCGTGCAATATGTTCAAAAGAGAGTTGTAAATCAGGGACTACTTTTTTAGCTCTTTTTTGTTCGCAAGGGTCAACCCCCTCCGAAATCAGTTTTCGGGCCTCATCCCGTTTTGTACGAGCTTCGGAGAGAGAAACTTCCGGATACACACCAAGTGCCAGGGTTTTCTCCTTACCCAGAATACGATAACGGAGACGCCAGTAACGGGAACCATTAGGATGAACCAGCAGGAACATGCCGGCCCCGTCAGTGAGTTTATAAGCCTTGTCAGTGGGCTTTGCAGCCCGGATTTTTGCGTCAGTCAGTGCCATAGTTCAGCCTTCTGAATGCGTTAAAGAGGGTACAAATTCTGTCGAACTGGGGTATACCCGCAATTATACCCACACAATGGGGTTGATGTGGGGGGAATCTGGTTGAGTTCGGTAGAATTGATTTGGAGGCAGAACGCTTAAATTGTGGCGTTCTGAAACGAAAAACGGACCTCCGTGGAGGTCCGTTGATATGAATTTGGTGCCCGGACTCGGAATCGAACCAAGGACACGGGGATTTTCAATCCCCTGCTCTACCGACTGAGCTATCCGGGCAACGGGGCGCATTAAACCTGATTCGCCTCGTCTCGTCAATCAAATTTCTTCAATTTACTGCAGACTGCACAATCTATCATCACTTTGCCGCTATTGCACGCATTGTCAGGCAAACCAGGCGGTCCAGGCGGCGGAAAGCGGCATTGCCAGAAGGAGTGCTGGAAGCATGTTGACCACCGGGAACATTTTAATGCCACAGATGCGTAATCCGGTTGCCAGCAGCAATAAACCGCCTACGGCGCTGAAGTCTGCCATCATCGACGGTGTGGTCAGCGGTAATATCAGCGCGGCAGCCCACGCCAGCGTTAACTGGATGATCAGTAATGGGATACTAATTACCGACACCGCAATACCCAGCGAGCAGGCGAAGATCATCGCCGTAAAGAAATCAAGAAATGACTTGGCGATTAAAATACTCGGATCGCCGGTCATCCCTTCGTTCATCGCCCCGAAGATCCCGGTGCCGCTGGCGCAAAACAGGACAATAATCGCGACATAATTCTGAATAAAAGATTCATGCGCTGGCTTCTTACGTGAGTGACGAAACAGATTTTGTGCTTTGGCGACTGCTGTATTGACACCTTTCTCCAGCAAACAAATTTCGCCAATTAGAGCGCCAAGTAGCGTAGCTAAAACCATCGCTGGAAGGTTGGCACATTTCACCACCAGTAAAATACCAATCCCCAGCGATGCCAGACCAAAAATTGATGTCATGGAGACGCGGATACGTTCCGGTAAGCGTTGGCTGAGCAGTGCGCCGAGAACGCCACCCAGTAAGACTGCACTAGCGTTGATAAAAGGGCCGATGACCACAAGAGTTCCTGTTAGCTGTATTGTTTGATTTTCTTATTATGAACTTTTTGCCTTGTTGATGGCTTGTCTGGTCGCAAAGTCCTGGCTTGCACGCTTTAGCGAAAGGTGCCATGATTGCGCGAATTTTCTCCTCTCTGTACGGAGTTTGCCCGATGCACGCCATCTCCTTACATTCTCTTGCTTATCGCCGTTTCGCGCGAAACGTTTCCCTTTCTATGTTACTGCTCATGCGGTGAAGTTAACGCACGCTCACTGCAGGACAACAGTAAAATCAGAGCGTTTCTGCTTTTACTGATGTCTGGCGGTCGGAGCTGGTGACCAGTTTGACCCATATCTCATGGGGCAGGGTTTTCCACCTTGTCCGGTATTCTTACTTCCCCGAAACGGGTTTGCGCTTATGAAATCAATGAATATTGCCGCCAGTAGTGAACTGGTATCCCGACTTTCTTCTCATCGTCGCGTGGTGGCGTTGGGAGATACTGATTTTACGGACGTCGCGGCAGTCGTCATTACCGCTGCGGATAGTCGCAGTGGCATTCTTGCGTTGCTTAAGCGCACCGGTTTTCATCTACCGGTGTTTTTGTATTCCGAACATGCTGTTGAATTACCTGCGGGCGTTACGGCGGTAATCAACGGCAACGAGCAGCAGTGGCTGGAGCTGGAATCCGCAGCCTGTCAGTATGAAGAGAATTTGCTGCCACCGTTTTATGACACGCTGACGCAGTACGTTGAGATGGGCAACAGCACCTTTGCTTGCCCTGGACATCAACATGGTGCGTTTTTTAAAAAGCATCCTGCCGGACGCCATTTTTACGATTTCTTTGGTGAGAACGTCTTTCGCGCCGATATGTGTAACGCTGACGTAAAATTGGGCGATCTGCTTATTCATGAAGGATCGGCGAAAGATGCGCAGAAATTCGCAGCCAAAGTCTTTCATGCCGATAAAACCTATTTTGTGCTGAACGGCACATCGGCAGCGAATAAAGTGGTGACGAATGCGCTGTTAACGCGTGGCGATCTGGTGCTCTTCGACCGTAACAACCATAAGTCGAATCATCACGGCGCGCTGATTCAGGCGGGGGCGACGCCGGTCTATCTGGAAGCTTCACGCAACCCGTTTGGTTTCATTGGCGGTATTGATGCGCACTGTTTTAATGAAGAGTATCTGCGCCAGCAAATTCGCGACGTTGCGCCAGAAAAAGCCGACCTGCCGCGCCCGTATCGCCTGGCGATTATTCAGCTGGGAACCTATGACGGCACTGTCTATAACGCCCGTCAGGTGATCGATACCGTTGGGCATCTGTGTGATTACATTCTGTTTGATTCCGCGTGGGTCGGTTATGAACAATTTATCCCGATGATGGCGGATAGCTCGCCGCTGCTGTTAGAACTTAACGAAAACGATCCGGGGATCTTTGTGACTCAGTCGGTGCACAAACAGCAGGCGGGATTCTCACAGACGTCGCAGATCCATAAAAAAGATAACCATATCCGCGGACAGGCGCGTTTTTGCCCGCATAAGCGGTTGAATAACGCCTTTATGCTCCATGCTTCTACCAGCCCTTTCTATCCGCTGTTTGCTGCACTGGATGTTAACGCCAAAATTCATGAAGGGGAGAGTGGGCGTCGGCTGTGGGCTGAGTGTGTTGAGATAGGGATTGAAGCGCGCAAGGCTATTCTTGCGCGCTGTAAGCTGTTCCGCCCGTTTATCCCGCCCGTTGTTGATGGCAAATTGTGGCAGGATTATCCGACATCAGTGTTAGCCAGCGACCGCCTTTTTTTCAGTTTTGAGCCGGGGGCGAAGTGGCACGGCTTTGAAGGATATGCCGCGGATCAGTATTTTGTTGATCCGTGCAAGCTGTTACTCACTACACCAGGTATCGATGCCGAAACCGGCGAATATAGCGACTTTGGCGTTCCGGCGACGATTCTGGCGCACTATCTGCGTGAGAACGGCATTGTGCCGGAGAAGTGCGATCTCAACTCCATTCTGTTTTTATTAACTCCGGCGGAAAGCCACGAGAAGCTGGCACAACTGGTGGCGATGCTGGCGCAATTTGAACAGCATATTGAGGATGACTCGCCGCTGGTTGAGGTGTTGCCGAGCGTTTATAACAAGTATCCGGTGCGCTATCGCGACTACACCCTGCGCCAGTTGTGTCAGGAGATGCACGATCTGTATGTCAGTTTCGACGTCAAAGACCTACAAAAAGCGATGTTCCGCCAGCAGAGTTTCCCGTCAGTGGTGATGAACCCCCAGGATGCGCATAGCGCTTATATTCGCGGTGACGTGGAGTTGGTGCGGATTCGTGATGCCGAAGGGCGAATTGCGGCAGAAGGGGCGTTGCCTTATCCACCTGGCGTGCTTTGCGTGGTACCCGGGGAAGTCTGGGGTGGGGCGGTTCAACGTTATTTCCTTGCACTGGAAGAAGGGGTGAATTTGTTGCCGGGATTTTCGCCGGAGCTGCAAGGTGTTTATAGCGAAACCGATGCGGATGGCGTGAAACGGTTGTACGGTTATGTGTTGAAGTAAGAATAAAAAAAACGGGTCACCTTCTGGCGACCCGTTTTTCTTTGCGTAATTAGTGGCTAACCGTCTGTGTGCCTGTCGGGACACGAACGTGTTTATATTTGAACATCGCCATGAACGCGAAGGCCAGAACCACGGAGTAACCAGCGAAAATCAACCATACGGTCTGCCAGTCGGTAATGCCGTTTTGGGTGTACATCTCAACAACTTTACCGCTCACGATGCCGCCGAGGATACAGCCGAAGCCGTTAGTCATCATCAGGAACATCCCTTGTGCACTGGCGCGAATTGCCGGGCTAACTTCTTTTTCGACAAACACCGAACCAGAGATGTTGAAGAAGTCGAATGCGCAACCGTAAACGATCATCGACAGTACCAGCAGTACAGTACCGAACGGAGTCGGGTCGCCGTAAGCAAACAGCGCAAAACGCAGGATCCACGCCACAATACTGATCATCATTACGTTCTTAATACCGTAGCGGCTTAAGAAGAACGGGATGGTCAGAATGAACAGGGTTTCAGAGATCTGCGAAATCGACATGATGATTGACGCATGCTGCACAATAAAGCTGCTGGCAAACATCGGATCTTTGTCGAAGCTGTGCAGGAAGGTATTACCGAACATGTTGGTAATCTGCAGTTCCGCGCCCAGCAGCATTGAGAAGATAAAGAAGATTGCCATACGCTTGTTTTTAAACAGCGCGAATGCATCGAGGCCCAGCAGGGTTGTCCAGCTCTGATTCGCTTGCTGTTTAGCAACCGGAATATGCGGCAGAGTCAGGGTAAACAGAACCAGAATGGCGGAAAGTGCTGCGCCAATATACAGCTGCATGTGGCTTAATTCGAAGCCAGACAGGCTCACCACCCACATTGCCATGATAAAGCCGATGGTGCCCCAGATACGGATTGGCGGGAAGTCAGTAACGATATCCATCCCGGCATTTTGCAGGCGATAGTAAGAGATGGTGTTGATTAACCCAAGCGTTGGCATATAAGCAAACGAGTTAATCAATATCACAAGGAACATCGCTTCCGGTGTCGTGACCTGTGCCGCCATGAACAGCGTGATAGCGCCAATGGTGTGGCAAATGGCATATACCCATTTCGCACTTAACCATTTGTCGGCCACAATCCCCAGCAGCGCAGGCATAAAGACCGCTGCGATACCCAGTGAGCTATAAACTGCGCCAATAGAAGCACCGTCAAACTTCAGGGTAACAAACATATAGGAGCCGAGGGTCGTCAGCCAACTTCCCCACAGACAGAACTGCAGAAAAGAGAGGATTTTCAGCTGCAGCTTAAGATTCATGTTAATTTCCTCACATCGTGATGCGGATGAGTGTTTGAAAAAGCACATTTGACCGTGCGAGATGATGGGATTCTATCAACTTCGCGGACTGGTTTTTTGTTACCTGTGGCAAATAATTGCAAACATTCCCAATTTGCAAAACGAAATTGTGATGTGGATAACATTTTTGCCCCTGAGCATCGTCAGGGGCGGTTAATGGAATTATCGGCGGCGGTAGGATTTTTGCGCGGTATTCACTTTATAAAGATAACGGCGAGATTCCGCAGAGGGATGGCGGGTCGTCAGCGTCTGATAAACATCGCCCGGCGTCATGGTGTTAATAATATTGGCAGCCTGAATCTTATCATTCGAAAAGACTCGCAGCACGCTGCCTGCGCCGCCGTTATAGGCGGTGATGACGGCATAACGCCGCGATGTTGGGTTATCAATTCCGCCGAGATAAACATTGTTCAGCATCGCCAGATACGCGGTGCCGGTATCAATATTGCTGGCAGGATCAAACAAGAAACTGCGGCTCGGCGTGCCGGATTTCCCCTGCGAGCGGAACACATCTTTCCCGGCAGTATGTTGTACCACCTGCATTAATCCCAGCGCATCGGAACGGCTGACCGCATACGGGTTAAAGGAAGATTCGGTCTGCATAATTGCCAGAATCAGCGACTCATCAACGCCATATTTCCGTGACGCCTGGCGGACCATGCCGAGATATTTGTGCGCACGTTTATCAAGGTGGTTCGGTACCATGTTAATGGTGACGCTGTAGATGATACGCAGCCCGTTACTGCGGCTTTGCAGACGGTTTTTCAGCAGATAATCCGCGAAGTTGCTTGCGCGACCTTCCCAGCGAATCGGCTGCCCGGTGTTGTCCACCACCTGACCGTAAAGGAAAGGTTCTTTCGAAATCGTAATATCATCAACGTCGGAATAGAGATCGACCGAACTCGGATCGTCACCCATCAGCAACGTTTTGATAATTGCCCGGCGCAAATGCGCGGCAGGTTCTGTCCCGGCGATAGTTTCGATAGTAATCGTACCGTCATCGAAGTTGATGTGGCTGCGGGTCTGATATTGATCGGTGTATTTCACGTAGTCCTTAGGACCGGCGATCACCACCTCTTTGAATCCCCAGATGTTCTCAATATTGTGGGCAAATTGCCCCATCAGAATATCAAAACCGTTGGTATCTTTGACCCAGGCTTCGTTATAGGTATCGCCTTTTTTGGTCGTCGAACAGGAGATGAGCAACGGCGCAATCAAAGCCAGCGCGAGATATTTTTTCATCATTCCGGGTGCGTGTTGTGTTTGTTTTTATGCAAGTTGCCGGAGGCGTGCTCCGGCACTGTTTTTATTTTTTATCTTCCGGCGTATAGCCCTCGATATGCACCTCTTTACCCTCGAACAGGAAGTTGACCATCTCCTGCTCAAGCAGCTTGCGGTGCTCGGCATTCATCATGTTGAGTTTCTTTTCATTAATCAGCATGGTTTGCTTGTGCTGCCACTGCGCCCAGGCTTCTTTGGAGATCTCGTTATAGATGCGTTTTCCCAGCTCGCCGGGGTACAGCTGAAAATCCTGACCTTCTGCTTCACGTTGCAGGAAAGTACAAAAAATCGTTCTGCTCATAAATCATCCTCTTTATCGACTCACGCGCTAAACCGGCGCGCCAGTGCGTAACTGCTGTAACAAACGCTCCACGGGAGCCGCCAGGCCAACTGACGGCGGTTGCGCTAAGTTATACCAGAGCGCATTGCCTTCATCCATGCAGCCGGTGAATGACGACACGGGAAGCCACATAGGCACAATATCTAAGTGGAAATGGCTGAAGGTATGCCGAAACGCGGTCAGTTGCGTCAGGTTATCGGCAGCAATCTGCCGTTGCGCCAGCCACTGCCGCAAACTTTCTTCGTCGGCAAACTGCGGGAAACAGTATAAACCGCCCCACAATCCGCTCGGCGGACGCTGCGCCAGCAATACTTCATCTTCGTGCTGTAATAGCAAAAAGTAGCCGGTGCGCTCCGGCAGCGTCTGTTTCGGTTTTTTGCCCGGATAAAGCGCCCAGCTATTGTTGGCGGCGGCAATACATCCGTTTTGTAGCGGACAGAGCGAACATTTCGGTTTCGAGCGCGTACAAATCATCGCACCCAAATCCATCATCGCCTGATTAAACCGTTCCACGCCAACCGCGGGCGTCACCTGCTCGCTCAAACTCCATAATTTATTCTCGACCTCTTTTTTCCCAGGCCAGCCGCTTACAGCATAGCAGCGCGCCAGCACGCGTTTGACGTTACCGTCGAGAATCGGAAAGTGCTTACCCAGAGAAAGCGAGAGAATCGCGCCTGCGGTGGAACGCCCGACGCCCGGTAACGCCGCGACTTCTTCAAAGGTTTCCGGGAATTTACCGCCGTGTAAGGTCGCCACTTGTTGTGCCGCTTTATGCAGATTGCGCGCGCGGGCGTAATAGCCAAGCCCGGTCCACAAGTGGAGAACTTCGTCGAGCGGCGCATTGGCGAGATCGGTCACCGTCGGGAAGCGCGCCATAAAGCGTTCAAAATAGGGGATAACGGTCGCAACCTGAGTTTGTTGCAACATCACTTCTGAGAGCCATACTTTGTAGGGCGTCTTGTCAATTTGCCAGGGCAGCGTTTTTCGCCCGTATTTATCGTACCAGTCCAGAACCTGGGCTGAAAATTGCGACGCTTGCATGGTCACCGAATTCACTGTTGTTGGGGGCAAGATTGCAGCACAGCGACGGCAGGGTGTAAACCGGAACTTTCCGCAGCCACGGCCTTATCATGCTTGCATCCGGCAACTAACTTTGGATAATGCCCGTTTTCAGAACACTTTCACAAGCGACTAAATCTTTATGAAAAACGACGTCATTTCACCGGAATTTGATGAAAACGGCCGCCCACTGCGCCGTATCCGTAGTTTTGTGCGCCGCCAGGGGCGACTGACCAAAGGCCAGGAACATGCGCTGGAAAACTACTGGCCGGTGATGGGCGTTGAGTTCAGCGAAGATATGCTGGATTTCCCCGCGCTTTTTGGCCGTGAAGCGCCGGTGACGCTTGAGATTGGTTTTGGCATGGGGGCGTCGCTGGTGGCAATGGCTAAAGATCGCCCTGAGCAGGACTTCCTCGGCATTGAAGTGCATTCACCGGGCGTTGGTGCGTGCCTGGCTTCTGCGCATGAAGAAGGTTTAAGCAACCTGCGAGTGATGTGTCACGATGCGGTTGAAGTGCTGCATAAAATGATTCCTGACAATTCATTGCGCATGGTGCAGCTCTTTTTCCCTGACCCGTGGCACAAAGCGCGCCATAATAAACGCCGTATCGTACAGGTGCCGTTTGCCGAACTGGTAAAAAGCAAACTGCAGCTGGGGGGGGTATTCCATATGGCGACCGACTGGGAACCTTATGCGGAACATATGCTTGAAGTGATGTCTTCTATTGACGGTTATAAAAACCTGTCAGAGAGCAATGATTACGTACCGCGTCCGGCATCACGTCCGGTGACGAAATTTGAACAACGTGGTCATCGTCTTGGTCACGGAGTATGGGACTTAATGTTCGAGAGGGTGAAATAATGGCAAAGAACCGTAGCCGTCGTCTGCGTAAAAAAATGCACATCGACGAATTCCAGGAATTAGGATTTTCGGTGGCATGGCGATTCCCGGAAGGTACATCGGAAGAACAGATTGATAAAACCGTTGATGATTTTATTAACGAGGTTATCGAACCGAACAAACTGGCCTTTGACGGCAGCGGTTATCTGGCCTGGGAAGGTCTGATCTGCATGCAGGAAATCGGCAAATGCACCGAAGAACATCAGGCGATTGTGCGTAAGTGGCTGGAAGAGCGCAAACTGGATGAGGTACGCACCAGCGAACTTTTCGACGTTTGGTGGGACTAAGAAAGCATACGGGCGATGACAAATGCAAAACTGCCTGATGCGCTACGCTTATCAGGCCTGGAAAGATGCACGATCGAGTAGGCGGGATAAGGTGTTTACGCCGCATCCGGCATGGAAAACGCGTACTTTGTTATCAATCTGGGGCCAGCAAATGCTGGCCTGATTTTTTCTTGAGGGAAGACTATGATGCGCAAAATGCTGCTGGCGGCAGCACTTTCAGTGACGGCAATGACCGCTCACGCCGACTACCAGTGCAGCGTCACGCCGCGTGACGATGTGATTGTCAGCCCGCAAACCGTGCAGGTGAAGGGCGAAAACGGCAATCTGGTGATCACGCCAGACGGCAACGTGATGTATAACGGTAAGCAATATTCCCTGAATGCCGCCCAGCGCGAGCAGGCGAAGGATTATCAGGCTGAACTACGCAGCACGCTGCCGTGGATTGATGAAGGCGCGAAAAGCCGCGTCGAAAAAGCCCGT
>OGHK01002227.1_pt1 | contig 14054 bp, 8 predicted proteins | sample 1571411 | NCBI WGS metagenome assembly OGHK01 (sample SAMEA2582043, study PRJEB24529) | metagenome | biome: Human gut stool | place: China | collected 2011 | reverse complement strand
TGAACCGCCTTGTCGAGATGGCAAACCGCTACGGCTTCTCCGGAAATCTCTGGCACGATTATCTGACATATCTTCTGGTCAACAAAGAAAATGCATTTTCTACCTCCTGCGAGATTGTCGGAAAAGTAGAGGGAAGCATCAACCAGATGGCAAAACATGATTTTGTCCGTTTCAAAGAGCTGTTCGATTTCGATATCTGTGTTTTCGACGAAATTTTCGAATCCGGCGATGCTTCCGTCATCAGCGATTACGAGAACACCGACAGCCCGAACAAGCTGTTCAACAAAGAAGTCCGCGACCGCATCTGCGAACTGGCCATCCGTCTTGCAAAAGCAGAATCTGTCGACGAATTTATGGATGATATGATTCAGTTCTACAAAGACTTTGGAGTAGGAAAACTGGGACTGCACAAAGCATTCCGCATCGCACACGTTGGCGAAAATGTTGAGATCATCCCGATCACCAACATCCCGGATGTGCGCCTTTCCGACCTTGTCGGCTACGAAATTCCAAAGCAGAAGCTGATCGACAACACGAAAGCGTTCGTCGAGGGCAAAAAAGCCAACAACTGCCTGCTTTTTGGTGATGCCGGAACCGGAAAATCCTCCAGCATTAAAGGTATCCTGAATGAGTATTACGATCAGGGACTTCGTATGATCGAGGTTTACAAGCATCAATTCCAGGATCTGAACGAGCTGATTGCGCAGATCAAAAACAGAAATTATAAATTCATTATCTACATGGACGATCTTTCTTTCGAGGAGTTTGAGATCGAGTACAAATACCTGAAAGCTGTGATCGAGGGAGGTCTGGAAAAACGCCCGGACAATATCCTCATCTATGCGACCTCCAACCGCCGCCACCTGATCAAGGAGAACTACAGCGACAAAGAGGGAACGAGACAGGATATGCACACTTCCGATACGGTACAGGAGAAGCTGTCCCTGGTATACCGCTTCGGTGTCAGCATCTATTTCGGTGCGCCGGATAAGAAAGAGTTCCAGAAGATCGTTTCCGTTCTGGCCGACCGCTACGGCGTGAAGTTAAGCGAGGAAGAGCTTTTAGCAGAAGCAAATAAATGGGAACTGTCCCACGGCGGTCTTTCCGGCCGTACCGCACAGCAGTTTATCGATTATCTGCTCGGAAAACAGTAAAAAGAAAAAGGTCAAAAAGTCCGCTTGGTATTGGGAGCGGGCTTTTTGGGATATCCTTTGAAAAAGAAGGAGGAAAAGCATATATGCAGTATTCCACATTTGCTGCCATTGATATCGGCAGCTACGACGTCATTCTGGAGATTTTCGAGATCTCCAAAAAACAGGGAATCCGAAGCGTGGATAAGATCTGTCATCGGATGGAGCTTGGAAAAGATACGTACACGTTGGGAAAAATTCGCCCGGAAATGGAAGAAGAGCTGTGCCGTGTACTCGCAGATTTTGTGCGGATTATGGAAGGCTATCGCGTGGACGATTACCGTGCAACGGCATCCAGTGCGATCAGTGAGGCGTCGAACAGTCTCTATGTCCTTGGAAAAATTCATCAGCTGACCGGTCTTTCTGTCACTGTTCTCTCCAACTCGGAGCAGCGTTTTCTTAGCTATAAAGCGCTCGCGGCGATGGAGGACAATTTTAACAAGATCATTGAAAAGGGAACTGCGATTCTCGATCTTGACGGTGGCAGTTTTCAGATTTCCCTGTTCGACAAGGATGCACTTGTCACAACACAGAACATCCGCATGGGAAGTCTTCGCATCCGCGAGCGTCTTGCCGGAATTCAGAGTGAGACGGAACATTACGAAGAGATGGTCGAAGAGCTGATTTGGAATGAAGTATCGAGCTTTAAAAAGATGTATCTGAAAGACCGTAAAATCGAAAACATTATGCTGATCGGCGATGTTTTCACCGACAGTGTTTATCAGAATATCGAAGAAAAAACGACAAAAATCATTTCCCGTGAAAACTTTAATACCTGGTATGAGAAAATTATCCGTCAGTCACCGATGGAGCTTGCTGTAAAACTTGGTATTCCGCTGGAAAACGCTTCACTGATGTACCCGTCTGCTGTGATTTATAAATGTCTGATTGATATGATGGGTGCGGAGCATATCTGGATTCCGGGCGTGCATATGACACGTGGTATTGCATACGAGTATGCGGAGCAGATGAAACTGTTGAAAGGCGGTCATAATTTCGAAAATGATATTCTGATGGCGGCAAAAAACATCGGAAAACGGTATGCAGTAAACCGGCCGCACGTCCAGAATCTGGAGATGACGGCGCTTGCCATGTTTGATGCGACGAAAAAGATGCACGGCATGAAAGAACGCGAGCGGCTGCTGCTTCGGATGGCGGTGATGCTGCACGATGTCGGAAAATACATCAGCCTTAATAATGTAGCGGATTCTTCCTATAATATTATCATGTCAAACGAAATCATCGGACTGTCCCATATTGAACGGGAGATGGTCGCACTGATTGCAAAATACAATACGGCAGTGCTTCCATCCTACGATGAGCTGGTGATGGAATCGTCGCTTAGTGCAGAACAGTATCTGACCGTATCGGAGCTGACAGCAATCGTCCGTCTGGCGAATGCACTAGATCGGAGTCACCTGCAGAAAATCCAGTCGATCCGCGCTGCCTTAAAGGAGAGAGAACTGCATCTGTCTCTGACGGTTGACCGTGATTTCACACTGGAGCAGGGACTGTGCCAGGATAAATTAGATTTTTTCAATGAGGTATTCAGCATACAGCCGATTATTAAGATGAAACGGCAGATGTAAGGAGGCGAACAAGATGGATATAACACCATATAAGAAACCGGAATATTTTCGAAACCGGGAATTGAGCTGGATCAGCTTCGACGAGCGTGTTTTAAACGAGGCGCGGGATAAGAGTATTCCGCTGTTTGAACGTCTGAAATTTATCAGCATTACCTCCTCCAACCTGGATGAGTTTTATATGGTTCGTGTGGCTTCACTAAAAGACCAGGTGCATGCAAACTATACGAAAAAGGATCTGTCCGGCATGGATGCGAAGGAGCAGCTTACCGAAATCAGCAAACGGACGCATGAGCTGGTGCAGCTGCAGTACAATACGTACAATCGCTCGGCGGTTCCGTCTCTGGAGCACGTTGGCCTTACGATTATCAGTGAGCACGAGAAGCTGACGAAGGAGCAGGCGGAGTATGTGGATTCCTATTTTGAGGAAAACATTTACCCGGTTCTGACCCCGATGGCCATGGATTCGGCCCGCCCGTTCCCGTTGATCCGGAACAAAACATTGAATATCGGTGCACTGGTGCAGAAGAAAGAGGATTCGCTTCTGAGCCGTGCGGAGGATAAGAAAGAGAAGAAAGGCAAGGAGAAGGAAAAAGAGAAAGAACTGGAATTTGCGACGGTTCAGGTTCCTTCGGTACTGCCGCGTTTTATTCTGCTTCCGCAGGATGAAAAGACGGGACAGCGGTATGTGATTCTTCTGGAGGAGATTATCGAGCGGAACATTGGAAAGCTGTTCTTAAGCTACGATGTGGTCTGCGCGCATCCGTACCGTGTTATGCGAAATGCAGATCTTTCGATCGATGAGGATGAGGCTTCGGACCTGTTAAAAGAGATCCAGAAGCAGCTTAAAAAACGTCAGTGGGGAGAAGTGATCCGTCTGGAAGTGGAAGATAAGATGGATAAGCGGCTCCTGAAGATGCTGGAAAAAGAGTTTGACATCGATGAAGACGATCTGTTCCGGATTCCGGGACCGCTCGATCTGACGTTTTTAATGAAAATGTATGGGCTCGACGGCTTTGATGAGTATAAAATTCCAAAATACATTCCAGCAGCAGTTCCGGCGCTGATGAATGAGGATGACATTTTTACAAACATCCGAAAAGGAGACATCTTACTGCATCATCCTTATATGACGTTTGATCCGGTCGTGCAATTTGTACAACAGGCAGCAAAGGATCCGGATGTACTGGCAATCAAACAGACGCTGTACCGTGTGAGCGGCAATTCTCCGATTATTGCAGCACTGGCTCAGGCGGCGGAAAATGGCAAACAGGTTTCCGTACTGGTGGAATTAAAGGCACGGTTTGACGAAGAAAACAATATTGTCTGGGCAAAGATGCTGGAGAAAGCGGGATGCCATGTAATTTATGGTCTTCTGGGACTGAAAACACACAGTAAGATTACACTGGTGGTTCGGCGTGAGGAGACAGGCATTCGCAGATATGTACATCTTGGCACGGGAAACTATAACGATTCTACGGCAAAGCTGTATACGGACTGTGGCCTGTTGACATGCAATGCAAAGATCGGTGAGGATGCAACAGCAGTATTTAACATGCTTTCGGGCTATTCGGAGCCGGATCGCTGGAACAAACTGGTGGTTGCGCCGCTCTGGATGAAAGACAGATTCCTGCATCTGATTGCTATGGAGGAGGAACACGCAAAGAAGGGGCAGAAAGCGCATATTATTGCGAAGATGAACTCGTTATGCGACCGCGATATTATTGCGGCGCTTTACAGTGCTTCGGCAGCCGGAGTAAAGATTGACCTGATTATCCGGGGAATCTGTTGTCTGAAGGTTGGAATCCCGGGTGTCAGCGAGAATATTACCGTTCGCTCGATTGTCGGCAATTTCCTGGAACATGCGCGGATTTTCTACTTCTACAGTGGTGGAAATGAAGAGGTGTTTATGGGAAGTGCGGACTGGATGCCGCGAAATCTGGAAAAACGGGTGGAGATTGTGTTCCCGGTTGAGGATGAGCAGATTAAGAAAGAAGTAATGCATATTCTTGATATCCAGATGAAGGATAATGTGAAAGCCAGTATTTTACAGGCAGACGGAACGTATACAAAGCCGGATAAGCGCGGAAAGATGCTGGTGAATTCACAGGAGTATTTCTGTAGGGAGGCAACGGAAAGAGCGGAAAAACCGAAAGAACAGGAAAACAGCAGGGTGTTTGTGCCGGCGGAACCGGTGGAATAGGTTTGGACGGACGCCCCGTAACGCACACAAGGGTGATGCGCGGTTTCGGGAGCTAGTAATTCTAAGGCTCTGTCATTTTGCTAAAACCATGCGCCAAAAATCAAAACTCGCTGTCGCTCAGACAGTTGATTTTTGGCGCATAACGCAAAATGCCAGAACCTAAGAATTACACGCTCCCTGCAAATGCGCATCACCCTTGTGTGCGTTACGGGGCTGTGTGAAGGACGGACACGGATGTGGGAGCGGGAGCGCCCACTGCGTTGACATGAAAGAAGAATATGGTATGTTGTGATGAGAAAGAGCTGCAGCTTTGAGAGTTGCGGCGTTTTTTTGTGTCAAAAATAATCTGTTGGGTATTGGGAAAAGGAATGGCTATTCAGAATTTGTTTTGAAAATTGGTTTTGCGGGTGATTTTCGGGGATTTTACAAAGAGTGATCTGGAAGAGTGGCTGGAAAAGAAGGGGATGGAGATAAGGGAAAATGTGGACATTTTTTGTAAAGTAACCGGTTATTTTATTAACGGATATTTTACAAAGCGGTGGTAGTGGGCTTTACGGAAGGAAAGGTATAATGAATCTCGACAAGACGAGGAGGAAGAAAAACGAATGCCAAATATTGTGTTGAAGAATGTCTGTAAATCTTATGATAAGGAACATTATGCGGTTCAGGATTTTTCGCTTGAAATACCGGATCGGGAGTTTGTGATTTTTGTTGGACCTTCCGGCTGCGGAAAATCGACGACGCTTCGGATGATTGCCGGTCTTGAGGAGATTACGAGCGGGGAGCTCTGGATTGATGGACAGCTTTGTAATTATGTAGAAGCAAAGGATCGCGATCTTTCGATGGTATTTCAGAACTACGCGCTTTATCCGAATATGACGGTATATGAAAACATGGCGTTTTCTCTGAAAATCCGGAAACAGCCCAAGGATGAAGTTGATAAAAAGGTACATGAGGCAGCTAAAATGCTTGGAATTGAGCATTTACTTGACCGGAGACCGGCAGCACTTTCCGGTGGTCAGAAACAAAGAGTTGCGATTGGAAGCGCAATTATGAGACGGCCGAAAGCATTTTTAATGGATGAGCCGCTTTCGAATCTGGATGCGAAGCTGCGGGCACAGATGCGGGTGGAGCTGGCAAAATTACATAAGGAACTGAAAACGACGGTGATTTATGTTACACATGATCAGACGGAGGCAATGACGCTTGGTACAAAAATTATTGTCATGAAAGACGGTGTTGTGCAGCAGGCGGATACACCGGAGCAGATTTACCGCCATCCGGCAAACAAATTTGTGGCCGGTTTTATCGGAGCTCCGAGTATGAATTTTATGGAAACGATGGTGACGGAAAGAAACGGAGCGGTTTATCTGGAAGGAGACGGAGGAGTTACCCTTCGTGCCAGAGGAGAGAACGAAATGGTGCTTCGTCGCGCTTATCTCGGAAAAATGGTGATCTTAGGCCTGAGACCGGAGGATTTACAGGACGAAATAACCGCTTCCGCACATCGGATCTGTTATAAAGAGAATCAGTTGAAGGCATTTGTTGACCTGCGGGAGATGATCGGTGCAGAAGCGTATCTGCATATGAATACCGGAAAAAATCTGATTACAGCAAGAGTGCCTTCCGAGGTGCCGGTTACTGCAAAGGAAAGCATTACATTGTATGCAGATATGGAAAAAGCACAGATCTTTGATCCGTTTACAGAAGAAAATATTTTATCTCGGCCGGTTGAAAAAGAAGAACGTGCAACAGCATAAGAAGGAGCAGAAAGTGAAAAAAGTAATCGAAAAGTGTAAAAGAGCAGAAGTTTATATGTATCTGATCCCGAGTATGGTGATCTTTAGCATCTTTCTGTTTTATCCGTTTTTTAAAACCATTTATCTGAGCCTGTATAAGACAAACAAGCTTGGAGAAGCGAAATTGTATGTGGGACTGGACAACTATAAAAGCTTATTATCGAATCCATCCTTTTACAACAGTCTCTGGGTTACACTGGAATTTGTGGCGATTGTTGTAGTCGGAAGTATGGCGCTTGGCCTTCTGGGAGCAGTTCTTTGCAGCAAGGCTTTTCCGGGAATCCGGGTATTCAGTACTTCCTATGCACTCCCAATGGCAGTAGCATCGAGCTCAGGTGCCATGATTTTCAAGATTATCTTAAATCCCACGATCGGTATCGTAAACAAACTGCTGCATGTGAGCATTAACTGGGTCAGTGATCCGAAATATGCGCTGATCTGTGTGGCTGTCCTTACGGCATGGCTGAACAGTGGCATCAATTTCCTGTATTTTTCGGCGGGACTTGGAAACATTGATGATTCGATTTATGAGCGTGCTTCTGTAGATGGAGCGAATGCAGTACAGAAATTTTTTAAGCTGACACTGCCGGGGCTTTCTCCGATCATGTTCTACACACTGGTTGTTAACATTATTCAGGCATTCCAGTCATTCGGACAGGTGAAAATCCTGACACAGGGAGGACCGGGAGAATCCACGAACCTGATTGTATATTCGATATACCGTGATGCGTTTTTTAATTACCGGTTTGGAAGCGCAGCCGCACAGTCCGTTGTTTTGTTTCTGATTGTCATGGCGCTTACCCTGGTTATGTTCCGCATGGAAAAGAGAGGAGTAAAATACTGATGTCTACGATAGCAACTACGATTGCCAGACCCAAAACTTATTCTGCAGAGGAGCTGCAGGCACTGCATCTGGCAATGAATGCAAAAGCAAAAAGAAAGAAAATGATTCAGAAAACAGCGTTGGTTATCATGAACCTGATTGTCTGCCTGTTTATGCTGTTTCCGCTGCTTTATACCATCAGCGTAGCATTTATGCCGTCAGGTGAGTTATACACAATGGCAATGAATATCGTTCCCAAACATCCGACACTGGAAAATTTTGTGGAAGCATTTCATAAAATCCCGTTGGTACGCTTTGTCCTGAATTCATTTTTGGTTGCGGGCAGCATTACACTGGGTCAGATTGTAACGTGTTCTCTTGCGGCATTTGCCTTCTCTTTCCTGAACTTCAAAGGAAAAAATGTTCTGTTTATGCTGGTCATGGCGACCATGATGGTGCCGGGTGAGGCAACCATTATTTCCAATTATCTGACAGTAGGAAGTCTCGGACTGCTCGATACCTATGTTGTTCTGATCCTGCCTTCTCTTACCTCTGCAATGGGAATTTTCCTGTTCCGCCAGTTCTACATGACCTTTCCGATTTCGCTTTATGAATCGGCGAAGCTGGACGGCTGCGGTAATCTGCGGTTTATCGTAAAAATCCTGATGCCGCTGACAAAGTCAGCAATGGGAGCAATGGCGGTTTACACCTTTATCAATGCATGGAATATGTACATGTGGCCGCTGCTGGTTACAGGTTCGGACAGCAAGCGTACCGTACAGATTGGTATCAGTATGCTGAACAGCGTCGACGCACAGTCGATTACCCTGATGCTGGCGGGCGTGGTAATGATTATCATTCCATCCATTTCCATCTTTATCGTGGGCCAGAAGGCCTTAATCAAAGGAATGTTTTCGGGAGCAGTCAAGGGCTGATTCCTGTGACAGAAAAAAGAATAGAAAACTGTATGAAAACGAGGAGAAAAAAATGAAGAAAAAAGTGATTGCATCAATTCTTGCGGCTTCTATGGCAGCTATGGCGCTTACCGGATGCGGAGGCGGAAAAACAACGAGTGAGGCACAGAGTGCGACAACAGATGAAACCACAGCCAGCACTGAGGCAGGAAGTACGGCGGATGGAGCAGAAGCACCGGACTTAAACCAGGATACGAAGGGAACCACGATTACCTTCTGGCATTCCATGGGAGGTGTCAATGGCGAAGCGATGGATTATCTTGTCAATAAATTCAATGAAGAGAATACCGATGGCATTACCGTTGAGGCGGTTTATCAGGGAGAATATGATGATACGATTAACAAACTGAAAAGTGCACAGATCGGAAATATGGGAGCAGACCTGGTACAGATTTATGATATCGGAACACGCTTTATGATTGATTCCGGCTGGGTCATTCCGATGCAGGAGCTGATTAATGCAGATGGCTATGACATTTCCCAGATCGAGCCGAATATCGCTGCTTATTATACGGTAAACAATGAGCTGTACTCCATGCCATTCAATTCGTCCACACCGATTCTGTATTACAACAAAGATATGTTTGAAAAAGCAGGGATCACCGAAGTTCCGACAAGCCTGGAAGGGATTCTCGCTATCGGTGATGATCTGAAAACAAAGGGTGGCGCCGGTGAACCGCTGGCACTCTCCATCTATGGATGGTATTTCGAACAGTGGCTCTGCAAACAGGGACTTTCCTATGCGGATAATGGAAATGGCCGTGATGCCGCTGCTACTGCAGTTGAATTTGATTCCAACGGCGGAGCGCTCAACATCTTAAATGAGTGGAAAGCCCTGAACGATGCCGACGTTGCACCAAACGTAGGCCGTGCCGGAAGTGATACCGCAACGACAGACTTTACTTCCGGAAAAGCAGCGATCACCCTTGGCTCTACCGCATCCCTGAAACAGATTTTACAGGATGTCAATGGAAGCTTCGAAGTTGGAACCGCATATTTCCCGACAATCAAGGACGGCGATGAGGGCGGTGTTTCCATCGGAGGAGCCTCTCTCTGGGCATTGAACAACAACGATGATATGAAAGCAGCAGCTACCTGGAAATTTATTAAATTCCTGATTTCCCCGGAATCTCAGGCATACTGGAATGCCGAGACGGGTTACTTCCCGGTAACAACAGCTGCTGATGAGGAGCAGACCTTTAAAGATAATGTAGCACAGTATCCGCAGTTCCAGACCGCAATCGACCAGCTGCACGATTCCAAGCCGCAGTACGCCGGCGCACTTCTCTCTGTATTCCCGGAGGCAAGACAGATTGTGGAAACAGAAATCGAGAATATGATCAACGGAAACGAGACCCCGGAGAAAGCAGTAGAATCAATGGCTTCCCAGATCAACAGCTCCATCGAGGACTATAATCTGGTAAATGAATAAGAGACAGGCTTTACAAAAATAAGATTTCGTCCTATAGTGAAGAAAAACGAGTTCCCAAAGCGTGTTTGAACGGTTTCTATGAAGGGGAAGATCCGAGTTACGGAAATGATTTTTCAGATATGACTGAAAATGCGTCGGAGACAAAAATCCGGCGCGCTTCCGAATCTATAGCAATCCCGCAGAAGATGTAAAAAAATCAGCACCGCTTTTTTCACTTGTTTTCAGGCTTACGATAAAAGGAAAAAAGCTGCAGTCGGGACAAAAGATAGAAAAGAGTGCAGATTTGGAAATGGGAACGGAAAATGGAGGACAGATACGAGATGAAAACAAAAGTATGGGCACACAGAGGAGCCAGTGCATATGCACCGGAAAATACACTGGAAGCGTTTCTTCTTGCGGCAGAGCAGGGAGCAGACGGTGTGGAACTGGATGTACAGCTGACAAAAGATGGCGAGATGGTTGTTGTCCACGATGAGGAAATCGACCGGGTCAGTGACGGAAGCGGATTTGTCAAAGATTATACGCTTGCGGAATTAAAGATCCTGAACTTTAATAAGACACATCCGGAGTATCAGGATGTAAAAATTCCGACGCTTCGCGAAGTATATGAAGCATTAAAACCAACGGGAGTGACGATCAATGTAGAGCTGAAAACCGGTATTTTCTGGTATAAAGACCTGGAAAAAAAGGTACTCGAGCTGACAAAAGAGATGGAGATGGAAGATCGCGTGATTTATTCTTCCTTTAACCATTACAGCATTGCAAAAATTCTGGAACTGGATCCGAAAGCCAGCACCGGCATCCTCTACGCAGATATTATTTATGATGTCGTGAATTATGCGAAAAAAATCGGAACAGGAGCTCTTCATCCGGCAACCTTTCATGTGCAGATGGCAGACTTTCTTCAGCAGTATGTGGAAAGCGATCTTGCGGTGCATGTGTGGACGGTCAATGATAAGGCGGAGATCGAGCGTCTGATGGAGGCCGGTGTTGACGCAGTCATCACTAATTATCCGGATGTGGCCGTTTCCTGCCGCAACGCGAAGTGATACCGATTGGAGAAAAAAAGCTGTTCCTTTTGGATATCGACGGAACCATCTGCGTGGGGAACCGTCTGATTCCGGGAGCAGACCGGTTTTTAAACGGACTGTCCGAGTACGGCGGAGATTATGTGTTTATCACAAATAATACGACGATGAGCGTAGCAGATTACCGGAAAAAATTTGCAAAGCTGGGCATCCCGACAACAAGCGCGAACTTTCTGACGGCTTCTGTTGCAACAGCGCATTATCTGAAGCAGAAATATGGATCCCGTCCCGTCTATGTGCTGGGAACGGACTCTCTGATCCGGGAATTGGAGAGCTTCGGTGTGTGTACCACCCACGATCCGGAGAAAGAAGGAATTGCATGTGTGCTTGCAAGCTATGACAATGAACTGACGTATCAAAAACTGACGGATATCTGTCGGCTGTTGACAGAGCGCCCGGAGCTCGATTACGCTGCAACGAACCCGGACTATGCTTGTCCGATTGAATTCGGCTACGTGCCGGATTGCGGTTCCATCTGCGAGATGATCGGACATGCGGTCCACCGCATGCCGACTTATATCGGAAAACCAGGTACACGGATGGTTGAGATGGCACTTGATATGACAGGCAGAACCCGCGATGAGGCTGTTCTTGTGGGAGACCGTCTCTATACGGACATTGCGTGCGCAAACATGGCGGATATTTCTGCAGCCCTTGTGCTTTCAGGCGAATCTACACGCGAAGAAATGCAGAACTCGCAGTATCTTGTGGAGTATGTCTATCCATCCGTGAAGGAAATGTATGCGGATTGGGTGTATGGACAAAAAAAGAAATGCTCTTAAAATTCCGAAATGGTTATGGTTTTGGAACAAAAAAACAAAAAGAAGAATTCTGAGAGGAGAACCTTTTTCCGAAGGAGTTCTTCTTTTTTGTTGTGGAAAAGGATACTTTTCGGATACGGGATAAAAGTCTGGGACGGTATAGAAAAAGCTTGCCAAAAGAGGGAATTTCCCTATATAATGATTCAGACTATAATAGGAAAGTAACTATTCAGAGCCCCATCTCGATTCCGCTTACGCTGCATCTCGATGTTGCTTCTCGCCATATGAAAAGGAAGAAAACCGCTCATTCATGCAAGCATGATTCGCAATTTTCTTCCATTTCGCATGGCTCTGAATAGTTACATATGAAAAAGAAAACGATCAGGAGATCGGAAGATTCCAATACAACAGAAGAAGGAGAATTTATGCATGAGTATTTTGAATGTAGAGCATCTGTCCCATGGCTTCGGCGACCGTGCGATTTTTGAAGATGTATCGTTCCGCCTCTTAAAGGGGGAACACATCGGTCTGGTAGGCGCAAATGGTGAGGGAAAATCAACCTTTATGAACATCATTACCGGAAAGCTGATGCCGGATGAGGGAAAGGTTGAGTGGGCAAAAAATGTCCGTGTCGGCTATCTGGATCAGCATACCGTTCTGGAAAAAGGTATGACGATCCGTGATGTGTTAAAAAGCGCTTTTTCCTGGCTGTACGAGATGGAAGAGCGGATGAACACGATCTGCGATTCCATGGGAGATGCCTCCGAGGACGAGCTGAATCAGATGATGGAGGAACTTGGTGTGATTCAGGAGATGATGGATGCACACGATTTCTACATTCTGGATTCGAGAATCGAAGAGATCGGCCGTGCACTCGGCCTCGAGGAGATCGGTCTCGAACGCGATGTCACTGAGCTTTCCGGCGGACAGAGAACGAAGGTCCTTCTGGCAAAACTGCTGCTGGAAAAACCGGATATCCTTCTTTTAGATGAGCCGACCAACTACCTGGATGTGGAACATATCACCTGGCTGAAACGATACCTTGAAGAGTATGAAAATGCCTTCATTCTGATCTCTCACGATATCCCATTCCTGAACAGTGTTGTCAATCTGATCTATCATATGGAAAACAAAGAGCTGAATCGTTATGTGGGTGATTACGATCACTTCCAGGAGGTTTATGCGGTCAAAAAAGCACAGAAGGAAGCTGCTTATAACCGCCAGCAGCAGGAGATCAGTGAACTGAAGGATTTCGTGGCACGAAACAAAGCCCGTGTGGCAACCAGAAACATGGCTATGTCACGGCAGAAGAAGCTGGATAAGATGGATGTGATCGAGCTTGCGAAAGAAAAACCAAAGCCGGAATTTCATTTCCGCACTGCGCGCACTTCGGGCCGCTTCGTTGTGACTGCAAAAGAACTTGTGATCGGCTATGAAGAACCGCTCTCCAGACCGTTGACTTTTGCGATCGAGCGTGGCGAAAAGATCGTGCTCACCGGTGCCAACGGAATCGGAAAAACAACACTCTTAAAGAGCATCCTCGGTTTGAACCCATCCCTTGGCGGAGACGTGGAGCTTGGAGATTATCTGGAAATCGGATATTTCGAGCAGGAAATGCCAAAAGGAAACACCAACAGCTGTATCCAGGAAATCTGGGAAGAATTTCCATCCTATACCCAGTATGAAGTCCGCGCAGCGCTTGCCAAATGCGGTCTTACCACACAGCACATTGAAAGCCTGGTGCGTGTGCTCTCAGGAGGAGAACAGGCAAAAGTTCGCCTCTGCAAACTGATTAATCGCGAAACCAATCTTCTTGTCCTCGATGAGCCGACCAACCACCTCGATGTAGACGCAAAAGATGAGTTAAAAAATGCGTTGAAGGAATATAAAGGAACCATTCTTATGGTCTGCCACGAACCGGAATTCTACGACGGTCTGGCAACGAGTGTATGGGACTGCTCGGAGTGGACAACAAAAGTGATTTAACCGAATCAAGTAAGTCCTCTGGTTCCATTGCGAATATCCGCTTGACATTTATATATTGAAAAAAACAGCCACAAACAGAGAGTGAGCGAGATTGTTTGTGGCTGTTTTACTGCAACTTAAAAAATCAGATAATATATTTTAAATACAGAATTGCATGTATTTTTCTAAAAATAAGAAAATTCGAAAAAAGGTGTTGACTTTTGCTTTGGGCG
>OGHK01002223.1_pt1 | contig 14085 bp, 5 predicted proteins | sample 1571411 | NCBI WGS metagenome assembly OGHK01 (sample SAMEA2582043, study PRJEB24529) | metagenome | biome: Human gut stool | place: China | collected 2011 | reverse complement strand
GGTTCTTATGTCCTCCCGCCCAAAGCTGAACAGAAAGGAATAGAAAAACGAATAAAGAAGTTAATCTGAAATTCATAAAGGTTTATTTTTTAATTACTTTCAATCACTTGCCCCACTCCACGATAAAGCTTGATAGGACCATCGAGTAACACAGCAATCACAGTGATCTGTTCATCCTGCACACGTTCGGGAATATCGATATAGAGGTTTCCCGGCACCTCACTCCAATAGTTCTTGTTATAAACCTTGTATGGCAACATAGCTCCGTTGCCCACTACCCATACACGGTTCACCTTATTGACAAGCCCTTTCACCTCAATCGGGCCGTTTGGCTTATAAGGTAAGTAAAGGTAAAGAATATCGCCTGCTTTATTCAGTGTGGTATACCCTTGAAAATGCTCACATGGAATACCGGCACGCGTCTCGTAGATAGCTTCCTTATGCTTCTTCGTCCAACGTCCGAACTCTTTCAGAACAGCAATCTGTTCGGCAGGAATAGTTCCATCTTCTTTCGGTCCTATATCCAGAAGCAGATTACCACCCATGCTGAGGCAATCGACAAAAGTACGCAGCAGCATGAACGGAGTTTTATAATTGGTATCAGCATGTTGATAGCCCCACGAATCGTTCATGGTCATGCAAAGTTCCCAATATTTATCGGCAGGGCGAACCACAGGAACTCCTTGCTCGGGTGTGGCATAATCACCATATCCCTGAATACGGGAGTTTACTATAACATTCGGATTAGTGGAACGCAGCAAATTGATGATCCCTTTCGAATCCCAGGCTTCAGCGGTTTGTTCCCAGTCTCCATCGAACCAATAAAGATCGGGCTTCCAGGTTTTATTCAGTTCAGAAAGCTGTCCGAAATTGAAGTTAACAAACTTAGCCCAACGATCCGGATCGTTTTTGTAACGTACTTCCGTACGGGTTTTGTTGGGATAGTCCGGATGCGACCAGTCAAGCAGCGAATAGTAGAACCCGAGCTTCAGCCCTTGTTTACGTACTTCCTTCACAAAAGGAGCAATCAGGTCACGCCCGGCAGGAGTACTTTTCACAGTACTGAGGTCACCCACCTTCGTATCCCAAAGAGCTACGCCATCATGATGCTTGGTGGTAATGACCGTATAACGTGCACCACTTTCTTTAATCAGTTTCACCCACTCCTGAGGATTATAGGCCGATGCCGTAAAGCCTTTTTCCTGAGCCATATACTCTTCATAAGGAAGATAGTTATTGAAGAATGACCAGCTCTCTGATACTCCGTTCACGGCATAGATTCCCCAATGGATAAAGATTCCTAACTTGGCCTGGGCAAACCATTCCATTCTTTTCTCTTTCTGAGCAGCAGTTTCTTCAGTAGAAGCAGTTTGGGCTTTCAGCCCGAATCCTAGGAGAAACAAGGCAATAAGGGTAATGATCAATCGGTTGTTTTTCATTTTATCTCAATTATATTTTGTCTCAATTAAGGCAAAGATAAAATATCTATCTTAAAATACAAAATAAAAGGAAGAACATAAAAGCAAGCCGATTCTTCCGGCCTCACCCACCAACCGAGACACATACGGAGTCAGCACTCCAAATAAATCACTAATAATTTACAATTACAATCTTACAAAGAATATATCCCCTGCACATATATTCAGATTCATCCGAAGAAAAAGAGCTATAACAGCCACCTCCTCCCAATTATAGAACAAACATAGCCGTGTGCGAAAACGGTAATTATTGTGTTCGATAACGAAATTATTATTCCTTTTAGTGTATTTATCATAAAAAGATCCCTTGAAGCATCAAATTAAATAGCAGTTATTATTGGATAAAATCAAATAATGTGTATTTTTGGTCCGAAATTAAACCTGAAAATTTTAAATCAAATAGTATGAGTACACTCCAAAATGCAATGGGGAAAATGACAAACTACAGATGGACGATTTGCGCCATGTTATTTTTCGCAACAACCATAAACTACCTTGATCGCCAAGTACTATCGCTGACCTGGGACGAATTTATCAAACCCGAATTTCATTGGAACGAGTCACATTATGGCATCATTACTGCTGTCTTTTCTATTGTATATGCCATTTGTATGCTGTTTGCCGGCCGGTTTATCGACTGGATGGGAACAAAGAAAGGTTACCTTTGGTCCATCGGTATATGGTCGGCCGGTGCCTGCCTTCATGCTTTCTGTGGAATTATAACCGAAGAATATGTAGGAATGCATAGCGCAGCCGAACTAATCGCTGCTACCGGTGATGTAGTAGTGGTACTTGCCACCATAAGCATGTATTGTTTTTTAGTCGCACGCTGTATTTTAGCACTCGGTGAAGCCGGCAATTTTCCGGCTGCCATTAAAGTTACCGCCGAATATTTCCCGAAAAAAGACCGGGCTTACGCTACTTCCATTTTTAATGCCGGAGCTTCTATCGGTGCCCTGATTGCCCCTCTCAGCATTCCATTACTGGCTAAAGCCTGGGGATGGGAAATGGCATTCGTCATCATCGGTGCTCTTGGCTTCGTGTGGATGGTTTTTTGGGTATTCATGTACACAGCTCCCTCTAAAAACAAATTTGTAAACTCAGCCGAACTCGAATATATCGAGCAAGACAAACATGAAACCTACACAGCAACTGTAAAAGAGAACGAGGAAAAGAAAAGTATGACTTTCCGGCAATGTTTCACCTACAGACAAACCTGGGCATTTGCATTCGGTAAGTTTATGACGGATGGAGTGTGGTGGTTCTTCCTTTTTTGGGCACCTTCTTACCTGAATACCCAGTTCGACATCAAAACCTCCGAAGGATTGGGAAGAGCATTGATCTTTACACTTTACGCTATAACAATGTTATCGATCTATGGAGGGAAACTCCCTACGATCATCATTCATAAAACCGGGCTAAACCCGTATGCCGCACGTATGAGAGCTATGCTGATCTTTGCATTCTTTCCTCTGTTGGTATTACTTGCCCAGCCATTAGGAACCATCTCTCCCTGGTTTCCGGTTATTATGATCGGTATCGGGGGAGCTGCCCACCAATCATGGTCGGCTAATATTTTTTCTACCGTAGGCGATATGTTTCCTAAAAGCGCCATTGCCAGCATCACCGGTATTGGCGGTATGGCAGGAGGAGTAGGTTCTATGATTCTCCAGTATTCAGCCGGCGAGCTGTTTGTACACGCCGACAAAACTCAAATGGTATTTATGGGCTTTGTCGGGAAACCGGCTGGTTATTTCGTTATCTTTTGTATCTGCTCGGTAGCCTACCTGATTGGATGGATCGTTATGAAGGCATTAGTTCCTAAATATAAACCCATTATCCTGAATTAAAGGCCAACTTAAAAGAAGGATTAACTTTTAGGAATGAAGTCGAAAGTCTTTCTCAACACAGATCAACAGATTACAGTAACCTACAATGTGCAGATTATCAATCCGGCCGATCTTCTTATAGTGTAGTCTGTTAATCTGTGATGAGTTTTCTTTCCTTCAAATTTATTCATTTATTCTCCATATATTTTGAAGGGGGCACACCAAATTGTTCCGTAAAGTGCTTCCTTAATGTCCGGGCATCACTGAATCCTACTTTTTCGGAAATCTCCTGAATGGAGTAACGATTCTCCATAATCAACGAAGCAGCTTTACTCACCCGCACACTTCGGATCATATCGACCACAGATAACTCACTGCGTTGCTTTACCTTCCGGTATAAAGTAGGCTGGCTCATGTGAAGTTGTTCGGCCAACATCTTAACGTTGAAGTTCTCATTAGACAGATTCTTCTCAACCACGTGAATGAGTTTTTGTATAAATTCGTCATCTGCCTCTTCATCTTCAACCGATTCTCGTTTCAACATCAATGCTTTGGTATAAATGCGTTTCAGACGTTCGCGCTGAAGAATCAGGTTCTCTACCTTTGCTTTCAATACTTCCGGATTGAAAGGCTTCATCATATAGTCATCCGCCCCACTATAAGATCCTTGCAATACATCTGCATCTTCTGCCTTGGCCGTCAACATCAGGATAGGAATATAAGCGGTCTCTTGCCGTTCACGTATCTCCCGGCAACAGGCAAACCCATCTTTAACCGGCATCATTACATCCGAGATAATCAGATCGGGTATCTCATTGGTAGCAATCCGGACCCCTTCCTCACCATCAGCCGCTTCAAGTACCGTGTATTTTGTCACAAACAAAGAGCGAATATACTGACGGACATCTACATTATCTTCAACAATCAGCAATGTTTTCTTTGTGACCGGAACTCCTTCTTCCGATTTTTCCTGTACAGATAGAGGTTGAAACTGCGGTTCCGTTTCATGCCCGCGATAATCTACTATTTCATATAAATCACCGGTAAAGTGAGATTTACCTTCCGGTATCAATAATACGAATGTAGAACCTTTTCCCGGCTCACTATCAAGAATGACCTGTCCATGATGCAGATCCATCGTATTTTTCACAATCCGCAGTCCAATGCCTACTTTGGTAGAGAAAGCCGGTGAATTATCACCCGTAATGAAAGAGTCAAAAATGCGCTTCTGAAACTCATCCGGTATTCCCTCACCCGTATCCGATACTGTTATCTGGCAAAAAGGCTTTCCATCCTGCTCCATACGGGTAAGAGTGAGCAATACCTCTCCATTGGGAGAAGTGTATTTAAAAGCATTAGATAGTAGATTTCCGACCGACGAAGTTATTTTCTCCGTATCTATCCATAGGAAAACAGGATCTTCCGGAAGTCTTACCTGAAATGTACATCCTTTTATCCCTGCCATTTGGCGAAAAGACTCTGCTACTTCTCTCACTAGCTCCACAATATCCGCTTCTGACAAACGCAGTTTCACCATCCCGGCCTCTATTTTTTGTACATAGAGCAACTGATCGACCAGTGTATGTAGCGAGGAGCTGTTTTTATACATGGTATATAGCTTGCTATACAGTGGATCGGATGCCTTTATGTGTTCCAATAATTCCTGTAATGGGGCAAGAATCAAGGTTAGCGGCGTACGTAGTTCATGTGCCGCACTTGTAAAAAAGTTCTCACGCTCCATCCGGATTTGTCGCTCTTTCTCACGCTCTAAGTTTACTGACAGAAGTTCATGTTCCATGCGCATTTCACGTTCCATACGCATCTGACGATGTTTGACAAGACGAATCAAATAAGCCACACCACCGGCCAATAACAGTAAAATAAATAATCGGAAAGGCAATGTACGACTCCAATGCGGTAGAATATGTATTTGGAGTGATGTAACCTTTCCATCTTTCCCGTCAGGATAAATATTCTTCACTTCAAATGTATAATCCCCTTCGGGTAAGTTCATATAAGTAGCCTTCTCTCCATCGTTAGAAACCAACCAATGCGTCTGATATGGTAATAAGCGGTAATTGTACTTCTGTTGTTCCTCTGCATAAGAAAGATTATTAAAAGATAAAACAAAGTCACGATTTTCATTATTCAAAGTAATCGAACTAGTATATGAAATGCCTTCTGCCAATACAGTCTGCCCATTTATTTTATCCCCAATCCCTACAGGACGACCATCTACCTCAAGTCCAGTAATAAGAACCTGATCTTCATCCAAATGACCATCCACGTCATCCGGATCAAAATAAGTGAGCGATTTATTATTGCCAAAAAATAGTGTATTATCAGCAAGTAATGCCGAACGATTGCTTCCACTTATATAATAATTATAAAAAAGGTGCTGATGCCTACTGTAACGAGAGACTCCCGAATTACTTCCCAACCAAATATGTCCTCGGTTATCTTCGACCAGACATCCTATAAAATTACTACATAATCCATTTCTAGTTGTATAATACTCACGTATTGCATCCTTTTTAGGTGAAAGAATAGCGAAACCATCCATATAACCTACATATACATTACCATCAGAAGATACTAACAAAGAACGAACCGAATTATTTTTGATATTCGCTTTCTTCTCATAGCCTGTCTCTAAAGACATCTCTCCTCTAGAATCAATTTTCAATTTGCAAACTCCTGCATTACTTGTACCTAACCATATAGTTCCGTCCTTCGTGCCGGCAATAGCTCGTATACAAATAGGAGTAGGGTCCTTAAACAAAATCTCAATAGGGATTTTTTTGCAAAATCCAGAATCTATATTCAATTTCCAAACTCCATCATTAGTACCTACCCATAAATTTCGATTAGTATCCCAATATAATGCCCAAATTGACACAGTATTCACTTTACCTCTATCTTGTAAAAAATGTAATCGAAATTGTTTTGTTGCCTCATTATATGAAGTTAATGTTCCATCCCTATTTCCAAACCAAAGTGAACCTCTATTATCATTAATGGCACAAAGAACTGTATTTTTACTTTGAATATCCGGAGTACCAACCCTAGTAAAATTCATTCGTCTTCCTGGTTCAAAAGGTTGCTCACTTTTCATAATCCCTTGATGAAACGTAGCCATCCAAACATATTTTCTATTATCCATGACTATACCACAAATTTCATTATGCCTCTCTTGATGAAATTGGTTATAAAATTGTGACCGTAGATCAGAATAAATCACTCCTCCCCCATTAGTACCTATCCAAACAATCCCACTGGGGTCGTAATACGCTGAAATCATTCTTGTTTCTAAGTTGCGGTGAAGTTGTGAAGCTGTATTATAGTATATTTCTGTCATCATTCTTTTCGGATCATTCTTATCCTGAAATAATAAAGTATACCCACTCCAAGTCACTGCAAGATAACGATTATTATTAATTGGAATAACTTGAAAAACATCTGTATGGGATAGACTGTTTTCTTTATTATTTTCCTTATAAGTAATTCTGTCTATATACCCAGAAGAAACGTAATAACGCAGAATACCGTGTCCAATAGTAGAAACCCATACCACTCCTTTATCATATAATACCGAAGTTGCATCCCAAGTTTTATTTTTCCACAAAGATATCTTTTTAGATTTCTCCGAAGATTCAGGCTGAAACAATAGCAAATTTCCTTGCTGTGTAACCAAACATAACATTTCATGATTATCAGTATAACACATTGCACAGAAATTATCACCAGAATCAATCAAATCTTTATACTGTTTCTCACATTTCAATTTAATCTGAACAACCTCTCCTTTCTCATTTTTAACTTCTTCCTGTGTATATAGATATAATTTATTCCCTGACAGTCCCCAAAAAGAGTTATTATCTATAGGTAATAAGTGAGAGACATGTACAGAACTATAATCCGTTGCATGGACGATCGGTATAAATTTCTCCAGCGACCGAGCAAAACAATATAAAGTATTTCCAGCGATAACTCCCAAATATCGATCTGACATCTCTACAATTTCGGAAACATACATATACGCTGGTGAAGAAGAGAAGTTTTTTATTAATTTACCATCATAACGGCTCAAGCCATTATTAGTACCAAACCACATAAAGCCATCCCGATCTTTGTAGATAGATGTAATAGTATTATCCGCCAGCCCATCCTGCATGGTTAACAGACGAATATCTCTATCAAAAAAAGCATAACCAGAAACGACCGGACAATTACATATAAACAAAACCAATAAAAAGAGATTTAGCTTCTTCATATTAATAATCAATTTATTGCAAAAGAACGAAATAAAGCCTAAACATACAAAAGAGATTCAAAAAAAACATGGTATTGAATTAAACGTGTATGCTGAATGATATAGACATGCCCCTACGTAATCTCTCAATCCCTGTACATTTGCCATGTAATTAAACCTTATGTATAACTTTAAATAAGAAACGAATGAAAAAAATTTCAATCTTATTCATGTTGTTGCTTGGCATTACTACATTATATGCACAGCAATTGAACATTACGGGTACTGTGATTGACAAAAAGCTCAATGAGCCAATCATCGGTGCCACAGTCCAAGTAAAAGGGACGAACAATGGATCCATCACGGACATGGAAGGTAAGTTTTCTCTAAAAAACGTTAGCAAAGGAGGTATACTGACTGTTTCCTACATAGGTTACACCACTCAGTCAATTCCTCTCAATGGTACACAAACATCCTTCAGGATTGAGTTAAGTGAAGATTCAAAAACTCTTGATGAAGTAGTGGTAGTAGGCTTCGGTACTCAGAAAAAAGTAAATCTGACCGGAGCGGTTACAAGTGTAGATACCAAAGCACTAGCATCACGTCCGGTATCACAAGTCGGTCAAGCCCTGCAAGGTGTAGTTCCAGGCTTAAATCTATCGACTCCTGATTTAGGGGGACAGTTGGGACAAACAATGAACGTAAACATCCGCGGAACAGGAACCATTGGTAAAGGATCAAGTGCCTCACCACTTATACTGATTGATGGAATGGAAGGCAATATGAATAATCTGAATCCAGAAGATATTGAAAATATCTCTGTCTTGAAAGATGCTGCTTCTTCTTCCATCTATGGTTCACGTGCTGCATTCGGTGTTATCTTAATCACTACAAAGAAAGGAAAAGCGGGCAAAATGCAAGTGAACTATAACAATAGTTTCCGCTATTCCGGACCAACCAGCCTTCCTAATCAACTTGATTCCTATCGTTTTGCCAATTATTTCAATGATGCAGCCATTAATCAAGGAGGAAGTGTGATCTTTGATGAAGAGACCATTGACCGTATCCAAAAGTATATGGCAGGCGAGATTACAACCACCACCATAGCTAACGGTACCAACTGGCATTTCCACGAAAAAGCAAATGATAACGTAAACTGGTGGAAAAAACATTTTCAATGGGCCTGGTCAAACGAACATAATATCAGTTTAAATGGAGGAACAGAGAAGTTACAATACTATGTTTCAGGGAGCTACTTAAACCAAGATGGTAATCTTCGTTATGGAAATGATAATTATAAACGTTACAACGCAACAGCAAAAGTCAATACCCAAATCAACAAATATGTAGATTTCAACATTAATACCAAATTTGTTCGTTTTGATCTTGACAATCCAGTATATCTTGAGGAAGGTGGACTTCTTTATCATGACATTGCACGTATGTGGCCTATGATGCCTTTTAAAGATCCGAACGGTTATTATATGAGAAATGGAAAACTCAATCAATTGACTGACGGTGGACGTGCCAAAACACATAATGACAATATTTATCTTCAGGGACAATTAGTTATTCATCCGCTAAAAGGATGGAATATCTATGCAGAAGCAGGTATGAGAGTCATCAACCAAAATAAGCAAACCAACCTTAATCCAATCTATGAGCACGACGTAAACGGTAATCCATTAGCATTGGCTTTCAGCGGAAGTTACTCACCAGGATCTTCATTTGCACGTTCAGCATACCACAATAGTAACTTTTATACGACAAGTGTGTACACCGATTACACATTACAAATAAAAGATCATTATTTCAAAGCTTTAGTCGGAATGAATACCGAAGAATATGTATATCGCGAACTTGCCGCACAACGTCCTGACGTGATTAGTAGTCTCATTCCAGAAATTAGTGCAGCAACGGGAGAAGATAAAATCAATAGTTCAAAATACAATGATTGGTCTACAGCCGGGTTCTTCGGACGTCTCAACTACAGTTACAAAGACCGCTACATGGCTGAAGTAAATGTTCGTTACGATGGATCATCCCGCTTTTTAAAAGATCAACGTTGGAATGTATTTCCTTCTTTCTCTTTGGGATGGAACTTAGCACGTGAATCATTCTTTGAACCAATTAACAACATTATTAATACACTAAAACCCCGCGTATCATGGGGTATGCTCGGTAACCAGAACACAGACTCTTACTATCCGTTCTATTTAACACAAAGTGTAACAGCCAATGGTGGCAATTGGCTAATGGACGGCAGTAGACCAACAACAGCCGGAGTTCCTGGAATGGTCAGCAGTACACTCACATGGGAAAAAATCTATAATACCAATTTAGGCATCGACCTTGGTATGTTCAACAATCGTCTGAACATGACTTTTGAATACTTCATACGTAGAACGAAAGACATGGTAGGCCCTGCAGCCGAAGTCGGTGCAATATTAGGAACTGCTCTGCCAAATACCAATAATGCTGAGTTGAAAAATAAAGGATGGGAACTACAGGCCAATTGGAGAGATAATATTGGAAAAGTTAACTATAATATAGGATTTAACCTTTCTGACAACCGCGCCAAAGTAATTTCATATCCAAACGCTTCTAAAGCCCTATGGGATTCTAATGGAAATACTCTTTATTACAACGGAATGACTATCGGGGAAATTTGGGGGTATGAAACTGAAGGTATTGCCCAAACAGACGCACAGATGACCGAATGGCTGGCTAGCAATGATCAGAGTAAAATAGGTTCAGTTTGGGGTGCAGGTGATATCATGTATCGAGACCTTAATGGTGATGGTATAGTAGACAAAGGAAACAGTACTGCCACAGACCATGGTGATTTAAAGAAAATCGGAAATAGCACTCCACGCCTTCGTTTCGGTTTAAGCTTAGGAGCTGACTGGAAGGGTTTCGATATTCAAATGTTTTTCCAAGGAGTCATGAAACGTGATTTATGGTTGAGCGGACCAATGTTCTGGGGAGCAGATGGAGGAGAATGGCAATCAGTAGGTTTTGACGAACATCTTGATTATTTCCGTCCTGAAAATACAACTTCTATATTCGGAGCAAATTTGAACTCCTACTATCCCAAAGCCTACTTAGGAGACAAAGGAAACAAAAACAAGCAAACTCAAACGCGTTATCTGCAAAATGGTGCTTACATGCGTATGAAAAATCTGCAAATAGGATATACATTCCCCAAAGCTTGGATGAATAAAGCAAAAATTGAAAAGCTCCGCATTTATGTCAGTGGAGAGAATTTATTCACAATCAGTGGTATTGCCGATATGTTCGATCCAGAAGCAACAGCCGGTAACGGATTTAGCAACGGAAAGACTTATCCGCTGTCAAAGACTATTTCATTTGGATTAAATATTACTCTTTAAAAAGCAAGAACAATGAAAAAGAATCTATTATATATTTTTAGTTTAGCAAGTGTTTTATGCTCTTGCAATGACTTTCTCGACAAAGAGCCACTAGATGCCGTACCTACCGACAAATATCTTTTGGCAGAAAGCGATTTAGCAGCCTATTCGGCTAATCTATATGATCAACTTCCATCCCACACTCCAGGCCAATACAGTATGGGAGTATTTGCAACAGACAATAATAGTGACAACCAAGCAGCAAGTAATCCAAACGGTTCATTTGTAAAGGGAGAAACACGTGTGGCTCAAAGTGGAGGTGCTTGGGATTTTGGGAAAATCCGGAATGTCAATTATTTCATCAATAAGGTACGTCCCCGACTGGAAGCCGGCGAACTTAGTGGAGTAGAAGCTAACAATATGCACTATCTGGGAGAGATGTATTTCTTTCGCGCTTATATTTACTTTACTAAATTAGTTGCACTCGGTGATTTCCCTATCTTAAAACATTGGATTTCGGAAGATTATGAAACAGTTAGAGAGGCAAGTAAACGGCGCCCACGCAATGAAGTAGCACGTTTCATCATACAAGATTTAGATTCTGCTTACTATTATATGAAAGCAACCCCACCAATGAGCAATCGCCTAACCAAAGACTGTGCTGCCCTCATGAAAAGTCGTGTGGCATTATTTGAAGGTACTTGGGAAAAATACCACAAAGGGACCGCACGTGTACCAGGAGGTCCGGGATGGCCAGGAGCAAACAAAGATTATTTAAAGGACTTCACTATCAATATTGATTCTGAAATTAAATACTTCCTGACAGAAGCTAAAACTGCCGCTCAAATAGTAGCTGATAAATACACTTTATTTAACGATTATCCGTCGTTATTCAACAGCCAATCATTAGCTAACGCTTCGGAAGTGTTATTGTGGAGAGCCTACGACGCCAGTTTAACTCCGGCAGTCAACCATTTTGTTGTCGGTTACATCCAACGCAATGGAGGTGGGAATACCGGATGGACTCGTAGTATGATGCAAAGTTATTTGATGGAAAATGGCTTGCCAATATACGCAAACAATTCTGGTTATCAAGGAGATAAAACTTATGAAGCAGTTGCAACCAATCGTGATCCACGACTGATTTATAATACTTTATTACCTGGAGATCTCTTATCTGAAGGAGGAAGTAACATTGAATATCTAGTCAAAGGATATGGTTATTATTATCGTGCACCAATTGTACTTGGACAGGACGAAAACAAATGTCCCACCGGCTATTCAGTAAAAAAGGGATTAGCAACAGATGCCGCACAAGGACCTACACTCCCATCAACTACAGCCTGTGTCATATTCCGTGCAGCAGAGGCATACTTGAATTATATGGAAGCTGATTATGAACTGAATAACTCGCTTGATGCCAACAGTTCCAAATACTGGAAAGCTTTACGAAATCGAGCAGGAATGGATACCGATTTTCAAAAAACAATAGACGCTACAGATCTGAGTAAAGAGATCGATTTTGCCCGCTATTCAGGTTCTGAATTTGTTTCAACCACTTTGTATAATATTCGTCGGGAACGTCGCATCGAATTTGCGGCCGAAGGATTACGCCTAAATGATCTGAAACGCTGGCGTGCATTAGACATGATGCAAGGTTATCACGTAGAAGGATTCGATTTATGGAGTGAAAATTATCAACGTTACAAAACTCCTAGCCCAATACCAGTTGCAGACGTCACTCTCTCTGTCATTAATCTGATTGAATCAGGTAACAATAATGCTAATGTATCAGCTAAATCAGAAAGTCGGTACTTACGTCCTTACCGGATCAATACAAACAACATTGCATACAATGGCTATAATTGGAACCAAAATAAATATTTAAATCCAATTGCTTTTGACCACTTCCGTCTGACGACAGCAGAAGAAGGATCAACCGACTATACAACCTCTACGATTTATCAAAATCCAGGATGGAAGATAGAAACGAGCAGTCTCCCTGAAGGAGATTAGTTTTCAGTAGATTAAATATCTTACTCAAGACAAGATCTCCTCCCCCAAAAAAGGAGGAGATCTTATTATTTTCAATAAAAATTGTATTCTACCCAAAAAAGAGTAACTTTACAGCATTATGAAAAATATCATCCCTCAAGCACTGCTTACCATGCCTATTTTGAGCACTGGACTACAAGCACAAGAAAAGCAACCGACTCCCAATCTAGTCTTCATCATGGCCGACCAATATCGTGGAGATGCCATCGGTTGCATCGGTAAAGAACCTGTAAAGACTCCTCACCTGGACAAGCTTGCCTCCGAAGGAATTAACTTCACCAATGCTATCAGTAGTTATCCGGTATCATCGCCGGCAAGAGGAATGCTAATGACCGGTATGTATCCCATTGGCAGTAAAGTAACCGGGAACTGTAACTCCGAAACCGCTCCTTACGGAGTGGAACTTTCCCAAAACGCCCGCTGTTGGAGCGATGTGCTTAAAGATCAGGGATACAATATGGGATACATCGGAAAGTGGCATCTGGATGCACCCTACAAGCCCTATGTAGACACTTACAATAATCGCGGGAAAGTGGCATGGAACGAATGGTGTCCACCCGAACGTCGCCACGGTTTCGACCATTGGATAGCTTATGGAACATATGATTACCATTTGAAACCGATGTACTGGAATACCACTGCTCCACGAGACAGCTTCTATTATGTCAACCAATGGGGGCCGGAATACGAGGCAAGCAAAGCTATCGAATACATCAACAAACAGAAAGACCAAAAACAACCGTTTGCATTGGTGGTATCGATGAATCCTCCACACACGGGATATGAATTGGTGCCGGACCGATATAAAGAGATATACAAAGATCTGGATGTAGAGGCGCTTTGCAAAGGACGTCCCGATATCCCGGCCAAAGGTACGGAAATGGGAGACTACTTCCGAAATAACATCCGGAACTATTATGCCTGCATCACCGGTGTAGACGAAAATGTAGGGCGAATCATCGAGGCCCTTAAACAAAATAATTTATTTGATAATACGATCGTGGTCTTTACCTCTGACCATGGAATCTGTATGGGTGCTCACGAAAATGCCGGAAAAGATATCTTCTATGAAGAGTCTATGCGTATCCCCATGATTCTAT